>Ga0256842_1000210_pt1 | contig 51560 bp, 38 predicted proteins | sample 4559240metaG_FD_185973 | JGI IMG/M metagenome (GOLD analysis project Ga0256842, IMG submission 185973) | Hydrothermal vent microbial communities from Guaymas Basin, Mexico - 4559-240 | ecosystem: Environmental > Aquatic > Marine > Hydrothermal vents | place: Mexico: Guaymas Basin | collected... | reverse complement strand
CTTCATCAGATAGTTTTTTTAAAACTATCTGATTTTCATTAAATTTTTCTAAGTGTAATATTATAGGTGGAACATCTAAATTATTACACTTAGAAATTGATTCTAAATATAATAACTTTGTATCATATTTTTTATAATCTAAATTAAAAATTTCTCCCTCAAGTTTAATATTACAATATTTATTAAAATTTATAATATATTTGTCTTTTTTAATAATAATATTTGCACTTGCCCCTTCTGTTGATACCCACTTAGAATTATTTAATTCTTCTATCATTTCATTTTTTGTAATATGTGAATCCATAAATAATGTAATAAATGATACAAAAAAAAGTGGTATAGTTAATACGCTAAATAGAATAAGATTATAATTGTTGTTTTTCATAAAAATATATTTTAATAAAAACAATTCTTTAAATAATCTTTTAATTACTTTTAAGTTTTTCACAAGCATATTTAAGATATAATTAATTATAATAAAATATAAAAAGGTATGTAAGTATGAATTTAGAATTTTTATCAATAAAAGTAAAAAACTTTAGATCTTATGGTAATCAATTTACAGAGTATAATTTTTACAATGGTTTAGATTTAATTACTGGTACAAATGGAAATGGTAAAACATCTTTATTATTGCATGGAATAATTTTTAATCTCTTCGGAGATGGTGTTAATGGTGAAAAAATTAATGATTTAATAAATAATGTAAATAAAAAAGATATGGTAGTCGAATTAGAGCTATTAGCTAATGATGTTCCTTATAAAATAGTAAGGTCAAGAAAACCAAATAAACTGGAAATCTTTGAAGATGATTCAATTACTCCTAAACCATCAATCTCTTCTAAGATTGACGATAACTATATTATAGACACCATTCTTGGTGGAATAGATAAAAATACATTTTTAAAATTATTTACAATCCAAGCAAATAATGCAGATATATCTATATTTAGAATGAATGCTGGAGAAAGAAGAAAGTTATTAGAAAATTTGTTTGATTTAACAATTTATACAGAGATGAAACAAAGAAACTCTGATGAAATGAGTGAATTAGAAATAGATAAATTAAACATTAATAAAAATATAATTAATTCCAGTACAAATTTAAATACTCAAATAAATAACGTTACTTCAACAGACAAGTTTATTGATTCATTAACAACAAGACTAACTAATGATATTAAAGTATTAAAATTAAAAGAAAATGAAAAGAAAGAATTTGATACAAAAGTAGTAAAAGAACTTGAAAAACTTAGTAAAGATTTATCTTTACTAATAAATAACAAAATTAAAATAAATTTTGTTATATTGAAAAAAAATAAAGAACAATTTAAAAAACAAAAAGATGAAATTAATAAAATTATATTAACTGTAGATAGTGCAGTTGATAATATTACAAAGTATGCAAAAGATTTAAAAGAAGATACTGTAAAATTAAAAGAAATTCAATTAAAATTATTGTCTTTAGATAAACTTGAATTGAATAAAAAAAATAAAATATTATTTGAAGAAAATATTAAAATAGCAAGAAATGAGATATCAAGTATAGATACAAAATTTAAAATGGAAAAAGAATTTCTATTAAATATTGGAGAATGTGCACAAGGAAATAAAGAGTTTCTTGATTGTGTTAAGAAAAAATTTGGTAATGAAAAATTTGATCAAGATAAATGGAAAAAAGATATTAAACCAAGGTTGTTGAAAGAAATTATAGAAAAAGAAATTTCTGTTAAAAGTATTGAAAAGCTTATAAATGAACATAATATAAATAATAATAGTTTTAAAATGCTTGAAAAGTCTATTGCAAAATTATCTAAAGATATCATGGATAGTATTAAAATATTAACAAATGTTGGTAATATTAAAAAGAAAATTAATATTTCTAATTATATTGAAACTTGGATAAATAAAAAAGAAAATTATAATAAAAATATATTAGATTTAGAAAAAGATATTTTTAAAATAGATATAGATATTGAAAATTACAATTCTTTATTAAAAGATATTAAAATATTAGAAACAACTATTAACGATAAGAATAAAGTTAATAGTGATAATATTACAAGAGATATAGAAATTATTATAAAAGGTAATGAGAAAACAAAAATAGATATTGAAATTAATAAAAAAGAATTGATAGAGTCGAAAAAGAAAATAACTAAAATTAAAAATGATCTCAAAAAAGATGATATTAAAGTAAAAAAACTTGATGAAGATATTAAGATAAAAGAAGAACTTAGTAAATTCTTAAAAGAAGAAAAAATTAAATTTTATATTATAAAACAATCTTTTCCAATTTTAAAGAAAGAATTTAATAAAATATTAAAAAGATTTTTCTATGGAGAAATGAGGGTTAGTATTGATAATAATTTTGATATTGAGGTATTTAGAAATGGTGAATTACAAAATTTTGATTCATTTTCAGAAGGTGAAAAGAAAAGGTTAGATTTAGGTTTTGTATTTACTGTACATGAATTTTTATCACAAAAAAACCAACTATCTGTAAATCTATTGATAATGGATGAACTTTTAGATTCAGCGTTAGATAGCGCTGGTACAGAAACTATTCTAGAATATTTAAATGAAATAAAATTAACTAGAAATATAGTATTAGTAACTCATAGAGCTGAAAATATAGAACATGATAGAAGATTTATTATTTCTAAAGATAGAAAATTTAGTATAATAGAGGAAGTTTAATCTTCATCTATTATACTAATATGTAAATATTATTTATTGGAGAATATAAATGTATGAAATTATTGGATTAATATTATTTTTAGGAATGTTTACAACATTAATTATAATATATTATCAAATTCAAGGGAAAAATTTAGAATCTTTTTTAAATGGAACATGCCCTTCATGTAAAGAAACAATTAAAGAATTTAAAACAAATGATGGTAAAATTGTAAAGAAAAATCCAATTATTAAAATTGTTTTAGAAAAAGCTAGTTGTAGCCCTAAACAAGTTCAATATGAATGTGTAAGTTGTAAATATAAGCAAATATTTATAGAACAAGGCAATTGCTCTATATAGATATAGTAAGACTGATTAGCATTACTATATAAATAATTTAAATTTTTTTTGGTTTTTATTTTAATTATAATAATAAAAATATATATTGCTTCATTAATATTATTTTCTTTGCTATATAGTAAATGAAACTTCTTCAAATTTACTTTAATCAATAATATTTTAAATTATATATAAGATTAATTCTTGAATTTTTAAACAACATTAGTTTATTTAATTTTATTATTATAATTAAAATAAAAATAAGGGGATTTAATGAGCGAAGCAATATCTAAAGAGTATTATTCATTATCTAAAATAAAATATTTATTAAAAAAAGAACTAAGATCTATTAATTCTAAATTAATAGATCTTGAATTAAAAAAATTAACAGTAATTAATAATGATGCTAACCATATAAGTTCTTTAGATGATTTTGATAAAGATAAAGAAGTTCAAATATTAAATATAACTCCAAATAATGGAATAAGTAAATCAATAGCAATAATTAAAACTAAAGATATTAATATAGATAGAAAATTGAATGTTTTTAGTGCTAATTTAGATAAAAATCTAGATTATATGGCTATTGATATACAGAAAAGATTTAATATGTTAAATAAAGAGTATTTCAATCTTCATTTTAGTCCAATATATTTAGAATTATATAAAGATTCTAATAAAAAATTAACTAATTTAAGAAAAAGAATAGATGTTTTAGATATTGAAGTTAGTCATGAAAAAATTTCATATAAATTAATAAATATAATATCATCTAGGAAACAAAATTTAGTTAAAGATATAAATAAGACTGTAGATAAGGTTGTGTTATCAATAGAACCATTAGAATTATTAGATAAGCATGCAATTCTAAATAAATATTTAAAATCTATAGATTCTAGATTATCTAGTATTAAAAGTGAAGTTTTAAAATGTTACTCTTTTAAATCTAATGAATATTTAACTAAAAATACGCAGAGAAAAGAAGAAGTTTATATTCCAGTTACAAATATAAATTCAGATAATATGATTAGTAAAACATTGAATGGTCATGCTATAATTACAAAAGCTTTAAAGGATGGAGAAACAATCTTAGAGTCAATGTATGAAGAAAAAATTAATTTTAAGATTATGGAAATAGGTACAAAAGAGATGGTTATTGATAAAATTAATTCTGTTATAGGTAAAATAGAAAAAGATAAAAATGATTTAGAAACATATGTAGACACCCTAATTCAAAAAGAGTTAGAAGATAATAAAACATATGATCCCTTTGAAGATTTGCTTTAATATTTAGTTTAATCTGAAAGAAGACTGTTCTAAATATTATCTTTCTAAATATAGATTATAATTATAATAGTACATTTAGAATAGTCTTAACTTGTCAGTCTGATTATTATATTTTATAAAATATCAATACATTATTGAAAGACCACTATTTTGAATTTAAATATTTATTTCAAATTTAGTTGGAGACTTTGCTAAAATTAAATATAAAATAAAAAGAGATAATTGTGGAAAATGAATTAAATATTGAAGAATCATATAATTTAATATTGTCAAATGTGCATAAAAGATATAACAATCTAATTGAAGATGGTTATAGTATTAAAATTAAAAATGAACAAATTAAATATAAAAACCCATATAATAATTATTCAAAAGAAGAAAAAAAAAGAATTAGAGAGATATTATTAGAAGAGGCAAAAGAAGATCCTCTTTATAATTTACCATTATATTATTTATCAGATAAAAATGATAAAATAAGTATGGAAGATAAATATAATCTTTATATGATGGAAACACATTATAAGGACTCTATTAAAGAACCATATTATGAAAATTCTTATTTAATGAAAAAAGATGACAAATTTTATTTAATGAAAATAACTTCAGATGACTCCTTAGATGGTGAATTAAGTAAAACAACTAAAGAAGAAGAATTAGAATTATTTTATAACTATGATAAAATAGAATTACAAAAAGAAGAGTTTAGTAAATACTTTAATGATTATATAAATAATATATCTTTAAAGTATTTTGAAAATATAGGGATTTCATATTCCAGACAAACAAGATCTATTTCATTAATTAAGGATACAGCTAATAATATAAATAAAGCTATATTACTATATTTATACAATAAACAAAAGCCTATTTTAATTCAAATGAATAAAAGATTATATCCAAAATTTAGTGAAAAAAGATTTAAGTCAGAATTTATATCTGGAAATATTGATTTAGATTCTCAATATATAGATCTTAAACTATTAAATAATTTAAAGATGATTATTCCCACAATGTTTAGTAATGAGATCGAAAATAAAAGTTTAGATGATATTAAAGATACAATAATATTGGCTTCTAAAGATTTTGATAAATTCTTAATTAATAATAAGGATGAAGTTTCTGAGATAATTTTAACTTTATTAAATCATGAAATTAATTCAAATGTAAATCATTTAGACTTCAATGAAAAAAACATTAAAAAAGAAGATGTTTCAAGTCTTAAAAAGAGGAATAATAAACTTCAATTATTTATAAATAGTGCGAAGAATTCAATCGATATAGAACCATGGAATTTAGTAAAAGGTTTTATATATGAAAAAATATTAAACAAAGTAGAAATGATAAAAAATATCGAAAATTCAAATACTAAATTTCCAAATAATATTTCTAAAGTATTTAATGATAAGATTTATCACATTGATTTAGAAAATAATGATATTACATGGGAATATGTGAATGAAGAAAAAGATAATGAATATTATATCGAACAAAAAGAATTATTTAATGAAAGAAAAGCTGCTTTAATACATGATAATCCAGAAATTTCAAAAGAAGAATTAAAAAAAGAATTAAATCCACTATTGTCTAGAAGTATAGAACCTTCTAATTTTTTAAATCAAATAAACTATTCAGATAAAGATTTTAAGGAAAGTAATTACTTTTTATTAAATTCAATTATTATAGAAAATAAAAAGCTATTTATAGAAGAAACTAAGATAAGTTTATCTAATTTAATTAAGTATAAAAAAGAAGAGCTTCCAGATGAAGAAATTTTAAAATATAAAGGTATTAATAATATGAGAATATTAATTTCTCTTTTTGAAAAATATGAATTAAAAAAAGAATGTAATAATGAGTTTCATAAAATAAATACCTTATTAAATAAAAGATTATCTAATATAGATATAATAGAAAATATTATGGAATATATTAATAGTGATAAAATAGATATTTTTAAAAAAGTTTTTTTAGATTATTTTGAAATTTTAGAAAAAAATATGATAAATGATTTATTGATATCAGAATCAATAATAGATAGTCATATCTTGAAAAATGAATTTTATATCAATAAAGTATTTTATATTATGAAAAGTTCTATAGAACTTCAAGATAATAATAGAGATGAATTAGATAAAACTTCATCTAAAGATGAAGTTAGTTTAAAAATAGATGATTTAAGAGTAGATGATTCAGGAATAGATGATTTTTTTACAAACTTAGATGAAGATTTTGATTTTACAATAAGCAAAGAAGAATTAGATATAAATATCTAATTCTTCTTTTTATATTTAAAGTTAAATATTTTTTTCTTTACTTATTCAGATACAGATAAGTAATATTCTAAACCTTTAATATCAAGAGATTCAAACCTAAGAATATGTTCACTAAAATAAACTTTATAGTTGCCTTTAAACATTTTTGTTAAAAAATCTTTATTAATTCCGACATTTATTTTTTCTTTTATTTTAATATTTAGATTTTCTTCATAATAACCAGCATCAATTCCAGTATCATCACATCCAATTATTTTAAGGCTATTGTTTTTTGATTCAAATTTAATAAAATTATACCCCATCATATTGATATTTGAGAAAAATGAATTAATATCATTTAAATCTAATTCAAATGACGGGATTGTTAATCTATCTTCTTTAATAATTGAATCAAAAACTTTAATTATTTTTCTGTCAACTGGTTTAGCACTAACTAGTGGACTTGTATGATATTTTATTTTAGTATCTCCATTTTTTAAATATAAAAATGGTTCTTTGTATTGAGCATTTTGTAATCCAATTTTTCCAATCAAATCTAAAAATTTTTTAGAATCGGATATCACTAAATTATTGAACCCAGTATTCAGTTCTTCTTTACAATTGTAAAAACCTACAATTCCTGATATCTTAAATTCAATCCAATTCGGAGTAAGCCTAATTTTTCTTTGATCACTTTTCTCTGTTGATAAAAATTTCGTAAAATTGTCAATAATAACTGTTGTAGTATCCGATAGTTTAAATGGTTCTAGCATAATAATCCTTGTTTTTATTTCAAATCATTAAATGATTTGTTAAATATTTATATAATGATATAACAATATACCTTAAGGTATTATTAATTTTAAATTAATATAATTTTAGATATAATTACAAGATATAAATAAAAACAAGGATTATTATGAAATATTTAATTATAGATACAGAAACAGTAGATTTAATTCCAAGAACAAAATTAACAGATGAAGACGCAATATCATTAGGTTTTACAAGTTTAGCAGAACTACCTTTTTGTTATCAATTATCATTTTTATATGATAATGGAAATAGAATTTCAACAAGAGATGTTGTTGGTAAAGCACCAATAGACATTACGGCTGGAGCCTCTGAAGTTACAGGTGTAATGCAAATGGATATTGATGAAGTTACAAAAATTGATGAAAATTCAAATATTACAATTCAAACATCTCCAGAATTTCAAGAAATGTCTAATATTCTTAAAGATAAAGATATATATATTATAGGTCACAATCTCAGATATGATATTGATGTATTAAAAAGAGAAGGATTAGATTTATCTAACCATAAAGTAATTGACACATTACAATTATCTAAAATAGTAGATAATAATTTAGAATTTAAAAGATTGTCCTTTTTATATTATAGTAAACCTGATTTAGTAAAATCTGTAAGAGAATTAACAAATAGTGATGAAATTAAAAACATCTCTAAAATGAATGGTGTAAGTTCACATAATTCATTATTTGATGTATTAGTAACAAAAGGACTTTTTGAGGAATACAAAGATATTATAATGGATAAAGAAAACATTGATAACGATAAAATTTTAGAAAGATTACATGAATTATCAATAACACCGTTTATATTAGAAACAATACCATATGGATTTAATAAAGATAAAGTAATAAAAGATATGGATACGAATAGTTTATTATGGTTATTTAAAAACGATACAGATGATATGAACTTTGAATATACATTAAATGAAGAGTTTAAATCAAGAGGTGGTTTGTCAAAAATTATTAGTGAATTAAAAACATATAATTTAGAAAAGTTTTTAGAAAATCCAGAAAATATTACTAATCCAATCTTTTTATCTGCACTAGAAGATGAAGTTAAAAAAAGAGAGGGAGTAGTAACATTAGGCTTTGGAAAATTTGCGAACACTCCTATTTCAGATATTAAAGAGAATTATCTAGAATGGGTAAGTCAAAATAATAGTAATGAAAAAGTTCTTGATAAAATTAAAGTAGAATTAGAAAGAAGAGAAAAAGAAAATAATATTGAGGAAGCAATAAATTCAACTTCACTTGAAGATTTTCTTGGAGGATGAGTATTAATCTCATTATATATTATTATCTTTTTTTTTAAAGATAATAATATAAAAAGAATATAATTATTAAAGAGACCTCAAAGAGTTAAAACTTAAAGAAGTTATTTTTTAGCAAATAAAAAGTAATAAAATTAAGTTTATAAATAAATTCAAATTACTTTTTAATTAGTAAAATAAAAAAAGTAATAACTTAAAATAAATAGAGAATTAAAGGAATATATATGATCGAAAAAATACAAGGAAAAGACCATCTTGTACAAAAAAAAGATGGTAGATTAGAGAAATATTCTCCAACAAAAATGAAGAAGGCTATTAATAGACAAACTAATAATAAAGAATATATGACTAATACTTTATTTGAAGCATTAAATATTAAACTTTATAATAAAATTAAAGTGGAAAAATTATGGGATGAAGTAATTGAAACTGCTGCAAACATGATTAGTGAATTGCAGCCAGGTTGGGATGAAGTGGCCAAAAATGCTTATCTACAAAAGATTTATAAAGAGACTTATAATATTCATGCTGATATTGACAAGTTAAACTATATGACTGTTATTAAAAAAGGGGTTACAGCTGGTGTTTATTCAAGAGAAATAGCAGAAAGTTTTACTGAAGAAGAAATCCATGAACTTGGTGATTACATTAAGAAAGAAAGAGATAAAGATTTTACTTTTGTTGGATTGGTTTCAATGATGGAAAAATATTCTTTTAATGCTTCGCAAACAAAAAAATTAGAATTACCTCAGCATGTTTATATGAGATTAGCAATTTTTCCTTTTTGGAAAGAGGAAAATAAATCTGAAAGATTGAGCTTAATCAAACAAAGATATGATGATTTAAGTACTCATGTTTTTACTGAAGCAACTCCAAAAATGATAAATTCTATGACTAATAACACTCAAATGGCAAGTTGTGTATTAAGTACTGTAGATGATAATATTGAAAGTATTAGTCAAACAGATACAAATATTGCTTTGTTTAGTAAATATGGTGGTGGATTAGCAATAGATGCAAGTTATTTAAGATGTTCAGGTTCTCCAGTTGGGAAAATGGGTGGTAAATCTACAGGGCCAATTCAATTTATTAAAAAATTTGAATCAACTGTTGGTGCTTTTGACCAAATGGGCAAAAGAAAAGGAGCTTGTGTTGTTACATTTCCTTTTTGGCATATGGATGTTAAAGATTTAATTATGTTAAAAGATGCTGGTGGAGCAGAAAACAAGAGAGCAAGAGGTTTTGTTTATGCTATCAAATGGTATAAATTACTTTCACAGAGAATTAAAAGTAATGAAGATATAACTTTATTTGATCCTAAAGATGTTTTAGACCTTAATGAATTATGGGGTGATAATTTTACCAAACAATATGAATTTTATGAGAATAAAACTAGTATTAGAAAAAAAAGAATATCTGCAAGAGAGCTGGCATTTTTAATTGCAAAAGTTAGAAGTGAAACTGGAAATGTTTATATTACTTTTGTTGACAATATTAATAATCAAAGAATTGGAGAAAGTCCTGTTTTTAATAGTAATTTATGTCAAGAGATAGTTCTTCCAAATTATCCAGCAGAAAATTTTAAATCTAAATTACAATTTGATTTTAATGGCAAAGCAACCACTAAATCTGATGTACAAACTGGAGAGATTGCTTTATGTAATTTAAGTTCAGTTAATCTTTCTAAGTGGAGAAAATTAACAAATGAACAAAAAAGAATAAGTGTTTATAATTTATTAAGAGCTTCTGATAATTTAATTGATATTCAATTTTATCCAGTAAAAGATGGCGAATTAAGTAATAAAAGAAGAAGACCTATTGCTATTGGTATTAATAATTATGCAAACGATATGGCATCACAAGGTATTAAGTTTAGCGATGTAAAAGCATTAAAATATACTCATGAAGTTATGGAAGATATAACTTATTATATTCTTGAAGGTAGCAATATTCTTGCTCAAGAAAGAGGACATTATAATTATTTTAAAGATTCTAAATGGGCTGATGGTATAGTTCCTATGGATTTATACTTAATGAAAGATGATGAAAAGTATAATTTTAAACTTAAACATAATTGGAATAAACTTAAAAAGAATATTAAAGAAACAGGTGTAAGATTTAGTTATCATTTTGCTATTGCTCCAACTGCTACAAGCGGTTTGATTATTAATAGTACAGAAGGAATTGACCCAGTTAGAAAATTATTTACAATGAAAGAAGGCACTTATACTCTTCCACAAATTGTTCCTAATTTAAGAACAAATAGAATGTTTTATGAAAATGCTTTTGATATTGATACAAATGTTATTAATGATTTAGCCTCAATAAGACAAAAATTCTTAGATCAAGCACAAAGTGTATCTCATTTTTATAAAATAACAGATTCAGCATATAAAATTATTTCTGATATTTTAGATGCCGAGAAAAAAGGTATTAAAACTCTTTATTATTTACATCCATTAAAAGCAGGTGATGTAGATTCAGGTTGTGAAAGTTGTAGCTCATGAAAACTATAAGTATATTTTAGATATTATATATTTAAAATATTGATAAATTAAAAAAGAAGGAAATAAAATGGATTGTAGTAAGATAGTTTGTGTAGACAAGAAGCCAGAGCCTCATAATAAGTTATTTTTTGGTTCTTATGGAAATTATGTAAGAATTGATAAAATTCAATATCCACAAATTAAAAAATTATACGAGTCTTCAGAATCAAATACTTGGTTTATGAATGAAATTGATTATAGCAAAGATATTGTAGGTTGGCAAAGCATTCCTAAGAATGCTCAAAGAATGTTTAAATTAAATATTGTATATCAAACTCTTATGGATAGTGGTGTTACAAATATTTTCAATGAAATTTCTAAAGTTTGTTCAGTATCAGAATTACAATATTTGTACTCAAGAATTAGTATAGAAGAAAATATTCATTCGTTAACATATTCAAATGGATTAAATGTTGTATTTGGTGCAGAAGCAGAAGAGGTATTGGATTTAGTATATAGTGATCCCGTTGTTAAGAAAAGAATGGAAAATGAAGTAGATGGTTCAGAAAATTTTATTAAAAAATGTATTATTGATAATAGAAGTGATGATGAAGCTAAAAAATCATTATTGATGTTACTTGGTGCCGCGTTTTTACTTGAAGGTATTAAATTTCCTTTTAGTTTTTATGTATCTTGGACTATTAATAAATCATTTGATAACAGTATTCAAGGGTTTTCAAGAGCACTTAAACTAATTGCTTGGGATGAGATGACTGTTCATACAACTACTGGTTCAACAGTATTAGGTATTCTTAGAAAAGATAAAACTCAAGAATTCAGTCATTTATTTAAATGGTTTGATGAAACCATGATAAAGTTTACTAAAAAAACAGTTCAACAAGAATTAGATTGGAATAATTATCTTTTAGAAGATGGGCCTATTCCAGGATATAATCAAGCAATTGGTGAACATTTTATTAAATATTGGGCTGATAAAAGATTAAAAGAAATTGGTCTTCAACCTCTTTATAATGAAAAAAAATCTGATATTATTGATTGGTATAATAAATATAGAGATCTTAATAGTACTAGTACTGCATTACAAGAAGCTGATGCAACAAACTATCAAAAAGGTAAATTAGTTAATGATTTAGATAAATTTGACAATATTTAAATAATTTAAATTTATTAGTAGGTATAAGGTTAACTTTATACCTTTTTTAAAAATATATAAATATAATAACATACTAAATTTTAATATGTTATTATATTAAACAATGGAGAAATAAAATGTATAAAAAAATCGCAATATTAGCAAGTTTACCACTATTATTTAGTGGATGTGTTACTGGTATAAATGAACCAACAACAACAACAAGTAAGTTATCAAAAGTGTTAATTGAAAAAGAAGTTGTTCAAATTCAATCTAAATATTTAAATAAAATAATTTATTTAAATAAGGCTAATTGTGGAGATATAAGCAGTAAAGAACTTTCATCTTACAAAGAGATTTCAGCAATTCATTCAACAATTAATGAAAAGCTTGAAGAATTAAGTTCTTTAGAAACATATGATATTAAAGAGGGTATAGAATATAAAATTGATTATTGTAAATTATCAGAACAAGAACTTAATCTTTCTTTAGATGTTAAATTATATAATAAAAATATAACTATTTCTAGTATTTCTGAAGGAAAAACAATAAGTAATGATTATACTCCAAAAGAATATACTCATAAATCTACACTAAAGTTATTAAAGAATCAACCATTAAATATAGCAAATTTTAAAATTAATTGGACAACAATTACTGAATAAAAATTGTAAACTATTAACAACATTAAATAATATAAATAAGGTTGTTAATAGTTATAGATATTCCTAGAAGTAGAGATAGCATTATGGAACACTTATATCTTCTACTATAAAAACTATTTTCCATTCTTTTGAAAGAATTTCTTCTTCTTGAGTTGATACTATAATATTTCTATTATCATCTTTAAGTAATTTATGTACAGTAAATGTATCTCTCATCCATTTTAATGTGTCATAATTAGCATCATCATCTCTACTTCTAGGATTATATACTTTTATATTCACTTTAACTTTTGTTAATGGAGTATATGGAAGTATAGATTTATTAATTGTAAGTAGAAATGCATTTTTAGCACTTGTTTTAATTGCTTTTTTATATTTTAATAATATCCCTCTGTGCCATGTATTTTGTATCACATTTTTTGCATAATGTTTTCCTAAAAATGTGATTACAAATTTATTATTTATATATTCTATTTTAGTTTCAAACTTAAATTCATCTTTGTTTATATTTGTTTTCAATATTGTTTTAAAATCTGAAACAGTTATTTTTCCATTTTTAGATTCAATTTCTTTTAATTCTTTTAATTTACTTTTAGATAATTTCATATTATATTATATCATATTCAAATTTAAATTAAAATTAAATATGATTATGATAGACAATCCATTAGAATATTTATTTATAATTTTCATATAAATCCTTTAAAGTATATTTATTATTTATTTTAATATTTAATTAAATTAAAATTTGATATAATAATTAATAAAATAAAACATAAGGTAAAGGATGCATGAGTGATATAATAGAAAATTTAAATAAAAAGAATATAAGTGAAGATATAAGACCAATATTATTTGAAAAATATATTGGTCAAAAAGATATTAAAAAGAATTTAGAAATAGCAATTTCTGGAGTTAAAAAAAGAGGGCATCAATTAGATCATATATTATTTTATGGGCCACCAGGATTAGGCAAAACAACAATCTCTAAGATTGTCGCAAATGAATTAAATGTTAATATTAAAGTTGTTACTGGGACATCTATAGAGAAGGCAGGTGATATTGCAAAAATATTAATGAACTTAGAAGAAGGTGATGTCTTATTTATTGATGAAATACACAGAATACCTAAAATTGCAGAAGAAGCTATATACTCAGCAATGGAAGATTTTCAACTCCATCTAAATATTGAAAATGAAGAAGCAATAACAACTATTAAAATAGATTTGCCTAAGTTTACATTAATAGGAGCAACAACAAGAGCTGGTATGTTAACAAAACCGATGAGAGATAGATTTGGGATGGTTTTTAGACTAAAATATTATAATATTGAAGAATTGTCTACAATTATAATAAATGCTTCAAAAACATTAAAAATAAAAATTACCAAAGATGCATCAAAGGGAATGGCTGAAAGGTCAAGGTATACTCCTAGAATTGCTTTAAAGTTTCTAAAAAGAATTAGAGATTTTGCAGATTATCATAAAAAAGATAAAATTGATATTAAATTAATGGAAGATTCATTTAAAGCATTAGGTGTATTTGAGGATGGATTAGATGAAATTGATTTAAATTATTTGAAAATTTTAAATAACTCTAATAAAGTCCTTGCTTTAAAAACTATTAGTTCAAAACTAAATGAAACAATTGAAACAATTGAAGATTCAATTGAACCATATTTAATTGAAAAAAATTTAATAGAAAAAACAGCTAGAGGTAGGCAAATTACAGATTTAGGTAAAAAAAGTATTTAAATTATTAAATACTTTAAATTAAGACCTAAGCATATGATGCTTAGCTATTAAAACGATAAGTTTTTTTTTAAATATGTTTGTTATGATATATGTAGTAATATTCACTTTTTAGAGAAATTAATTAATAAAACAAATAAAATGGAGTAACATGATATGGGTATAAACAGTAGACATAGTGTTCCGGCAGGAAGAAGAAGAGCTAGTCAAACAAAACAACCATCATCAAAACAAAATAGAAGAAAATATGAAAATGAAGAGCAAAAACAACCATTGAACTGGAGACTTTGGTTTACAATTATTATTATTATTATTTCGGCATACATGTTTTTAAAACAAATAGAATCATATTTAATTCAAGAAGTTTACTTAGTAAACAAAGAACATATACCTTCTGCATCAATTAAAAAATTATCAAGCGATGAACTTGATGATTTAATAAAACAATATCAATATGTCGATAAATTACCATATTATAGTGATGAGCTATCTGTTATATTAATTGTTTTAGATTCTTATGCTGGTAAAAACAAAATAAAAAGTCATGCTGTTTTAAATAATTTAAATAGTGATATAAGTAGAGAAGATAAAAAAATACAAAAGAAATATTATGTAATAGAGATGGATAATACAATGATAATGGAAGATAAAAGATTCAGACAAGAATCACCTTGGAGCTGGCTTCTTAAATATAAAATAAGGTCAGTGCTAGATTATGGTATGTTACCAGGAAGTACCGATTATGTGGATGTAAATGCTTTAATAGCTAAATTAAAACAAAAATTTCCTAATGCAATATTGTCAATTAATATTGGTACAGAAATCAGTGATTCAATGTTTGCCTATGAATCACTGATAGATATTGGAGCATTAACAAAAGAAAATGTTCTAGTAACAGTATCTCCTGGAAACTATGAAGATACTGATGGCATAACAGATAAAATTAAAGATTTTAAATATTATACTATGCAAAGAATAGCATTTCAAATGCTAGAAGATAGAATTATAGATGTTAAAAATTTTAAAATCGCAATTAATGCAGATCAATTATCAGCTAAATTAAAAGATAATAAAGAATTATATAATGATTATCTTAATTTAAAAGTAAGGAGCGGAATGAACACAAAGCTTTTAAATAAAGTATTTATTAAAAAATGGATAGATAAATATCCAGAAATGTTTTATTCAGAAAAAACACCTATGGATTTTTATAGTGATAATAGAGAGGTTTTTGATAAAGAATATGAGAAAGAATCTAAATTAGCTAATCCAAAAGTGAATTTTAAAAAAACTAAAGCAAGTTTAAAAGCAAAAATTGAAGAAGATAAAAAGAATTATTATTAATTTTTTTTATCTTACAATTATGATTAATTTTTTTTATTCTTTATAATTAGAATATAAGAAAATTAAATTTTAATTATAGGAGACGAATTTGAATTTATTTAATAAAATAAAACAATCTAAAACAACAGAACAAATTCAAAAAGAGTTAAATGAAGAATATAAAAAAATTATAGATAAATCTATAAATGAACCAAACTTTGATAAATTATTAGCTATGTTTAATTTAAATCCAGAGGTTAAAGATTCTAGAGCTTTTGCAGGATTAACAAGAGAAGCTTCTGATGGTATAAATAAATATAAATATCAATTAGAAGTTTTAGGAAATTTATTTAAAGATTTAGATAATATAAACCAATTAAATAATTTCCTAATAGAAGCTTTAGAGAAACATGATAATTTTGTAAAAACTTTACCAAATAGTATTTTAAAAGATCAAGACCAATTTATTGATATGAAATTTTTATTAATTAAAACATTACAAAATCCTCAAATATCAAATATAAATACTATATCTTCCCTTGAATTATTAAAAAATATATTTTCTGAAAAAGTATTAGTAAAAGATAAAAACAATATTATTGGTGAAGCTAATTTAAAACCTTTAATGGATGAAATAGATAATATTAAAGAAGATGGTATTTCAGAAAATGATATTATGAAAATAAGTAGTATATATACTATTATAGAATCAATGAGTACAAATAAAGATGATGAAAAATTAAAAGAGATTCAAAAGTTGTTATCTGAAACTCAAGATAATTTTAAAAGAATAAAAAGCGAACAAATTAATAATATTCAAGAAAAAAAAGATAGAGAAAATTTAAATAATATAAGCGGGTTTTAAAAAGAATCCGCTATAGAAATTTTTAATTCATGTTCTGGAATTTCTAATTCAAATGATACAGCTTCAAGTATTATTTCTTCAAATGAAAAATTAACTAATTCAATTTTTTTATCATATAATTCTTTTTCATATTGATTATGTTCTATTCCAATATATTTATTTTCTTCATTATCAAACTTTAAAGTACAACATTTTTCATAATCATTAACAATGCTAGATGGTGTTGATAGTTTTAAAAATTCATTTAGTATAAATGGATCTCCATTAACAATTATATTTTTATTATCTATATCTACAACATTATATTCAATTGGTGTTTCTATCCATGTCTTAACTTGTGGATTAATATATAATGGCTGTAATACCATTAAAGGGGCATGGTTCTCGCTATCAGTCCTTGGATAGTTAATGTTACCTTTTCTAAATTCACTTATAAGCATGTTGTACGCTTGTCTTGGTGAAATATTACTTTGTGTTGCATTTGATAAATATCTATTTAATGTCATTTAATCCTCTTTTTTTTAAAATAATACTTCCTTGAATTAATTATAAAATATCAATTTTATAATTAATTCAAGGTTCGCTAAAGTTAGTAAAATTTTTTTTGGTTATCTATCAGGTCCAGTAGGTCCACTTGGTTGTAACCCTTCTAAATCTTTAATCGCAAGTTCTTTTTCTTTTTGGATATAGCCTTTTGCTTTTTTCCCGTGATGATTATTTGAATCTAATTTAGTCATTTCAGCATCATTAAAATCAGTTCCATTCATATCACAAATAGCATCTAGAATATCACTTGAAGATATTATAGATTGAAATTTACTATCTCCTAAGAAAATTTGAGTTATTTCACTTGGACTTAATTCTTTATAAACTTTTTTAATATATTTATCTTGAACTAACTCTATCATAGCTGTCTTTGAATCATTAAAAATTTGATGATTCATTTCTATATTAAATTTAATATCTTTTTTATTCTTTAAATCACTTAGATTTATTTCCATAAATATCCTTATTTTGGCAATTAATTGTTATTTATAAATCATTTAGATTTACAAATTAATTAAATACAATTTATTTAATTTAAAAAACTAACGACTTGTTAGTTTTCTACCTTTATTGTATTAATAATTATAACCATATATTAATCAATATTATATCATTGATATAATATTGATTATTTTATATCATAGTCATCCTATTGTTTATCTTATTCTTATAATTATAATTTATAATTAACATATTTTAAGGAATGTAAATGTCTATTATATTAGAAAATATAAAAAACAGAAATAATATATATAATAAAAAACAATATAGGTATATGGACTATAATGATTTAGCTATAGGTCAAGTTGGAATTTTATTAATAGATTATTTAAATGAGAAGGTGAATAGTGGAGAAATTCAATTAACACAAAAAGATAAAATTTTAAAAACATTAGATATAAATGAAAAAAATATTAAAATAAATGATATTAATTTATTTAAAGAATGTTTAGTCTCTATAGAATATGATAAAATTAAATATAATAATAAAACTATTTATCCTAAATATGAATTAGAATATGTATTTAAAATAGCTGAAAAATTAAAAGATTTTTATTCTAAAAAAGAAGACAAACATATTTATCCAGATATCTTAGCAAAAGAAATATTTTCTTTATATGAAATAACAACATTAAGTATTGATGATTTATTAAATTTTGAAACATATAGAGAAGAAAATGAATCAGTTTTATTCCTAATTAATGGTTTTGTTGAAAAATTAGAAAAAGATTTAATATATACTACAATAAATAGTGAATCACCTAGATATGATTTAAATTCTATTATTATAGATAAAAAAAAATATAATTTAAATATGAGAGATTTAAAACAATTAGCACCTATATTAATAAATGGAAATTCTATTGTATGGGATAAATTAGAAGATAGTGGATTAGCCTCTTCTAAATTAAATTTAAAAAGCATTGATATTGATAAAACAATTAGAATGCTTGCAGGTATTGATTATGGTGACTTAGAGTCTAAATCTATAACTTTACAAACTTATCAATATGTAAATGATAAAATAGATTTAGACTCTAAAATAAATAATATAGATAATTTATTCTCTTTAAATAATAATAGTGAAATTAGTGAAATTGTTTCAACTCTTAAAATATATCTAATGAAATCTATTTTAGAAGTAGATTCTCTAGGAGAATTATTATTAAACAACAATAATTTAAACACTTATAAAAAAAATATTTTAACTGAATTAAATAAAATTAATAGGTTTAAAGAATCTGATTCGAAAGACTTATTTACTAATTTAAAAAAAATATATAATAACATAAATGGAATTATGGCATCTTTTAGAAATGAAAATAGTGCAATAAATATTGATATAAATGATAAAAATAAGAATAAGGTATATGGATTTGAATCTAATTATTATCAAGTGAAGACAATATTACAATCTTATGCAAAAAAAGGTGGGTTATCATTACTTTTACCTGGACCACCCGATTTTGGTAAATCACATTCGTCAGATGAATTTGTAGAATTGTTTGGAGGTCTTGTTATTAAACAAGAACATATAATGTCTTTATCAGCTTTAGTAGGTACTTTTGAAAAAAGACCTGCCAATTTTGATCCAAATAAAAGAACACATCCATTAACAGAATTAAAAACATCTGTTATAAATGGTGAATATGGAAATGGAATAATACATATGGAAGAAGGTGCTAGAACTTTTATGGAGCTTCTAAATAATAAAGTTAATTCACCAGATGAGTCGGCATTATTATCAATACTTGAACCTATGTCTAGAAGTAATAAATATTGGAAAGTTGATGCTTATGGAAAAGAAATAAAGTTATATCCATCAGAACACATAAAATTTGTATGGTCTACGAATTTTATACCAAAACATATGTCTACAGGGATACAGGTGAGATTTACATCAATACCTATGGATTTTTCAACAATTACAAATTATAATAGTCTATCTAATATTATTAATAATATGATGTATAAAATGAATGTAGAAAGAGAAATTAGCAATTTTAGTGATGAAAATAATTCACTAAAATATATAAATAATATACAAGGTATATATAGTAAAATCAAAGATATTATTGATGAATTTAAATTAGATGATTTATATAATATGTATAAAGATAGTTCTTCATATGAAGAATATAATAAAAAATTAGATAAAGATATGAAAAGATCTATTAATAATTTTATGGTAGATAATAGAATAAATCCATATATAGTATTTAAATCTAAAGATATTATAGAAAATATATTTAATGATATAAAAGAATACTCTAAACCTTTAAAAGGGGAGCCAATTGATATATTAAATAAATCAATGAAATATATTAGAGTTAAAAAAGCAATAGAAGAATTAAATAAAGAATATGACCTTTCATTAGATCCAATAGAATGTATAGAAAAATGTGGATTATCTATAGATACTATTGTTAAATCTTTAGAAGATAAAAACATAAATATAAATGATGTTCTTCAAAGGTATCATACTATTGATATTTATTTTATGTCAGTTATAAATCAATTTAAATTTTTAGATAATTTAAAATTAGAACTATTAGAAACTAAATCAATTGTAAATAATGATTTTGAAATAATATCTACAGTAGGTAAATATATTAAAGATGATATTGATATGAAATATATAAGTGGCAATGAAAATGAATCAGAAATTGTGATTTATGATAAAATTAAAGAAAATTACTTAAAGTTAGTCTCTAAATATAATAGAGTTATTTCTGATGATTATAAGACAATTGTAAAATCTTATGAGAATAAATATTCTATAACACCCTTTAAGTCTACTGATGCTCCAATTATAGGATTTGAAAAAATTCTAAAATCTATAAATGGGTTATCAAAATCAAAAGGTTTTATAGATGAAGATTTATTAAAGACAATGACAGTTGGAACTGATTTACCAAAATTTAAATCAGTTTTAGAAGAATATGATACCTTTGTATCTATTGAGGTTGATGATATAGGCTTAGGAGGTTTATAAATGTATGGAAAAAAATATTTAAAAACATTATTAAAACAATTAGATCAAAAGAATATTTCAGATGAAACCTTATTTATGTTGTCTAAGATTAGTGTTAATAAAATATCAGATGAAGATAAATCATTGGCAAATACTGATTTAAATACAATATTTTTACCATCTATGAAGAAAATCATGAAGTTAATTGAAAGTTCATCTTCAAAAGATATTAAAGATATGGAATTATTAATTGTTAGACAACAAGAAATTCTTGAATCTATTGTTGATCATGAAGTTGCTCATTCTTTAGAATATGTATATAAAAAAATAGGAATGACAATTTATAATATAGAGTTATTACCAAAGTTAATCGATGGTTCATTAGGTGTAACAGATGAAAAATCATTTGAAGATAAAAAAGATATTCTAAGAGAGTTTATGATTAATAAGTTTATAGAGTTTTATAATCCTAACTCTCAAGATATCCTAGAATTCAAAACTTTTGTAGAAGAATATTATATCCCAGATGGGCCATTTGGATTAATAAATCAAATAAGTAATTTAGATAATTATATTGTTGATATATATATAGAGAATGATATAATTAATTTAGTTCCTAATAAAGAAAAAATGGATTCTAAATTTATTGAAATGAGAAAACTCTTATATAATGATCTAGAAAACTTTTCAATTTACAAATGTATGCAAATTTTTATAGATCCAAGATTTAATAATAATCTTAAATATTTAAATGTAATAGAAACCCATGATAAATTTAATTCTCTAATGGGATTAGATATAACAAATCTAAACATTTCTAAAGATTTATTTAGTAAAACAAATCCTGAAATGTCTGGGTTAACAGTATCTGATATAATTTTAGAGATTAAAGAGATAGTTAAAGAACTTAGAGAATACAATCATATAAATAAAGATTATATTGGTTTTAAAAATGATAATAATATTAACTCTAATAATATTTCATTACTTACAAGCAAATTAGCCAAAATAGTTTATATTAAAGAATTAGAGTTCAAAGGTGATAAAACTAAAGAGATAGAAGATATTTTATTAAATGATGACATGTTTAATTCTAATTATGAAGAATCAAACTCTGAATCTACTGAAACTAAAGATTCTTTGCTTAAAGAATTTTTAGAAGGCTCTTTTAATAATAAGTTAGAAAAATTAGGACATAATGAAGATTTTGCAAATGAATTAAGTGATTTTATGATTGAATCATTAGAAGATATATCAACTTATTTAAGTGGGAAAATAATAATAAATAAATTTGAAAATGTAGAAAATTCGGATTTAGATAATATATCCAATATATTATCTAAATCCGTATCTACAGATTATGTTAAATATGATAAAGATGTAAAACAAAAGAGAGAAACTTTATTAGAAGAAATAAAAAATAATGATAAATTTTATAAATTAAAAGAATTAATAGATGAATTTAAAGATAAATTAGGAGAATATACATTTCAAAATAATTTTGCTGGAGATTCTCTAACTATGGCAGAAGATTATATTCAAGGAAATGAATTTATGTATACATTAAACGGAGATGCATCTATAAATATATGTTTACATGCATTTATAGATGATTCAATTTCTATGAAACAAAAATATGATGATAAATATTCTATTATGGATTATCAAATAGCAAATGTAATGTTATTAACAGAATTGTTTAAAGATGTCCAAGGAGTAAAGTTGTTAATAACTAATTTTCCTAAAAAAGATAATTCTATTAATATATTATATGATAGTAAAGAAAATAAAGATTTAGAAATATCATCAATTATTGCTTCAAAAATGGCTTCACCACTATATCAATATATTATTGAATCAAATATAACTATAAATAGTTTAAATTCTAAAATGGATATAATAAATATTTTTATGTCTGATGGTGATGACACTATGGATCCTAAAAAAATAAAAATAAGCGAAGATTTTTTTAAAGAAATTGTAAAAGATAGTTATTTTTTACAATTAAGTGGAGAAGAGGTTTTTAATATTAGAAAGAATTTTGAAAATAGATACTCTATTATTAATAAGAATCCTATTGATAATATGATAGAATTAATAGAAGATATTGTATCTAAATTAGATAAAAATATAGAGTTTTCAGATAAGCCTTCAAAAAATCTAGAAATCTAAATATAATTATAAAAAGATACTTATAATTATTTTACAATATGGCTTTAAGGAGGTAATCAAAACGTACAATTAAATAAAAAAAGAGTAAGAATATTTACATTGTTAGAATATTATACTATAAAAATTGGAGGTATTGAATTTGATTTTATTGCAAAGTCCTATGGAGAAATAGATGCTGTTACTGGTTCTAAACTTTTAATTGGTAGAATATATATTGATAAAATAGACTATATGTCTATTGGAGAAGAAGCATAAACTTTCTCTTCAATTATAACAATTCTTTTATAACCTACTTCTTTCTATTAGCTTATTTTTGATAAGCTAATAGAGAATTAAAATCCTATTTCATCTAAATCATCTACTTCCAAAGTATTATTTATAAAATCTTTTTTGATTAAAATTATATCTTTTAAATTATTATTATTAACTTTAAAATATAAATCACATAAAGTATAAATTTTCTCTAATTTATCATTTTCAATAATAAAAACTTTATTTTCACCTTTAAATATTAAATCAATAGCTAAATCAAATTCTTCTTTATTAGAAATATTATTAAGGTTTAGATCTTTAGTATTGATATTGTTTTCTAAAATATGTCTTATAATATTAAATTTAAATTCTTGAATACTAATACCATTTAATTTTATATTTAAAGAATCAAATGTTAATATTGAAATTAATACTTTATGTGGAATGTTTTCAAGTTCTTGATTTGAAAACTTACCAGATTTAGAATCAAATATATTTGAACTATATTTATAATTAAGTGATAATAGATCTTCATTTGATAAATTTGTATTATCTATTAAATATTTATATAGTTCAATCATATGATATCCTCTTAGATTTTTGTCAACACCTGAATCTATATTTGTAACATAAACCAATTCATCAATATTATATTTAAAATTATCACCATAAAGATTTAATTTTTTATAAGTTTTAGATAAATCTATAACTTGATAGGAGTCTAAGTTTATATTATATCTTTCAAATGTTTTTTTCATAAAATAATAATTTAAAACAACTATTGGTTGATTATCAGATAACATATTTTTTATTTTATCTACATCAGATTCTTTAAAAGTTGGATATTTACTAAAATCATTATCATCTATTGACAACATTGAGTTTTCATATTCATAATTATATTTTTTTTCTACCAATTTAAAATCAGAATTACCTACATACAATTTAATAATATCTACATCATCAAAGTTACTATCTTTCTCCTTACTAATCGGTATGTTTGTTTCTGCATGTATCATTAACATTAAAAGACCTTTATTTTTTTTTTAATTATATCTACTATACTAAAAACTAGTCTTTTTAGTATAGTTTATATTATAATTATAGGATATAATTAAAACATAGAAATATATAAGGAATATTATGAAAAAATTACTGCTTTTAATATCAATAATTAGTGCAACTTTTGCTTCTCCAATAGAGAATATTGATTTTATGATAAAGACAAAATCAAGAAATATTGAATTAACTAGAGATTATAATAAATATCAGTTAGAAACAATAAAAGAAGTTTTAATATTTGTTGAAAATTTTTCTTATCAAGAAGATTTTTCTACAATATATAATAATTTAAAATTTGATGATAAATATTTAATAATTAAAGCTTTATCTGAAAATTTAGATAGATTTGATAAAATAATACAAAAACTAGGATTATATAAAACACTTTTTACATATTCTGATAATATCAGAATTCAAGAATTTCAATTTAATATATATAAATTATTATTGCTTGATAATAATGCATTATTTAATAAAATATTATTGAATTCTGATATTATCGATCATCATAACACTCTATTTAATCCATATAATCTTTTAAATGTTGATAAAAGATATCAATACTATATAAAAAAATTATTTAATAATGATATTTCAATTAGTTATATTAATATATTACAATTTTTAACAATGAATTCTCAATATAAAAGTGAGCTAGAAATTCTTTCTTTTAGACAAGTATATATGGATAGTCTATTAAAATATATGAAAGTAGATAATATAGTTGTTGTTCCGATAACAATAAATTCAATATTTTTTGATAAAGCCGATACAACAAGGTCTATAAATGCAAATTATTCATTTTATATAGAGGGCAGTCTAGCAAAGATAATTAAATTTTTAAATAAAAATACATTTTCTAAAAAATATTCACATGACATGTTAAAAACATATTTTCAAAATAAAGGGTTATCTAAATTAGATAAAGAATTTTATTTAAAAAATATTAAATTTAATGTTAATAATATAAAGATATTAGAAGAAGATTTTACATATATAGAAGTGAGAGATGGCACAACAAAAAAAATTTACTATTCTATTAAAAATTTTTTAAATGAAAATGGAGTAAAATATTTATATTAAGAATAATATAATATAATATAATATAATTATTTTTAATATAAAGGATTATTATGAAGTTTATTAAAGATTTGATGGATAAATTTACATTTTTAAATAATAAACAACCTTCCCTAGATAAATATCTAAAAAAGTTTATTGGAAAAGAATTATCAAAAGATAATGCACAAAATATAACAAATAGAATTGTAAACTTATATGTTGAATTAGATTATATAACAAAGAATTTAATGATAATTGATAGTTTAGCAACAAGTATTGATTTAGAGCAAAAATTAAACCAAACTCTTATCGATACACATAATGATTTAATTATGATTAAAAAAGATTATGATTTTCATGAAGAAATATTAGATAGATTCTCTATTCATCAAGAAAATAATATTGATTATCTTGAAAAGGTCCAAGAAAATTATTCTAAATTTATAAAGAACTTAAAAAAACTTTCATATTTTAATGATATTATAGATACAATAGATTCTACAAAATCAAACAACGAGTTTTTTAAAGCATATAAAAATAAAGATTCTAAAAAAATAAAATATATAGAGAATATATTATACGAAAAACTCTTATTATTAGATGGTAAAAATAGAACTATAAAAGATAAGAGCGTTCTTTGTTATTCTAGTAATATTCCTACTACAGATGAATATTATTATAATAATAAAGAATATGAAAGAGATTCTAGAAGATATAAAATAGATCAACTAGAAAATATTTTAAATAAATTAATGAATAATATTTTTACTGAAGGAGATTATAATAAATTATTAGATTTATTTAAAGATGTTGAAATAAAAAACAATAATGAAGTTAATGATTATAAAATGATACATAAAATATATAATATAGATAATAAAGAAAAAAGTGACATTTACATTAACTACACAAATCTATTTAAAGAATTAATTTCATTAGAAACACAAAAGGAAGATCTATTAGATAAAATAGGTTTTACTAAGCATAATATTAATCAATACCTTTCTTTAAATGAATGGTATAGTTCATTAAATAAATATGTAATAGAAAATAACAGTATTGTAGAAAATAATATTAAAAAAAACAAAATGAAAATAGTTTCATCATTTTCATTTTTTGATTCATTTTATAAAAGAGAAAGAAAAGAAAGTAGTATTCATACTGCTTTAGAAAAAGAAAAAATAGAAGTTATCTCAAAAAAAGAAGAACCCTCAAAATTATTAACAATTGTTAAAACGTTAAATATAGAAAATTACACTAAGACTTCAATTGATAATAGTTTTAAAAATACATCTAATTATGATAAAAATGGAAATACAAAAGAAATATTAAATAATAATGTAATAGATTTCCATGCTTAAGAAGTTTTTAAGTTAAAATACACTATAATAACACTATCAATAAGCAATAAGTATTCGAATATCTTAATATTTATTATGTCTTTTCATAACTTTCTTTAAAAAGATAGCTTGTGATGTTTATTGTATTTATCTTGGTTAGACATTAATAGTCTTTCAGCCGATACATTTTATATGATTGGTTTAGTTTTACCAAGATAGACTTTCGGGGTTGTTATGGTTTCGACAGGAATATTAGTAATTTAAAGATCAATTTGGGGTTGTTCCCACAAAAGACTAACTATATAGGTGCAAATAACACTGATTATAGTCCTGTTGCAACAGCAACTTAATTTTAACTCTTAGATAGTTAAAAGGGACTGACTCCCTACGGGTTGAGTCTGGAGAGGTATACATTCTTTATTAACCAAAGTATACAAAAATGGTTGTAATCAACTTAATGGAATTTCCTTTGTAGATTGGAATATTTATGAATTCGCCATTATAAAAATTAAAGGAAGATGAGGTTTTGAAACTTCTTTTGAAGTACCATGGAGTGGCAGGTAATGGTTTATAACTTGCCGTATAAAAAAATAACTATGCTGAGCAACATTTCTGTTTACTATAATTGTATAAATCTTTCTTTAAAAGTGTTTTTGGAAAGGGGTTCGACTCCCCTCAACTCCACCAATTAATTATAATGAAGTTCTTAAAGAGATTTTTGTTATGGTTAAACTATAGGATGTATCTACTAGCTTACTATTTTAAACTTCGAGGACTCTATCAATATATATTTATAAGTATTTTTTTAAATTTTTATCAATATATATCCTTAAGATAATCTAAATATATTAAAATACTCATTTTAAACTATAATTTTACAAAAAAAATGATTTTTATAGTCATTACTATATAAATTGCAAAATCTTTCCAAAAAAGCATAAATATACTTATATTATTAAGTATATTAACTTAAAAATGTTTATAATTGATAAGATTTAGAATAAACATAAGAATAATAAGGAATATAAATGTCACAAGATTATAACGAAAGTTCAATACAAATAAAAGAAGGATTAGAAGCAGTAAGAGCTAGACCTGGTATGTATATTGGGGATTCTGGAGTGGATGGGCTACATCATTTAATTTGGGAAATAGCAGATAACTCAGTTGATGAACATATGGAAGGTCATTGTTCAGAAATTAATTTATCAATAAATGCAGATAATTCTTTTACAGTTATAGATAATGGTAGAGGTATTCCTGTTGGGATACATCCAACAGAAGGTATCAGTACTGCTACAGTGGTTTTTACAATTTTACATGCTGGTGGGAAGTTTGATGCTTCAAGCTATAAAACATCTGGTGGACTTCATGGTGTTGGTGCATCAGTAACAAATGCTTTATCTGAATGGTTAGATCTTGAAATCAAAAGAGATGGAAAAATATGGTTTCAAAGATTTGAAAAAGGTATTCCTGTTGAAGATATTAAGGAGATTGGAAAATGTGACCCAACTGCAAATGGAACAAAAGTAACTTTTAAACCAGATCCACTTATTTTTAAAGAGACTACAACATTTGAAGATGAAAGAGTTACTCAAAGATTAAAAGAGATTTCTTTTTTAAATAAAGGCTTAAAGCTTACATATAATTCTGAAATTACAGATAAAAAAGCTAAATATTTTTCAAAGAATGGATTGAATGATTATATGAAAGAACTATGTCCACATCCTTTATATGATCCAATTCATATTGCAAATGAATATAAAATAAATAAAGATACAAATGTTACTGTAGATATTGTTATGGTTCATGGTGCAGATTTCAAAGGTAATACAATGTCTTTTGCAAATAATATTAGAACTACAGAACATGGTACACATGTTATTGGTTCAATTAATGGCTTTACAAAAGCGTTAATGGATAAAAAAGATTTATTTAAAATTAAAGATGTTGATAAAATAAAAGGTGAAAACTTTAAAGATGGCTTATATTCAATTATAACAATTAAACTTTCAGACCCTGAATTTAGAGGTCAAACAAAAGGTAAGTTAAATAATCAAGAAGCAAGGTCATCTACATATAATTCTGTTAAAGAATATATGGAAGAATGGATTGACAGAAATGAAAAAACAGTAAAAGAAATATTTAAAAAAGCGATATATGCTAAAAAAGCTCAAGAAGCTATGGATAGAGCTTATGAACTTGTAGAAAGAAAATCTCAACTTGGTGATGGATTTATGCTTCCTGGCAAATTATCAGATTGTCAATCTAAAAATCCACAAGAATGTGAAATATTAATTGTGGAAGGTGATTCTGCTGGTGGTTCTGCAAAACAAGCAAGAAATAGAAGAACTCAAGCTGTTTTACCATTAAAAGGGAAACCTTTAAATGCTCATAAAAACCATCCAGCTAAAACATTAAAAAACGAAGAAATTCAATCGATGATTAAAGCAATGGGTTGTGGATATAAAGATAATATTGATTTAGAAAAATTAAGATATCATAAAATTATTATTATGACAGATGCTGATGTTGATGGTTCTCATATACAAACATTATTGTTAGGGTTTTTTTATAATTATTTTCCAGAATTAATTGAAGCAGGGCATTTATATATTGCACAGCCTCCATTATATTTTGCTATGATAAGAAAAGTGAAACATTATATTGCTTCAGAGGAAGAATTGGTTGAATTTAAAAGAAAAAACCCTACTATTGGTCATATTCAAAGATTTAAAGGTTTGGGTGAAATGAATCCAGAACAATTAGAAGAAACTACAATGGACCCAGCAAAAAGAACATTAGTGCAGGTGACAATAGATAATAAAGAAGAAATAATGATAATTTTAGATATGTTGTTAGGTGAAGATTTAGCTGGTAGAAGAGAGTTTATTTCTTCTAATTCTCATATTGCAAATATAGATTTATAAAAGGAATAAAATGTTTGGTTTTGGTAAGAAGAAAGAATTACAAAACGTAGAGATTGAAGAGAATATAAATGAATATTCTGAAAGTAATTATGGAGAAGAAATTAAAGAATCCTCATTAGAAGAAGAGATTAAAGATTCCTCATTAGAAGAAGAAAATAATGAAAAGGTTGAAGAACCTCTTAAAGAATCATTATTGCCTTCAAGTAATAAGGATGACATTTTAGCATCAATATCACATTTAATCAACTTAGATACTAAAATGGGTATTAATAAAAAGAAAAGAAAAAATAAATATGATAGAGAAATAGATGCTTTAAGATTAGAACTTGTTGCTCTTGTAGAGTTGCAGGAATCTTTAAGCAAAAAGAAAAATTCTAATACTGTTCAAAATTTAATTCTCTTATTTATTTTAGGTACAATTGGAGGAAGCTCTTTTTTAGGGTATGAAGAATTAAAAAAATATCAAAGTGAATCTAAAGAAATCAAAAAAGAGCTTGGTATCTTAAAAGAATCTAACACTAATTTTACTTCAACAGTTGCACCTATTGATAAAAAAATAGTAAAAGAAATCACAACTAGAATAGACAATATTGAAAAAATTAATAAAAATTTAATAACTAAAGTTAATTCAATTAATAAAAACAAATCAATTAAAATTTTAAATTTAGTTGAAGCAAATATGGCAGGTATAAAAAAATTAAACAATCAATTTGGTAATATTAAAAGCATTAAAGAAAAAACAGCTAAAGAAAGAACAGAATATGAAAGAATTTTATTAGAATTTAATCAAGTAGCTTCATTGATGTCAACATTAGTTACAAAACAAAAAGAAGAAATTATATCATTAAATAAGAAAGTATCAATTATACAAGACGAGATTGAAACTTCACCAAAAGGCAAGATTACAACAATGGTTAGTAAAGATGATAAAAAGAAAATAACAATGATGGAAACAAGATTATTAAAAAACAATGATATGATTAATGGATTATCTAATTCTTTTAAATCTTTTATTGAAGAATATAATTCAAATAAAATACAAGAGCTAGAAAAAACAAAAGTAGTTGTTTCCAATGCTGAAGTTAAGTCGGTAGACCTCAATAAGCCACCATTTGTTATCTATAAGATTATAAATAATAAAACCTTTTATATTAAAAATAGACTTACTGGTAAATTATTAGAACAAGATATAACACTTGGAGATATAATTATTGATAGGTATGAAGTACTAAATATTGATAAAAATGAAAAAATTGTTATTTTTAAAGATATTATTTCAAAAAAATCTATAGTTATTGAAGAAAATAAATAATAAATAAATTATTTAAATGATAGTTATAGATCAAAAAATTTTATGTCAAGTATAAATAAAAATATTTGATATGAATAAAAAATTATTTACTTAATCTATTTTAAAGTTGTTTAATGGTATACTAATATTAATTACAGCTTAATTAACACTTTGCTAAAATTTTAATATTAAAGATTAGGATAATATATATAGATGAATTGGGCAATAAAATATAGACCAAAAGAATATGAACAATTAGCATTAGCACCAAAAGTTAAAAAAATTATTGATGAAATAATAAAAACAAAACATATGGGTGATTTTTTATTTTATTCTCCAAATCCTGGTTGTGGAAAAACATCTTTAGCAAGAATGTTGCCAGAGTTATTGGACATGGAAGTATTATTTATTAATGCTTCTAAAGATGGTAATATGGATACTATTAAAAATGAGATGAAAAGATTCACTGAATATGCTTCAATGTGTTCTAATGGTAAATTGATTATACTTGATGAAGCAGAAAGAATTACTCCACAAGCACAACAATCACTAAGAGGTATTTTAGAGGAAGAAAAATTACCTAATTTACATTATGTATTTACAGCAAATGATAAATCAAAATTAATAGAACCTATTGCTAATAGTAGGTTATTGCCAATAAATTTTACATTTCCAGAATTTAACCCTAAAGATAAATATTTTATTGATAATATTTTTAAACCAATTGTTAAATATTTGGAATATATATTAAATGATAATAATATAGAATATAAAAAACAAGATATTATGAAGTTTGTAAAAGCAGAATACCCTGGAGTTAGAAGAATGGTTGTAAAGATGGAGTTTTCAATCTTTGATAATTGGTTTAAACCAGATATGTATGGTTCAACAGGGATATTGCTTAACGAAGATGATATTATTAATTGTATAAAAAATGGGGATGATGAAGAATTATATTTATTATCTAATAAATATAATAATGGTGATTTTATAATTGAATATATAAAAGAAAAATTACTTGTATTAGTAAAAATAGAATCTATAGGTAAAACTATAGAAATTTTAAATGAATATCAAACAAATAATTCTTTAAGTTTAACGTTTCCAAAAATTAATTTTTTAGATATGTTATATAAATTAAAGAGAAATATAAAGTGGAGATAAAATTATTTTATAATTCTATCTCTTCTGTAGTTAAATTAAAATTTATTTTAATTTTTTGATATTCTTTTAATTAAATAACAATATTTTCATCTAAATCAAACTTTATTTATTTTCAACTATCAATATTTGATATCCTTTGAGAAAATATTGTTTTATTGTACCATAACTTATTTCTAAAATATATTTATAACTATAGGGTCAATAATTTTGTATTCCATGAATACATCCTTAATATTTCCAACTTCTTTTAATAAAGTATTAAGTATATTTTAACTATAATATTTATTAAATATAAATATAAATATAAGGGATTATATGGTTTTAATAGATGGAAATTATTTTGCAAGAAGGTTTTTTCATTCTGCTCATGCAAAGAATGAAAAACTGGAAGATAGTTTAAAGATGTTCAGACATTTATTTCTTTATAATTTAATTAATTTAAAAGTTAGATTTGCTGGAAAATATGGTCAATTAGTTATTGCTAAAGATTGGTCTTCATGGAGAAAAGAAGTATTACCATCATATAAAGGTAATAGAAAAGAAAAAAATAAAGACCCTGAAATATTAGAATTTTTTAAAGTATATGAAGATTTGGCTTCGTTCTTGATGGATAATACTAATATAAAAGTATTATCTTCAATTAATGTTGAAGCAGATGATATAATTTATGTGCTAAGTAAAACACCTGGAAAACACTTAGTCTATTCAAGTGATAAAGATCTTATCCAATGTTTAAATGATGATGTTGATGTTTTTGATTTTAATAATGATAGGTTTATTCAAAAAAGTAAAGATGTTGTAGCAAAGTTTATGGTACATCATATTTTAATTGGAGATAATACTGATAATATTCCAAATATTACTTGGAACTCAAACTATACTAAAGAGTTTGAAAAATGGATTAAAAATAAATATAATATTGATATGTCTATTAAAATACTTTATAAGTTTATTAGAGAAGAATCTTTATTTTTTGAAGAATATAGAGAAGAAACAAAATTGAAACCATTTAAAGGTATAAGAATGGGTAAAAAGACTGCTGATAAATTGATAGAAGCAGATGGTGTCAATGAATTAATTAATTCTAACCCAATCATTAAGAGAAATTATAAAATTAATGAATTTTTAATTGATATGAGTAATATTCCTGAACCAATCAAAGAAACCATTTTAAATTTATTTTATAATTATAAAATAAAGATACCAAATTTTAATATGTTATATAGATATTGTGATCTTCATGATTTATCAAAAGTAAAAGAAAGAATTAACAAATTAATTAATTAACTTGTTAATTCTTTTATAAATTTAATTTGATTTCTTCCATTATCTTTTGCTTCATAAACACCTTGATCTGCTTTCTTTATTAATATATCTAAAGATTCATTTTCATTTTTCACATTAATTTGAGAATAACCTATTGAAACAGTTATGTGTTCAACTTCTGGAAAATAATGTTTTTCAACTTGAACTCTTAATTTATTTAATAAAATAGTAATATCTTTCTTTTCATATCCAAAATACATAACTATAAATTCTTCTCCACCCCATCTACAAGCCATAGATTGTTCACCATTTCTACTATGAATAGTATTTTCTTTAATAATTTGTGAAAAATCTATTAAAACTTTATCACCTATATCATGACCATATGTATCATTAACGTTTTTAAAATGATCAATATCAAGAAAGGCAACAAAGAAATTATTTTCATTAGTTAATACAGATTTTCTAAATGCTTTTTCACTATCTTCTACAAATTTATTTCTTTTATATAATCCAGTTAGTTCATCAATATTAATTGTAGAGCTTAAAATATTTTTTTCTTTTTTACTATTATTATAAAAAGATGCTTTTTTAAGTGTTTTTTGATGTATTTCTATAATATCATTTAAATGAGCTGCAATTTTTTGTATTTCAATAAAATTAAAAGTGTTTGTTTGAATCTTTAATCTATTACCTTTTCCTTTTAAAGTTCTTAATATTGTTTCAATTAATAAAAATTCTTTATCTATTTGTTGTATTAATAAAATCATTAAACCAATTGTTATCAACACTCCTATTAAATATATATGACTTTTAGCAGCTATAAATGATATTCCTGATAATACAAACATTAATATATATAATTGAAATTGTAATGGTATAAGCTTCATATTTTTACCTCCTGTTTTATATTATTCATTTTAATATAAAACGTTATTCATTTTATATTAAAATGAATAATATAAAATTATAGATGAGAATTTAAAAGAAGTTAAAGCAATATTTAAAGATGCATATCATTCAAAAACAGTTTTAATAAAAAGATAAAGAATATCATATCATTATATATATATTTTATACAAAAAACAAGCTAATTACTTTGTATTATTGATAGGGTTTTAAAACAACTCTTTAAGCTCTCAAATAAAGAGATAAAGCTACATTCCTTGATACTTGATTGTTAAAATTAGTAAACAAGTATTAATAATGAAATATTAACTAGTAAAGATAATATTACTTATTAAAATAAAATAAATATAAAACAGGAGAAAGTATTGAATAATAAATTAATAAAAATGTCTATGGTAGCTGGAGCAGTTACAATAATGTCAACTGGTTGTGCTAAAAACCAAGAAGTTGCTGTTGGTAATAATGGGATAGGTGAAAATACATTTTACGAAATGGCTGCTAAAAAAAGTATGCATGAGAAAAAAATAGTAACCAATTCAATTAATATTAAAAATAAAAGTGTATCTAAGGTTTTAGAATTACTTTCTGATCATGGTCTAAAAACACATATTCTAGATGGTGACGATATTATACTTCCATCTAAAAAATATAAAATCAAAACAATTAGAGATTTGCAACAGTTTGTTGAAATGTTTACGAACATGAGATTAGTTAAAGATAAAGAATCTGAAAAACTAGTTAAATGGAAGCTTAAATCATATGAATTAAATCCATTCAATAAAGTTATGAAATTAGATATTACTGGAAAAAACAATAAACTAAACACTATATTAAAAGAAGTTGGAAAGATTAGTGGTTATTCAATAATTCCAAAAAGAGATATTGTTGAAGAATTAGAAAAAGAAATAGAAATTGAATTTAATGGTAATACAATTAAAGATTTTACAAATTATCTTGCTAAATACAACAATATGTTTGTTGATATTGACCATAAAATAAAAACAATTACTTTTAGTAAATATGAGCATAAAATCTTTGATGTTCCTGTTTCTGTACCTACTTTATCTTTAACCAAAGAAATTAATTCTGGAACAACTGGAACATCAAGTGGTTTTGGTGGTGGAACTGTAAATACTAAGGTTACACAAGAAATAGATGTTTATGATGAATTAGATAAGTACTTATCACTTATTCTTACTGAAGATTTAAGTATGTTAAAAACTGGAGATGTTAATAAAAATACTTATTTTATTCAAAAAGGAATTGGCAAGGTTTATATTAATGCTGACCCTGAAACTTTAGCGAAAGCAACAGCTGCAATTAATAATTTTAAATCTAATTTAGAAATTGGTATTAATGTAAGTGTTGCAGTGTATACTGTTGATTTATCGGATGAGTCTTCATATGGTATTGATTGGCAATATATTCAAGAACATGCTGCCGGTGTATTAACAGCTGGGACAACAAGTAATATTATGAGTGTAGCTAGTGGAGATGACCTTCTTCAATCTGGTATTGATGGTATATTAGGTAAGACTGCTCCAACAGAGACGGGTTTTATTGGTGGATCTACTAAACTTGGTTCAGGATCAATTAGTGCTATCTTAAATATGGCTGGAAAGTTTGGTAACATTTCTGATGTACAAAAATTTAATGTTTCTACAATTAATAACTTTCCAACAATTCAGGTTATTTCTAGAAAAAATCCATATTTAAAATCAATTACAAATGAAATTGTTGCTAATGATACTGGAAATAATACAATTGTAACAACACCTGAGTTTGGCGAAGTTGATAGTGGTATATTCTTTTATATAAATGCAAAAACATTTAAAGATAGTGATAAAATTAATGTTAATTTCTCACCTTTATTTAATAAACTAGAGGGGTTTGAAACTATTGAATATGGTAATAATGAATCATCTTCTCAACCAGTAACATCATTACAATCGTTTAATAATAATATTATTATGAATGATGGAGAACAAATTCTTATAACTGGAATTATTACAGATAGAAAAGTTAAAGGTTATGCAGGTATGAATCCTGGAGCTGCTTCAAGTGGAAATATTCTTAATGGGTTAACAGGTGTTAATAAATCTAAAACAAGTAAGCAAGAAATATTTATATTATTAACTGCTACAAAAGAGAAAAGATAATAAAAAAATATAATACTAGCTTGACTAGTATTATATTATAGCCTAACCAACTTTTTAGTTAGGCTATAATATCATTTAAACCTTTATTTAAAAATCAAACATAATTTAAAATCAAAAAATAAACTTTTATTTAATCTTTATTTAATATATTATATTGTATAATATATTTTTTAATCAAAACATAAACAAGGAAAAATATATGAATAAAGAAGAATTTGAAACTAACAAAGAATTATTGTCAGTAAATAGAGCAAAACTAATAGAAACATTACTTGAAAATATGAAGCAAGTATGTGATACAATGAAAGATAATACTTATTGTGGAGAAGAAACAAGATTAACTCCATTTTCACATGATAGAATTTTGAAGATTAATACTATGTATATGGATATGTATGAAATGTATCAAGCAGAGCTTAAAAAAGAAGATAAAAATTTTGGTAAAGAGCATGCTTTAATTAGTTTCTTAAATAAATTTGATACTTTAATTTTACATTCTATTTATAATCAAGTAGACCCTATTGCACCATATTCACCAATGAGAACAATTGTATATGAAATGGGAATGTTAAACTTTTATCTTGATGTTAATAAGTATGAAGAGAACAAAGATATTCTAAAAAAAGTTAATGGATTAGAAACTGTTAAAGATGTTGCTGGTTATTTAGAAATCATTAATTTTATTAATAAACAAATTTTTGAATATGAATTATTTCCTAAAGATGAAATTGAGGTTTCTAAAGTAGCAACTGAAGATATTCAAGAAAAACAAGAGCAAATCCAAGTTTCATCTACAAAAAATGAAACAATTACAGATGATGAAGGTATTAATTATAAGGTGTAACCAACACCTTATACCTTCGTTTTGAACTATCATTTTGGGAAGAAAACAATTTTTCCCTAATACCTACAATAATACTTTTTTTAAAGTATACCTACTTAAAATAGTAAATATAGATGAAAACAACTATTTATGAGTGTTTTATTAGTATATAAATTTTAAATAAAAGTAAAATAATAAATTACTTTATATAATGGAGATAATTATGGATCAATTAGATCAAAAGAAAATAGAAAATAATTTAGCATCACAAAATATAATTCAAGAGCAATTGACAGACGTTGCAAAAAGAACTTATTTGGACTATGCTATGTCAGTAATAATCGGCAGAGCAATACCAGATGTTAGAGATGGATTAAAACCAGTTCATAGAAGAATATTGTTTGCTATGCATGATCTTAAAATTACACCAAAAGGTGCATATAAAAAGTCTGCAAGAGTTGTCGGAGATGTTATAGGAAAATATCATCCACATGGAGATACTTCTGTTTATGATGCAATGATTGGTTTGTCTCAAGATTTCAATATATCTATGCCACTAGTGGATGGTCAAGGGAATTGGGGTAATATTGACGGAGATAAAGCAGCAGCAATGAGATATTGTCTAACAGGAGATTCGTTAATTAAAACAAATAATGGGTTAATTGCTATAAAAGATATGGTTAAAGATAGTTCTATTCCAGAGCAGGATATTGATATCAACATATATTCCTTAGGAAATAAAGTGAATAAGGCTTCTAAGTTTTTTAACTCAGGAAAACACTCAATAGTAAAGATAATTTCTAAAAATGGTTATGAATTGAAAGGTTCGGTAAATCATCCAATATTAACGTTACAAAAAGATAAAATTGGAAAACCATATTATTCTTGGAAAAAATTAGAAGATATTACAACTGATGATTATATATTAATAGATAGAAACGAAACAAATTCTAAGAATTATAAGAATTATAAAAATAAAGCTATAATTTTTGGAGCTTTATTAACAGAAGGTTCAATTAGTGCAAAAAGAATTACTTTTTCTAATACAGATAAAGTATTGATGGATAAATTTATAAAAGCATATGAAAAAGAATATGATAATGAGTATTATCTATATAATAGAGAATTACCATCTGGAAAAACTTTCTATGAATTTGATGTTCAAAAGAAAAGTAGTAAATTTTTTAAATGTAAATTCTTCAAAGAATTGAAGGGTTTAAAATCAAAAGATAAAAAAATTCCATCTTTTCTTTTTAAGTCATCAAAAAGTGTTCAAAAAATATTTTTACAAACTATTTTTGAATGCGATGGGTCAATTTCATATATAAAAAGTGATAATTTAATAAATATTAATTATGATTCAATTTCTAAGCAATTAATAAATGAAATAAAAATCTTATTATTAAATTTTGGTATTTTTTCAAAATTAAATTATCAACAGAGGGATGACTCTTGGAAAATATATTTGGGAAATAAAATTAATGTCAATAAATTTATTGATAGAATAGGATTCTTAACAAATAAAAAGATTAAGCAACTTGAATATCAAACTTTAATTAAAAATGATAAAAAAACATCTTTATATGAAGACAAAATTCCATTTTTATCTTCATATTTAAAAAATAAATATAAAAATAATTACTTAAATAAAAATAATATAGATAATTATAGTATTTTGAATAATGAAGATAAAAAAAAGAAAATATTTAAATTCATAGATAAAGGAGATAGATTATTAATAGATGATTTTATTCAAGGTAATTATTTTTATGATAAAGTAAAAATAATTAAAAGTTTACCAAAAGAAGAAGTTTATTCTATTAAAGTTGATAGCGAGTGTCATTCTTTTATTGCTAATGGAATTATTAATCATAATACAGAATCCAGAATGACTTCTTATGGATATGCAATGCTTAATAATATGGAAAAAGAATCTGTAGATTTTAGACCAAATTTTGATGATTCATTACAAGAACCTACAATTTTACCATCAATGCTTCCAAATATTTTAGTTAATGGAACAGAAGGGATTGCCGTAGGTATGGCAACAAATATGGCTCCACATAATGTTAATGAAGTTATAAATGCAACACTTTCTATGTTGAAAAACCCTGATATCACAATTAAACAACTAAGAAGATCTATAAAAGGTCCAGATATGCCAACAGCTGGAATTATTATGAAAGACAGTATGGATGGGATTTATGAAACTGGACAAGGTAGATTTCATGTTAAGGCAAGATATAATGTAGAAGAAGATGGAAAAAAAATAGTTGTTACAGAGATTCCATACCAAACTAAAAAACCTAGAATTATTGAACAAATTGCAGAACTTGTTAGAGATAAACAAATTTTTGGAATTACAGGTGCTCAAGATGAATCTAACAAGCATGGATTAAGACTTGTGATTAGTATTAAGAAAGGTGAAAATGTTAAAATTATAATGAATACATTATATAAAAGAACAGATTTACAAAACTCTTATTCTATTAAAAACTTGGTAATAGATGATGGTGAACCAAAAGTATTGAATTTAAAAGAAATTATTGGGAAATGGATAACTTTTAGAAAAGTTACTATTACAAGAAATATACAATATGATGTTGATAGATTAAATAGAAAAATGCATCTTTTAAGAGGTATTGTAATAGCTTTAAATAACTTAGATAAAACGCTTAAAATTATTAGAAATTCTAAAAATTCTACAGAATCAAAGGCTTCATTAATTGAAGAATTTGATATTGATGAAATCCAATCACAAGCAATCATAGATACAAAATTACAGAAATTATCATCTATGGAAACAGAATCTATATTTGAAGAATTAGGGTTAGGTGAAACAGAAATAAATAGACTAGAAACTATTATTGCAACAGATGAAAACCTAACTAATTTTATTAATATTGAATTAAAAGATTTAAATAGAAAAATTAAAGTTGCTAGAAGATCTGAAATAACAAATGAAAATTATGATATTTCAAATGAAGAGTTAATAACGGATGAAGATGTTGCAATTATTATAACTAAAGATGGTTTTATAAGAAAAACTGGATTAGATAATTTTAGAGTACAACATAGAGGTGGAAAAGGTAAAACAATAATCACCCTTAGAGAGGGTGATTTTGTAAAAAAAGTTTTATTCTGTAAGAATAATGAACACTTGACAGTGTTTACTAAAAATAATAAAGCATTTGGATTACCTGTATATACTATAACAGAATCTTCAAAAGGAAGATTAGTTAACAACCTTATAGAAGATAATACAGGAGCATTTGATATAATTCATTCTACAAATTCTAATGAAATGATATTTATTACAAAAACTGGACAAGTTGTAAAATTATCTGGAAAACATTTTACAAATATTAGAAAAAATGGTATTAAAGCAATTAGATTAAATGATAATGATAGATTAGTCAAGGTAATACCTATAACTAAAGGTGATACCCATTTAATGATTACTACTAATGAAGGTTATACAATGACAACTGAATTAGGAAAATTTAAAACTTCTGGTAGAGGAACAATTGGAGTAAGAGGAATGTCTCTGAAACCAAATAATTATGTTGTAGATTCTTGTGTTGTAAACCAAGATGATAAAGTTTTATTGATTTCAGAAAAAGGTTATGGCAAACAAAATAATGTTTCTGAATTTAGAGTTACTAATAGAGGAAGCAAAGGTGTTAAGTCTTTTAAAATTAGTGATAAAACAGGAAGTGTAGTTGGTATTATCAAATCTGATGAAACAAAAGATTTAGTTGTTACGACTAAAAAAGGTATTATCATTAGGACACCTTTAGAAAAAATTTCAACAAATAATAATAGAGTCACAGTTGGAGTTAAGGTTATAAATATACAAGAGGCAGATTTTGTAATCTCTTTTGACTCATATGAAAAAATGGAGGACTATGATGAATAGCCTTCATCACTACGTCTTGATCTAAATAAGTAATAAATTACTTATTTAGGTAGATGAGAAAATTAAATGTGTCCTGATAATTTTAATTATCAGGACACATTTAATCATCACTACAGATTACAAGTAACTTTATTCTTAAGGTTATTCTTCTTTAAGTTTCCATATGGTATAATAAATTTTTAAAAATTAAATAATAAATAAGGGTTATGTTGAAAATTACTATATGGAAAATACTCGAAACTCTAACTTCTAAAGAATTATTAAATGAAAAAACCATTAAAGATAATTTAAATATAACAATCTTATTAGCATATCTCTCGCAAAACCATCAAACAATTAATATTGCAAATTATATATCAAAAAATATATCATTTAATGAGCCATATTTAATATATCTATATGCTTTTTCAATATATCCAAAAGATATTCCTTATAAATGGATTAAAAAAAAGCATATAACTAATGATTTTATAACATTATTAGCGTCTTTTAATAGAAATATTAATGATACTTTGAATATGTTGAAAATGATAGACAAAAAGAAGCTTAAAATGATAGAAAATGAGTTAAAATCATTTGAAGATAATAACATTAAATTAAATTATATAGAGATGGAAGAATATTTTGAAAATATTCTGAATAAAGGGTAAGAATGACATATTTAGAAAGAACAGATTTTCTACAAGAGTTGCTTGGAAGAATTGAACAAGTAGATGCAAAAGCATATCAGAAGCTTATAGAAAATATGCCACCTATTCAATATTTTATACAAGATGCCTCTGAAGACTTTCTAAAGAAAAATATTTTTTATATGAAATATCTTCAAGATCATTTATTAAAATATCCAGAAAGAGGTTCTCATGATAAAATATTAGTAAAAATATTTTTATCTTTAATAAATATAATTCAAAAAAATATGGAAGAAGATCCAAATTTTATAAATAAAGAAAAAATAGAAGAAATTCCAAAAGAAGATATTTTAAAGCCATTAGATGAAGTCGGAAATATAATTTCAAAATCAATTTCATCTTCTGATTATAAGGAAGATAAGGAAGATAGGGAAGATCTTGGTTCAAATAATAAAATCAATAATGTAAATGATAAATTGTCAGCTCTAATGACTAAAGTTAAAACTAAAAGTAAAAAAAGTTTAGATTTTATAAGCAAAAAAGAAATCAGGAAAATACCATCTAAACCATTAGAAGATACTATTATTCAAGAGAAAAATACAGCATCTTCTATTATGGAGAGAATGTTAAATAAAGAATCAAAAGTTGATAATTTTATAAATGATATTCCAGATGATGCAAAATATGCAAAATATGTAGAAGAGATAGAAGAGATAGAAGAGGTAGAAGAGGTAGAAGAGGAAAAAGTAAAGAATAATGAAATTATTCAAAACTCTGATTTTTATGCGAACCAAAAACAAAAAAATATTATTGAAGATACAAAGATAATGGTTAGAGGTAAACTAGGAGAATATAAAGAAGTAAGTAGTAATTATTACAATAAACTAATTTCTAAAAAACAACATCAAGATGATATAGATGGTATTTTTAATGTAGTAGACAAAGAAATTGATTTAAAAATAAATATAGATTTTGAAGAAGTTGATAATACAATAGAGGATGAATTTAAATTTGAAGAAGAGGTAAAAGAACCTATTATTGACAATGAAATAGTGTTTGACACCATTAAAGAGGTTGATAATACAATAGAAGATATTGGATTTGAAGATAGTGGAAGTTTAGGGTTTGATGAAGATGAAGATATTTGGGAAGATGAAGATGAACCAGATTATGATGAAATGTTTTCTAATACTTCTCAAATATCTTCTATTGAAGAGTTAGATTATGCTGAAGAAATTTTAAATGAGGATGCTAACCCAGACATTCTTTCAGCTAAAGAAATTAAAAATGTAGTAGCAATTGAGTTGGTTGAAGATAACAACAATAATGAAACAAACATTGAAGATGAAATTAATACCGAAGATGAAATTGATTTTGGCGATTCTCTAGATGATGATAAAATTATTAATTTTACAGAATTAGAACAGAAAGAAGATTTAGAAATTAAAAATGAAATTAAATTTGAAGAAGAGTTTAAAGAATCTGTCGTTGATAATGAAAAAAGTATTATCAATAAAATAAAAGAGAAATCTGATTCGAAAGAGATTTGTGAACCTATTCCAGAAACTACTATTAAGGAAGAAAAAGAGTTAGATTTTAATGAAGATATAGGATTGGACTTTAATAATTATGATGAAGAAGACCATTTAGAGGAAGATTCTAAAATCTCATTAGATATTAATGAAGTAATAACAGAAAAATCTAGTGAAGATTATTTATTTGAAGATAATGAAGATTTAATTACTGGTGATGAAATAACTAACAATATAGAAGACGAATTAAATTTATTTGATGAAGATTTAGAAGATGGTGATAATACTACAAGTAAAGAAACTACTATCTTAGATGAAGATAAAATTTATGATGAAATAAATTTTAATGATAATGAAGATGAAAATAAAGATTCTATTTCAAATGAAATAAAAGATTCTATTCCAAATGAAATAAAAGATTTAATTGATGAAGATGTTGAATTAGATTTTAGTAATAAAGAATTAGATGAAGTTGATTTAATACAAGATTATAAGGATATTGAACCAATAAAAAAAGAACATGATTTCTTAAATGATTTAACAGATGAGACAAACAAACATTTTAAAGAAAGTATTCATAAATCTATAGATAGTAAAGATGAAGAAAAAAAAGATTCTAAAATTATTAATTTAAATATTGAAAAAGAAAATCAAGAATTAAATAAAAGAGTTCAAGCCTTAGAATCACAAGTAAAAGAATTATATATTATAATTAATGAATTTAAATCTTTAAACAATATAATTAGAGAAAAGGTTAGTGAAAATATTTATTATAAAATTATTGATGAAAATATTGAAATATATATTGATAATAATTTAATAAAAATAATTAGCAATATATTTACAAAACTAGATAATAAATTAAATGTATATTCTCATAAAAACATTATAAAGACTAGAAACAATGAAGTGTGGTATATTGGAAGTAAAAATGGTGAGATTGATAAATCTAAAATAAAAAAATATAGCGATAATACTAAATTATTCAAAGAATTATTATTTGAATATGTTGTTAGGTTATAATTAGATGTCATAAACAATAACTTAAAAAATTATTGTGAAAAGATTTCGAAAAGCTAAAGCTTAAAGAATCTATTTAAACAAAAAAATGGAGAAACAAAATGAATAAAATTAATGTACCAATAGAAATACCAGAAAATATGGATAATTTTTTAAAATTATTACCTTTAAATATTAGAAAAAAATATATGTCAAAAATGACATCAGCAGTTATTAAAGAAAATGAAAAAGAAATTATAAATAGTGTATCTAATATTGTTCAAGAAATGATGAATGTATTAATATCTTCAAAAGATGAAAATATATTACAAGAAGAGCTAGATAGAGCACTAGAAGATATTGGTGTTACAATGTTTGGTGATAAAAAAACTATCAAGGGTAGAAAAAAGAAAGTTGGTGAGACTTTAAAAAAGTCAAATCTTGATGGAAGTGAAGATATTCAGCCAACTGTTTTAAAAGATGATATTAAAAATCAAGTAGATTCTTTAAAGTCTGATTCAAAAAAAGATCAAGATAAAAGAAAAGTAGCTTCTTCTAATGATTTAAATTTTAATAATAAGAAAGAAAATGTTTTAGATTATAATAAAAAAGACAACAATGAAAGCCAAGTAAAAAAACTTGATTTAGAATCTATGTTTTCTAAGAAATAATCAAGCAAATATAATCAAATGATATTTTAAAATATCATTTGGAAGGTTTTATAAAACTTTCTTTTATAAATTACATGCTTTGACATCATTTTAGTTTGGTGTTTTATTATTGCTAAAATACTAAATATTTTATAAAGTGTCATTCCAACAATAACTCAATATTAAAGGGATAAATATAATGATTTATAATAAAGAAAAAACAATAGAAGAAATAAATTATACTGTTTCAGATGCTTTTTTAACGGAAGGGGTGACTCTTTATGCAAAAGTTAAAAATCATATGCTATCTTTAGATGAGGCTAGCAGTAAAAAATATTTTTATACTTTAAGAAGTGAAAAAATATTAGACTTGTTACAATTAGAAAAAAAACTAATAGACATTTCTTAGATTAAATTTAATATAAAATTAAGGGTATTTATTGTATAATATTAAAAATATTATACAAGGTTATCCAATGTTAAAACTACTAAATTCATTATTTAATAATAATAATAAGAAAATTAAACAATATAAAAAAATTGTTAATAAAATTAATGCCTTCAAAGATCATATCTCCAAATTTTCGGACACTGAACTTCAAAAAGAATTTAATAGAATAAAATCTACTATTCAAGAAAATGAAAATAAAGAAAAAGAATTAAATAATCAATTACCATATATATTTGCATTGATAAAAGATGCTTCAAGCAGAGTTCTTAAAATGGAGCATTATGATGTTCAATTAATTGGAGGATTATGTCTACATGATGGTGTAATTGCAGAAATGAAAACGGGTGAAGGTAAAACACTTGTTGCTACATTGCCAGCAATTACAAATTCTATTTTAGGATTAGTTCATATTGTTACGGTTAACGACTATTTAGCACAAAGAGATTGTGAACTAATGAAACCTCTATTTGATTTCTTAGGGGTAACTAGTGGGTTTATTAATTCAAAGGTTGACCCAATAGATAGACCAGATATTTATAGTAATGATATTGTTTATACAACCAATGATGATTTAGCTTTTGATTATTTAAGAGATAATATGGTTTCTACTTATGAAATGATAATGCAAAAAGAGCATTCTTTTGTTATTGTAGATGAAGTTGATTCAGTGTTAATTGATGAAGCAAGAAACCCATTAATAATTTCAGGTGAGTCTGAGCTAAATGTAGATGAATATATTTTAGCAAATAAAATGGCTTTAAAATTAATAGAAGGTAAAGAAGTCATTAATGAAATAGGACAAGTAGAAGAATCAACAAATGATTTTATTGTAAAAGAAAAAGAACAAACAGTTCTTTTGACTGATGCAGGTATTGAGAAAATTCAATTAGCATATGATGTAGAAAATATTTTTGAATTAGAACATGTAAAAATATTTCATAATATAAATCAAGCATTAACTGCTCTCTATATTAAACATATTGATATAGACTATATTATTAGAGATAATGAAGTTAAAATTATTGATCAATCAACAGGTAGAATTTCAGAAGGTGTTAGATATTCTGAAGGTTTACATCAAGCCCTTGAAGCAAAAGAAAATTGTGAAATTAAAGCTGAAACAAATACTATGGCTTCAATTACTTATCAAAACTTTTTTAGAATATATAAAAAGTTATCAGGAATGACTGGAACAGCAATGACTGAATCAACTGAATTTTGGGAAATATATAAATTAGATGTGGTCTCCATTCCTACTAATTTACCAATAACTAGAAAAGATATTACAGATAAAATTTATATTAATGAAAATGCAAAATTTAAAGCTATTGCAAAAAAAGTAAAAGAGTTAAAAAAAATTGGACAACCAGTTCTTTTAGGTACTGCATCTATAGAACAATCTGAAAAATTATCTAAATATTTAGATAATGAATCTATTGAGCATACTATCTTGAATGCAAAAAACCACTTTAAAGAAGCTGAAATTATAGAAAGTGCAGGAGAACTAGGATCTGTCACTGTAGCAACCAATATGGCTGGTAGAGGTGTAGATATTAAATTAGCCAATGGTGTTCTTGAACTTGGTGGTCTTTATGTTATCGGAACAGAAAGGCATGAAAGTAGAAGAATTGATAATCAACTAAGAGGTAGGTCTGGAAGACAAGGTGATGCAGGTACAACTGGATTCTACCTTTCTGTTGAAGATAAATTAATGAGAATTTTTGGTGGTGATACATTGCCCAAATTAATGGCTAAACTTGGTATTAATGATGAAGATGTTATTGAGAGCTCTATAGTAGCAAGAGCTATTGAAAAATCTCAATCAAAAGTTGAACAATATAATTATGAACAAAGAAAACAATTATTAGATTATGATGATGTTATTAATGAACAAAGAAAAGTGGTATATAAATTAAGACACACATTACTAAAGGATACATCAATAATTCCAGATAAAATAAAAGATTATAAATATTTTATGTTAGAGAATTTTATTTTGCATTATAGTAACGAAGAAAAAGAAAAATTATTAAAAGATTTTAATGATAAGTTTAATATTGAGATACCGTTTAAATTAATAGAGGGGTTATATTCTAAGGAGATTGTAGATAAACTATCTAATACATTAGATAATGCTTTAGAATATAGATTAAGTGCTCTTTCAGAAAAACAACTTTTAAGTATATTTAGAAGTTTCATCTTAGAAGAATTAGATAAATCTTGGCTAAATCATATAAATGATGTAGATACTTTAAAAATGGGAATAGGTCTTAGATCATATAATCAAAAAGACCCTCTTATAGAATTTAAAAAAGAATCATATCATATGTTTTTAAATATGATTGATGAAATAAAAATAAATATTGTAAATACAATTTATAATATTTCTTCTAAAGTGAATGATTAATTTAATAAATATTAAATTAAAAAAGAAGACTAGAATATTTTGTATTATAATTATATAATACAAAACAAAGATGATTTTATTAAAAGAAAATTATTAAAAAAAATAGGTAAGATTTATGTATATTATAGGTGACGTTCATGGGTGCTATAAAACCCTTTGTAAACTAATAGAGCAATTACCAAATAAATATGATGAAGATATTGTATTTGTTGGTGACTTAATAGATAGAGGTCCAGATTCAAAAAGTATTATAGAATTAATTATTAAACATAATTATAAGACTGTATTAGGAAATCATGAACAAGGTTTTCTTTTTGAAATAGATGATATTATACAAAGAATATTAAATAATACATTTAATCCTAATGATACTGAATGGTATCAAAATTGGGGTGGAGAAAAAACATTAGATTCTTATGGATTCTTTTATAATAAAACTGGTAGAAAAACATTATTAGAACATATTAAATGGATGAAAAAATTACCATTATATTTAGAATACCCAAATATAATTAAAAATAAGACATTAGTTATATCTCATGGGTACCTTGGAGCTATTTGGAAAAAAAGAATGTATATCAAAACAGTAAATCAGAAAAAAAGATTTGAAGAATATATTTTATGGAATAGAGAAGTAGAACAAGTTGACATAGATATTTTTAATATATTTGGACACACCCCAGTTAATGAACCTTTGTTAACTCAACATTATGCAAATATTGATACTGGTGTTTATAAAAAAGATGATGAAAATTTAGGAAAACTTACTGCACTTCATATTCCATCATTTGATATTTATCAACAAGAATTAATAGATCATATATAAGAACAATATATTATTCTTATATTAAAATTATATATTTAAACACAAGGAAATCTTCTGCTTAAATATATACCTTCAAAAAAGAAAATTTTAGAAAATAAATTTATTTCTAAAATTCTTCATAATAAAAAATTACATAGAAATTATTTTCATTTAAATAGTGTTTCTATATTCAGAGCATTGTTTATTGGTATATTTATTGCAATGATACCAATACCATTTCAAATGGTATTGGTATTTTTTATAGCTATGTATATTAAAGCAAATATACCAATATCAATTGGGCTGGTTTGGATAACCAACCCATTCACAATGCCTGTAATATTTTATATAGAATATTATATTGGCCCTATAATATTAAATGAAACTATTATATATTACAATACATTTAGTATAGATTGGATTTCTAATAATATATATACTATAGCATTTTCATTATATACAGGAGCAATAATAATAGCAATAACAACAAGTATATTAATATCGTATTCTTATGTATTTTATGTTAAATTAATCAAATCTTAATATTATTTTAGATATACTTTATTTAAATTAATTGGAATAAAAATGAATAATATAAAGATTTATTTAAAAAAAAGATAATAAAAGAGAAATTAAAATTAAATCTTTCTAGATATTGTTAATATATATAAAGATTTAGAGTATAATTCATTTATCATTAATATAAAAGATAAATATATAGTAGTACTTGGTTTATATAGGATTAAAGATTATTGTTTTATTAAATACAACATAATTGATTATAAATATTTCTTAGATTCAAAAGATAATTTATACAATAAAATAAAAGATACTAATATAATTAACTTTTATAAAGAATTATTAAAAATATTATAAATAGAAAATAGGAAATAAAATGAAATTTAAATATAAAGGACAAGATTACGAATTAATCTTGTTGACAGTTACAGGTTCTAGAATGTATGGAAATCCTAGACCTGATTCAGATTGGGACTATAGAGGAGTATTTGTTGAAAATATTCAAAATAAAATCAGTTTAAATCCTAGCATAGAACAACTAGGTGGATACAATAGAGATGGCGGAGATTTATGTAAGGTATTACAAGAGTATGGTTTAGATTTAGAGGATACAACTGATGTTGAATTATATGAATTAAATAGATTTACTACATTAGCTTTAGCAAATAATCCTAATATATTAGATTTATTATGTCATGATACAAAAAATACAACATATTTAAGTGATAAAGGTAAAGAGCTTTTAGAAAATAAAAACTTATTTTTATCTAAAAAATTAAGAGATACTTTTGCTGGATATGCATTTGGTCAATTAAAAAAAATTAAAGGTCATAATAAATGGATTAATCAATATCCAGATACAGATAAGTTATTAGGGTTATTAAAACATAGAGCTATAGACAAAGTTATTGATTTCAATTGGATTAGTAATAATTTTGGTGGTCAAGTTGCCAAGAAAGTTACAGGAGAAAATCCACAAAAAAATATAAAACTTTTAAAAGAAAATTTATTTACTTGGGATGAATTTGTTACAGAATGTTATGATTGTATAGAGATGAACGTAGAAGAAGTAAATAAATATAGAACACCTAGATTAATTGAGTATATGAAAGCATATGATTTAACACACACTCCAATTCTTTTTAATAAAGATATAGCAGAAATAAATAGGTCTACTGGAAATTTTAATACTAAGAGTGTTACTTTAAGAAAATTTTTAAAGGAAGAAGCATCTTTTAGAAAATTTGGAGAATCAATGCTTTCTATTTATACGGGAGGTAGCGGTATCTTTGGAAGAGAAGGAAATCTTAAAGCTAATGATTCAGAAAACCTAGGAGAATTTGTTTGCTTATTATCTGTTAATCACAATGAATATAAAAAAGACAAAGACCATATTGTAAAAATGTGGAATTGGAAATGTAATAGAAATGAAAAAAGAAGTGGAATGGAAGAAAAGTTTGGATATGATGTTAAACATGCTAGTCATTTAGTAAGGCTGATGGCTGCTTGCAAAGAAATTTTACAAACAGGAAATTATATCCCAGAATTATCCGGAGAAAGACTTAAATTAGTACAAGAAGTAAGAGCTGGAAGATATTCTTATGATTGGATACTTCATTTTTCTGAGGAATATAATAATGAATTAGATGGATTCAAAAAAGAATCATCTCTACAAGATAAACCCCAGGTTGAAGAAATAAATAAGATGATTACAGCTATGCAAACAAATATTATGATTGAAAATATTGATATTTATACAGAAAGTATTGAAAGAGAATAATTTATGTTTAATTGGTTTAAAAAAAAAGTTATTAAAACAATTAATATAAAGGTAATTAAACCAATTATTGATATTGATTTTAAACAATACAACAAATGTATCGAATAAAAGTATTTAAAGAGGATTATTGCAATAGCATTTATGACTTGATGATATACAAAAAAACTTTTAGAGACTAACTAATTAGTCTCTATTATTTACAAATCTATAAAATATAGATTTGTAAATTTGCATATTATTTATAACATTTACATTTAAAGATAAGTTTTTATTATTTTTTAAATAAATAAAATGATTTTTATCTACCTTTTTAATTCTCTTTTTATGTTGAAGTGATTTAAATAATGAAAAATAATTTGTTATATATTCATTATCTTTATAATATGAAACTTGCTTAAATGTTTCTTTAGGATTTGTATTATTATCATTAAAAATAGTATTTTTAAAAGATAATAATTTTTCATTCTTGTATATCCAATATCTTCCAGGTTCAAACCAAATTCCAGAATCTCCAATAGATTCTATTTT
>Ga0256842_1000209_pt1 | contig 51736 bp, 44 predicted proteins | sample 4559240metaG_FD_185973 | JGI IMG/M metagenome (GOLD analysis project Ga0256842, IMG submission 185973) | Hydrothermal vent microbial communities from Guaymas Basin, Mexico - 4559-240 | ecosystem: Environmental > Aquatic > Marine > Hydrothermal vents | place: Mexico: Guaymas Basin | collected... | reverse complement strand
CGTCTCTACTTTCTAAAAAGATTTTAACAGGTTGAGGAATTAAATAAACAATCCGGCGGATTGTTCTACTCTCCAATCCGCTTTTGGCTTTTGTAATTTTGAAAAAACATTATCAATGAAAAAAAATGAAACTAATTTACTTCTTTTGAGTTATTTTTATTAATGAATATTTTGACAAAGAAAAGGCTTATATTTTTATATAAATTCAAAGGGAGGAAATTATGTTTTTTTACGATCCTACATTTATGTTGTTGATACCTGTTATGATTTTAGCATTTTATGCTCAATCAAAAGTCAAAGGTAATTATCAAAAATATCTGAAAGTAAGAAATAATTCCGGTAAAACAGGCGAAGAAGTAGCAAGATATATTTTGGATAAAAATAATTTGAATGATATTGCCATTTTACCTATAGACGGTACTCTTTCTGATCATTATGATCCGCAAAAACGAGAATTACATCTATCAAATGATGTTTTTTACGGAGACTCAATTTCATCCGTAAGTATTGCGGCTCATGAAACAGGTCATGCATTACAGCATTCAAAAAAATATTTGCCGTTGATACTCAGGAATCAAATAGTTCCGGTGGCAAGTTTTGGTTCTTCTGCTGCATTTCCTTTATTTTTGGTCGGATTATTCTTCGGGATGCCGTTTTTAATGGATTTGGGAATAATTTTTTTCAGTGCGGCTCTTATTTTTCATTTAGTAACACTTCCGGTGGAATTTGATGCTTCTCATCGAGCTTTGGTTGAATTAAAAGATTCTTTTTTAATTGAGAATAATCAAATGAAAGGAGCCAGAGCTGTTTTAAATGCGGCAGCATTGACTTATATTGCAGCCACATTAATGGCATTAGTTCAATTAATCAGATTGTTAGTATTGAGGGGTTCGCGTGATTAATCAAGAAAAAAATAGAGCAAAACCGAAATTCATTCTTAGAGATAATCTTGGCAAACTTGCTAAATTTTTGAGATTATTGGGATATGATGCAGTTCTTTATCCAAAAATATCTTTTCATAATGTTTTAAGAATTGCGGCTAAAGATAGGCGAATAATTTTAACTCGCAGTCCTAAAGAATCGAAACAAACATCCAAATATAGGATTATTTTGATTAAGTCTGTTTTTTATGAAAAACAATTAGAAGAGCTGAAAGGAATAATAGAATTCAAAGAAGATTATTTTGCAACAAGATGCAGTTTGTGTAATAGAATTTTAGAACCGGCAAAAGCTGAATTTGTTAAAGAAAAAGTTCCGAAATATGTTTTTGAAAATAATAAAGACTTTTTCGTGTGTAAAAAATGTGGTAAAATTTATTGGCAAGGAAGTCATTTTGATGACATTAAGGAGAAATTAATCAAGATTTTGTAGATTGTTGGGGGCTTTGTGGAAAAGGAATTGCCATCACCTTTAGTTTTACCGGCAATTTTTTGGGGATTCGGTATTCTAAGTGGTAAATTAGTAAATTTTTATATCCTAATTGTTTTGTTTATTGCTTTTAGTATTTTTCTGATTTATAAAAGATTCAGAAAGATAACAATTCTTATTTTGATTTTTATTTTAGGCGGTTTACGAGTTGGAATTCCAAAGTCTGAAATTTCTATTTCAAATATTCTTAAAAACAAAGATGAGATAACTCAAAAAATAATATTAGAAATAGATTCTTTTCCTATCATCAAAAATCATTCATTAAAATACAAAGCAAAAATATTGGAAATTGCCGGCTGTAAAGCCGAAGGGAAAATTTATTTAGAAACTGATAACCAATTTTTAAAAAACGGTGACTTTATCCAAGCAATTTTTAGAGTTAAAAACTTAAAGAAATATTGCAAAAAACCATCTCAAATAAAATATCTTCAGAATCAAGATATTGAAGCTATTGCCGAAAATATTACTCCAATTGTTTTGATTTCTCATAAAAATAACTACTTCAAAAATTGGGTTCAAAAACTAAAAGAAACTCTTAAATATAGGATTAAAGAAAGATTTGGTAAAAATTCAGAATTCGTAAAAGCAATTATTACCGGAGATAAAGGAAGAATCAGATTTTGGAAAAAAATTCTCCAAAATTCCGGGATGAGTCATTTACTTGCAGTCAGTGGTTTACATGTTGGAATGATTTCTTTTATCTTTTACATTTTTTTCAAAATAATCTTTCCGAATAGAAATTACGCCAGAATCGCTTCAATAATATTGTTGATTTTTTATGCAGCAATATGCAATTGGAGTGCTTCCGTAACCAGAGCATCAATAATGATTATCGTTTTTTATATCTCTAAAATTCTTGAAAGACCGATAAATAAAAATCAAATTATCGCCATTGCTTTTCTCATAATCACAATTATAAATCCCAAAGAAATATTCTCGGTTGGATTTCAAATGTCATTTACCGCTGTAATTGTCCTCATTAATTTTATCCCTTTCAAATTCAAATCTCATGAAAATAAGATTCTAAATATTTTGATAAACTTTCTCGAAATAATTCAAACAAGTGCAATTCTCACCTTATTTTTATCACCGATTACTATTTATAATTTCGGACAATTTAATTTGAATGGGATTATTGCGAATATTTTCGGAATACCTTTTTTCGGGATAATTCTTTCAACAGCTCTTTTGATTTTAGCTCTCCCGAATTTCCAATTCATCTTAAATGTCTATCAATCGGCTTTTTATAGTTTGATGTTTTTCTTTAAAATGGTGGTAATTAAATTAAGTTCAATGCCTTTTAAATATGAAGTTATGAATTACAGAAAGCCAATATTTATGATGGGATTATTTTTATTATTTGGAATTGCTATATTGCTTAAAAAACAAAAAAACCCGCCGAAACGGGTTTTTGAAAATAATTCAAATTAGCTTATTTTTCAACTTTAAGAACGTTTTTGATTGCATCTTCAATAGATTCTTTTGGAAGAGCACCCATTGCCATTTGAGGTTGTTCACCCATTGGAACAAAAAGAATTGAAGGAATACTTCTAATGCCAAAAAGTCCGGCCAATTCTTGTTGTGCTTCAGTGTCAACTTTGTAAATATTTACTTTACCTTCATATTCTTTTGATAATTCTTCTAAAACAGGTGCTACCATTTTACAAGGTCCGCACCAATCAGCGTAAAAATCAATAATACAAGGGATATTTCCTTCAAAAGTCCAATCTTTATTTTTTTCATAATTAAATACTTTTTCTTTAAAAGTATCTGCTGTTAAATGTTCCATTTAATCTCCTAAGTTTTAGTTTATAAGATAATAAATAAATTGTTTTGAAAAGCAAATTTATTTATTTATTTTTCACACTATCAACTATTTATTTTGTGACATCAATAATACCAATGAGGCAGTATTATAAATATCTTCCCAGGAACAGCCTCTTGATAGGTCACATATCGGAGCGGCTAATCCTTGAATTACAGGTCCAATCGCTTCAGCTTTGGCTAATCTTTGAGTTAATTTATAGCCAATATTTCCGGCTTGTAAATCAGGGAATATTAGCACATTTGCATTCCCGGCAACACTACTTCCCGGTGCTTTTGAAGCAGCAACTTTAGGAACAATGGCAGCATCAAGTTGAAGTTCGCCATCAAAGTCAAAATCAACTTTATCTTTTTCAAGAATAGATTTAGCTTCCAAAACTTTATCCACCAACTCATGTTTGGCACTGCCTTTTGTAGAAAATGATAATAAGGCAACTTTAGGTTCATCACCCAAAAGAGCTCTTCTGGTTTTTGCAGTACTTTTGGCAATATCAGCCAATTGTTCAGCAGTCGGATTCGGAACAACTGCACAATCAGAGAAAAGCATTACTTTATCTTCACCCATAAAATCAGGGATAACCATAATAAATGAGCTGGAAACTGTTTTTAAACCGGGAGTTACACCCACAACTTGAAGAGCGGCTCTTAAAACATCTCCGGTCGTATTTGCTGCTCCGGCAACCATTCCGTTAACTAAATTGAATTTTACGAGAAGTGCCCCGAAAAATAAAGGTTTTCGAACGATTTCAGCTGCTTGTTCTTTAGTAATTCCTTTTTTCTTTCGTTTTTCAAAAAAGAATTCTTCAAACTCGTTAATTTTATCATAATTTTCAGGATCAATTACTTGAGCTCCATCGACAATAATGCCATTTTCTTTTGCTAATTCAAAGACTTCGTTTTCTTTTCCGAGCAATACAACTTTACAAATTTCTTCTTTTAAAAGTGCTTCGGTAGCTTTCAACATTCTTACATCCCAAGCTTCCGGTAAAACAATTGTTCCGTGCAGGGATTTTGCTTTTGCTTTAAAACTTTCTAAAATATCCATTTGATTCTCCTTTTTTTATTTATTCGTTAATTTCAGCTAAATCAGAGACATTCAAAAACAAATCTCGAATTCTTCCCAGCAATCGATATCTGTTTAATTTTATATTTTCATTATCAGTATTTACTAAAACATTATCAAAAAAGTCATCAATAATTGGTCTGAATTCAACCAGAATACTCATTACTTTGGAATAATTTTTATGTTTCAATTCTGATTCTATTTCGTTTTTCGTTGAGATATATTTTTGATAGAGATTTTTTTCCTCAACATCTTCTAAGTATTTTTCTTCCGGATTTCCGGATTGCGGATTTTTGGAAATAATATTTGAGACGCGTTTGAATCCCAAAACCAATTGATTAAAATCATCTCTTTCTTTAAATTTTTGGATATCTTCGGCTCTTTGTTTTAAATCAACAATTTCGGAAGCATCAATGTGAGTGATACTTTTAATAATATCAGAATCAATATTTTTTTGTTTAAGAAGCCAGAGTACTCTTTGATTGAAAAAAGTATAAACTTTTTCTTTCTCAGTATCGGATTTTACTTTATCCCCCAAAGTTTCAAAAGCAAAATCAATTATTGATTTCAAGTTAAGTTCAAAATTAAAAGCATCAATTATTTGGACAATTCCATTTGCCGCTCTTCTCAAAGCGAAAGGATCTTTTGAACCGGAAGGAAGCAATCCAACACCGATTATTCCGCAAACAGTATCCAATTTATCGGAAATAGCTAACAAAGCACTAATTTCATTTGAAGGCAAAGAATCGTTTTCCCCGCGTGGCATATAATGTTCATAAATAGCTTTAGAAACATCTTTATCTTCATTACTAAAAAGAGCGTAATTCATCCCGACATAACCTTGTAATTTGGTAAATTCTTTCTCGCCAAGCATTTGAGAAACCAAATCGGCTTTACAAAGATATGCACTTCTCAGCACTTTTTCTTTTTGAGAAAAATCTAAAGTTTCACATAAAAATCCGGCTATTTTTTCAATCCTTTTTGTTTTTTCCAACAAAGTACCTAAATCAGATTGAAACAGAACATTGCTCAATTTCGGAACAAAATTTTCAAACGGTTCTTTAGTATCTTCATTAAAGAAAAATTCCGCATCTTCTAATCTTGCTCTGATGACTTTTTCATTACCTAATTTAATAATCTCGCTAAATTCAGGATTACCATTTGAGATAAAAACAAAATTATACGTTAACTTATTATTTTTATCAGCTACCGCAAAATATTTCTGATGTTGAGTCAAAGTAGAAGTAATTATTTTTTGAGGAAGTTTAAGATATTTTTCATCATAAGAAGCGATTATAGATGTCGGATATTCAACTAAATCAGTAACTATTTCAAGCAATCTGTCATCTTCAATATAGTGATTATCAGAATTTTCAAAAAGCTTCGTTAGTTGAGTTTTGATCATCTTTTTTCGTTTATTTCTATTAGGAATTACATAAACTTTTTCAAGATTTTCTTCATAATTTTTAGGATTTTCGATACTTATTTCATTAGGTATTTTTTGAAATCTATTACCAAAAGATTTATTTGATGAAGAAAGATTATTCAATTTCATCTCAATAATTTCGTTATCCAAAAGGACTAAAATCCATCTAATAGGTCGTGCAAAATTAAGTTTATAATTATACCATCTCATTGATTTCGGAAACGAAAGATTGTTAATAAAATCAAGAATCGCTTTTTTGAGAAGCACTTTTGCCAATTCACCTTTTTTCTCAATTTTAACAGCGATGTATTCGCCTTTTTTTGTTTCTTTGATAAATAAATTATCTTCTTTAGCTTTGGCTCCTCGCAAAAAACCTTGTCCGGCTCGGCTCAATTTCCCTTCAGAATCAAAAGCAACTCTTTTTGCAGGTCCAACTTTTTCTATGATTTCATCATCTTGTTTTTCTTGCACACCTTTAATTTGGATAGCAAATCGACGTGGAGTAGAATACATAATTATCTCGGAAAAAGCTAATTTCTCTTCTTCTAAAAAAGATTTAAAATAATCTTCCATTTTTCTAATAGCTTCCGCAATAAAACCTGCCGGGATTTCTTCAACTCCCAATTCAAAAAGAAAATCTTTATATAACAATTTATCCTCCAAAATATTTTTATTTAAAAAACACTCTAATTGCTCACATTCAGAGAATTAAGTTTCTCAAATTAGAATGAAAATATTCGTTTTTTGATAATCAAGAAATAATTCGTAATAAATTATGTCTATTAAAAATTTCACATTCATCTTAACTTAAAACTTTATTGTTGAAATAATGAAAAACTGGACAAGTTGTTATACATTATTTATTTTGGAAAAAGAATCTCATAATAAAAATATTAAATAAGGAAAGTCGATGAGAATAAAGAAATTTGTTGCCCGATCAATGCAATCAGCATTAGCTCAAATAAAGAAAGAATTTGGTGATGATGCGATAATTCTGAGTTCAAAAACTATTAAAGAACCGGAAAATCCTGAATGGAAACAAGCATTTGAGATTACTGCTGCCATTGAGAAAAAAGTTGATAACCAGATCGATTCGAAACCAAAATTTAGCCAAACTTTAGAAAAAGTATCAAGAAAAAACAGAGAATCTTCTTCTCTTAAAAATGTTCAATTTGAAGCTATGCAAAAAGATTTGGATATGATCGGAGATCAAATTGATTTGTTGGTCAATCATATCAGATATCAAAGTCTTCCACATATTCCAAAACTATTGCAAAATAAAGTAAAGACAATGATTGCCGGCGGAATTAGTCCAACTATTTCCAATCAATTAGTGGATGAACTAATGCTCAATCTCAAAGGTGAAGATTTCCTTGATAATGACTTAATCGACAATAAAATTATTCTCAAATTAAAAAATAATATTCAAGTATCCGGTCCAATCAGATTTATGAAAGGAGCTCCCGTTTACGTTCCTATTATCGGTCCGACAGGCGTTGGGAAAACAACCACAATTGCCAAATTAGCGGCTCTTTATAAATATAATTACGACAGAAAAGTTGTTCTTATTTCAGCTGATACTTATCGAATTGCCGCAATGGAACAACTTAAAGCTTTCGCTGAAATCGCCAATATTCCTTTTGAGCCCATATATAATCCTAATGAATTCCTTGAAAAATCTAAAAAATTTAGAAATGCCGATTTGGTGCTTATTGACACTCCGGGAATTAATCCCAAAGATATGAAAAGAATGATTCAATTGAAAGATTTAATTAGATTTTCTCACGCTGATGAGATTCATTTAGTTTTAAATATTACGTATAAAAATGAAATGCTCCGAGATGCTATTAAAACTTTTGGAATAATACCATTTAAAAATATCATCTTTACAAAAATTGATGAGATTAGTAATTATGGAGACATTTTAAATATCTGCAAAGAATTTGATAAATCTATTTCCTATCTGACATTCGGACAAAATATTCCTGAAGATATTGCACTGGCTGATAGAAAAGACATTGCCACAATGATTTTAAGAGGTAAATATGGAATTTAATCAATCAATATCGTTACAAAATTTCGCTAAAAATGCTAAAAATAAAAATAAAGAAAAATTTGCAAAATTAATTTCTATCACCAGCGGTAAAGGTGGCGTAGGAAAATCTAATTTTATTCTAAACTTAGGGATTGCAATGTCGATAAGAGGTAAAAAGGTTTTATTAATTGATGCGGACATGAACCTTTCTAATATTGATATTTTGCTGGGTGTTTATCCAAAATATACGCTCACAAATTTGATGGATGATCTTATTGAAGTTGAAGATTTGCTTTTAGATGGACCGAAAGGATTAAAAATATTACCCGCTTCTTCGGGTAATTTAGAAGTTTTGACAAATTCAAAACGCTATCAAAGAGCATTGATTCAGGCGTATAATGATTTGAGAAAGAAATTCGATTATATTCTTATTGATACCGGTGCCGGCATCTCGGATTATTCGGTAGATTTTGTGGTAAATTCTGACAAAGTAATTATCATTACAACCCCGGAACCTACAGCAATAACCGATGCTTACGCAATGATTAAAATATTGTTTTATAGAATTTCTCATCCCGATATTAATTTAGTGATAAATATGGTTCAAACCGAAGAAGAAGGTAAAAATATCTTTAACAAAGTTAACCTTATTGTTCAACATTTTTTGAATAAAAAAGTTAACTATCTGGGAAATATAATGTTTGATCATTATTTGCAGGAAGCAGTAAAAGAACAGGTACCGATTTTAGTAAAAAGACCTCGTTCAAAATCTTCAGCTTCCATACATAATGTTGCAATGATGATTCTAAAAGGAGATAAAAAGGAATAAATTATGATAGCAAAGATTCAGATTAAAGCTTTTGTTACAGCTATATCTATAATCATGCTATTTATAACCTTTTTTTCAAACTACCTTTTCTTTCAAGCAGATCTTATTGAATCTTTTATTCGTGGAGTTATCACTTACATTTTTTCTTACATTGTTATGAATGTTGTTTTCTTTATCTGGAGAATAACTTATTCGACTTCTGAATGGAAAATTATTGCCAAAGAACTTCCTAAAGAAAATATTGGGGAAACAGAAGAAATTGAAGAACTTGCTTAAATTTTAAAAAATTTAACCGGAACTGGAGTAAATGATGAGTCCTGAAGAAAAAAAATTATGGATTTTATATAAAAAAACAAAAAGACCTGAATTATACGAGCAATTGGTTTCAAAGTATTTACCTCTTGTTCATTATTTAGCTAATAAACTTAATATGTACACCTCTAATCTTTTAGAATTAGATGATTTGTATTCTGCGGGATTGGTGGGATTATTAGAAGCAATCGACCGTTTTGACATTAATAAAGGATATGAATTCTCAACTTTTGGTACTTTGAGAATTAAAGGTGCAATTGTCGATGAAATACGCAAAACAGACTGGGTACCTCGTTCAATTAGAGAAAAGCATAAGAAAATTAAAGCAGCAATAAAATATCTTTATGATTCAACCGGACAAACCCCTTCCGATAGCGAAATAGCTGAAGAAATGGATATCTCTATTGAGCAATACAATCAAATAACAGATAATCTAGGACCGATGTTTTTATCATCATTGGATGAAAATATTTCTTCAAAAGGCGACGGTGAAAATCTTACTCTTAAAGATGTGGTATCTGATGATTCTGCCGATGTTCAAAAACAAATGCATAAAGAAAAAGTAAAAGCTATTTTATTAGAAGGTATTGATCAACTGAGCGATAGAGAAAAATTAGTCATTTCATTATATTATTATGAAGAGTTATCTCTCAAAGAAATTGGGAAAATCCTCGAAGTTTCGGAGTCCAGAGTTTGCCAAATACATTCATCTTCAATTTTAAAATTAAAAAATATTGTAGAACAAAAACTTAATGATGAAATAAAAATTTAAGATAAAAAATTCTAAAGATATATTTCACAAAGAAAACTAAATTATGATAGTTTTAACCCAAAAAATATCATTTTGTGGTCTCTGAAAAAAGCAATATTATCAGAAGCAAATCCTTATTTTTTAATTGATTTAACCCTCTAAAATATTTTGCCTTGACGAATTAAAAAGACCATTTAATTTCAATTTGATTTTTAAAAAATTGAATAATAGATAAAATTTAAAGTAAATGAAGATAACTCGGAGGAAAATATGGTTGATTTATCGACAAAATATATGGGACTGAATTTAAAAAATCCCATAATAATTGGCAGTTGTGGATTAGTAGATTCCGTTGAAAAAATTAAAAATTTAGAAAAACATGGTGCTGCGGCAGTAGTGTTAAAATCATTATTTGAAGAACAAATTTTAAGTGAAATTGATTCATTGTCAGGAGACTCAAATTATAGTGAAGGTCAAGAATATCTTTCTTATTTTACTAAAAGCCACAACATAAACAAACATCTTGATCTTATTCGAGATGCAAAAAAAGAAGTCTCTATCCCTATAATTGCCAGCATAAATTGCAGTAATGCAGATGGTTGGACTGATTATGCCAAAAAAATTGAAGATGCCGGAGCAGATGCTTTGGAATTAAACGTTTTTGTGTTGCCAACCGATGTTAATACTTCTTCTGAAGAAGTCGAAAAGCTTTATTTTGATATTGTAAAAAATGTTAAAAAAGAAATTACAATACCTTTCTCAATCAAGATTGGAAGCTATTTTTCATCTTTAGCAAAAATGGTGGTAAAACTTTCTAAAACAGATTTAGCCGGGATTGTTATGTTCAATAGATTTTTCAGTCCGGATATTGATTTGAATACCTTGGAAATAAAACCTTCAAACATCTTTAGCAATTCTTCGGATTTATTTAATACTTTAAGATGGATTGCCATTTTGTCTCATCAGGTTAAATGTGATTTAGTTGCAACAAACGGTATTCACGATGGTGCCGGAGTTGTAAAATCTATTTTAACGGGAGCAAAAGCCGTAGAAGTTGTTTCTGCAATTTATGAAAAAGGACCTGAATTTATTCAAGAAATGCTTAATGATATTAGCAAATGGGCTGAAGAAAACGATTACACTTCAATAAATGATTTCAGAGGAAAACTTAGTTCATCAAAACAAGAAAATTCTCTAATATATGAAAGAGCTCAATTTATGAAATATTTTGGATCTTATAAATAACAACAGACAATTAATAGAACTTTATCATCAGCCAATAGTCAAATTGGGTGATGATATTTTCTCTTTTTCATAAATCTCACCTTACGTTGATTTTGGAAAATAACAAGGATTAATCCGGAGTTGCAATGAATTTTCTTAAAATGAAGAAATTAGTTTTTTTGGTTATCGCAGATAAAAAGAGTATTTACAAAGACATAAAAAAAACATTAAAGATTGCCGATATAAATTTTGATATTTATTATGAAAATGATTACGACAAAATCATGCAAATATTAATTAAAAAAGATATCAACGTTGTGATTGCCGATTTAATGTTAAACAACCAGGATTCTTTTTCATTAATGAAAGAAATAAAATACGAATATCCGACAATTGTTAGAATATTTTTCACAGATTTAAATGATAAAGATTTTATTTTACAAGGAATAGATGTCGCCCACCAAGTTATTAAAAAAGATTTTCGCCCTGATTTTTTTCTAAAAATAGTTAATAGTGCGGTAAGAAATTTATCTCTCCTTGAAAAAAAAGGTATGCAAGAAATTATTGGTAAATTGGACAGCATTCCCATAATTCCTGAAGTTTATATGAAATTGTTGAGTCAATTCCAAATTCCAAATGTTCCGATTAAAACAATTGGTGATCTTATCGCAAAAGATATTTCTTTAACTACAAAAGTATTGCAAATTGCCAACAGTGCAATGCTTGCTCATAAAGGTGAAATTACAACTCCCCACCAAGCTGCTATATTTTTGGGAATGAATACTTTGCGAGCTTTAGTTTTATACGTAGAAGTTTTCTTTAATAATTCTTACAAACAAGTTGATGATTTTAGTGTAAAAAAATTAGAATATCACTCCCGAGAAGTTGCCAAAAATGCAATTAAAATTATGGAATATGAAGATCGAGTTGATTTCATTGACTCCGTTTATGTTAGCGGATTGTTGCATGATTTTGGTCAATTGGTAATTCTCAATAGTTTTAAAGATGATTATGCCCCAATTTTAGATAAAGCCAAACATGAAAATATCGCTCTTTGGAAAGTTGAAAAAGAAAGTTTGGATATAAATCACGCCGAAGTTGCGGCTTATTTATTAGGAATTTGGGGATTGCCTGATGATATTGTCGAAGCTGTTTTATATCATCACGAACCGAGTAGTTATATTAGTAAAGATTTTGGTCCGCTTTCAGCAATTCATTTTGCAAATTATTTTGTTAATTTTAAAGAAGCAAAAACTTATGAAGATTTAGAAGGTTTGGATATTGATTATTATCGTACAATCGGAAAATATACCCATCTTACAGACTGGTTTAATCTTTTAAAAAACGATGTTAAGGAAGAAAATTAATGGAAAATCAAAGTAAAAAATTCTTATTCTTTGTAGAACGCGAATTACACATTCCAATCTTAATGAATGTGATGAAATACATTTATACAAATTCATTAGGCGAAATCGGGGTTAGCAGTTTTCAATATCAAGCGTCTGAGAATAGTTTCGCCGGTTGGGGACTTCGTTCGGAAACTCTCAAAAAATATATAGATTTCCCCGTTACGTGGATTACAAATCCTTATGAATATAAACCGGATATAACTTTCATCGCAGACTTCAGTTATCAATATGTGGAAGGATTAGGAAAGATTGTCAATTTGGGACATGGAACTATTTCCAAAGGTTGGTTTTTTTCCGAATCTCCCATCTCAAAAAGAGAAAATTGTGCAGATTTAATTTGTGTGCCCGGGACTATTCATAAAAAAATTCTTGAAAAACAAGTATTCAAACCTATTGAAGTTACCGGAATGCCAAAATTAGATAATCTTAGAAACAAAGAAAATATTCCGGAAAAATTAGCATCTCTCGGATTGGATCCCAATAATAAAACTCTCTTATTCGCCCCAACTTTTAATCCTGAATTAAGCCTTTTGCCACATTTGGGAAATAAAATCAGAGAGTTAATTCCAACTTATATAAATCTCATAATCAAATTACACGGAGCATCTTCTGAAGATTGGAAAGAAATGTATCGAAATATTGCTTTTGAAAATAAAAACACATATTTTGCTGATGATTTGGATATCACCCCATATTTCCAATTAGCGGACATTTTGTTAACCGATGTTTCTTCCGTTATTTATGAATTTATTTCTTTGGATAAACCTGTTATTTTGTTTGATAGTCCGGACCAAATTCGCTATCCTAATCATAATGAAAATAATTTGGAATATCGTTTTAGAAATGTCGGTACACGTTTTTCGCAAATAAATAAATTACCGCAGATTATTTTTAATTCTTTTATGAATCCGGTTATGACCGAAGAACAAAAGAAAATAGCTGAGCAATTTATCTCTGTTAAAGATGGAACAAGTGCGGAAAAAGTAGTGAAAAAATCATTAGAAATTCTGGAAGACAATTCTCAAAAAGGCACAATTATCTTTAGGAATCCATCTAATATTAACAAAATTATCGACCTTTATGATTTTGACTACGAATTGATATTTATCACAAAAGATGAAATTTCTTCGAGAAAAGTTGTCCCTCAAACAGATTCTGTTTTAGCAGATTTCTTAGAAGCGGTAAAATTATCTAACAATGAAAAACTCATCTTTATTGATGGTGATTGGATTCTTTCTCCGATGTTCCCGGCATTTTTAACAAATCATTTTACTTATGATGAAAATATCGGGCTCTTGCTTCCGTTAATTTCTAAAGCTAATATTTGGGATCCGCAAAACTTAACTTCTCATTATCGTTTTGAGCAAAATCAAACTCTAAAAATCACAGCTTTGCAATTAACTTATTCCTCAGTCGGAGTTGAAACAAAGATAAATATTCCTCAAAATTATACAGCGTTTGCAATTCTAAAATCTAACCTTCCAAAAATTTCAGAATTGGAAGACATTAATAATGATGAATTAACTTGGCTCGAAATTATTAAAGTAATGAAAATCAAACATTTGGATATAAAAATTGCCCACGATGCTTTAATTTATAAAGAAGAAAAAATTGAACGCCAATCTTATCATCAAAGTGAAATTCATCTTGATAACTCTCAACCTCAAAAAAAATCTTTGCGACGAAAAATAAATCAAACCGAATCGGAATTAAGAGATAAAATTGAAGACGATCCCAATAATCCTGAAAATATTAAAGACCTGATTTATTATTTTTGGCAAAATGAAAATTGGGAATCAATGGAAGTTTTTTGTGATATGATTTTTGATGATTTGGAAACTGTTTGGCTTAAATCTATTGCTTTGGAAAAAGAAAAATCAATTGCAGAATCTTTAAGTTTATTGGAAAATATTCCGCTTGATTCTATAAATAATGACTTATTAATTTGCGAAATTCTTACTCAAAAAGGAAGGCTTTATCTTAAAACTCAAGCTTTTGATAAAGCAAAATCTTCTTTTGAAGAAGCGATAAATATCGATAAAGATTTTACCGAAGCTCTCATTGGATTGGGAACTTATTATTTGGTAATCGGTGATACTGAATCGGCAGAAAAACAATTTGATTATATTTTAAGAAATAATTCTGAGAATGAATCCGCTTTATACGGAAAAGCTTTGTGCTTGCAATCTCGAAATCTCATTGATGAATCGATGGAAATCTTTAATAAAATTCTGCTGAAAAATCCTGAAAATTTAAATGCTCTTTTTGGATTAAACTCTGCTTCCTTTGCAACCGGTAAATTCTCTAAAATCAGCTTAAGAATTGAAGAATATTTAGAACTTCATCCCGCAAATTTGAATATGCTCTTTAATGCTTCCGGAATTAATTATGAATTGGGAAATTATGAAAAAGCGGAAGAATATATCGACCGGCTTTTGCTTTTTGAGGAAGATTTCAGCGGTGCAAAAGAGTTGAAAGAAAAAATTAAAACAAAAAGATAATGATGTAAAATAAAATATTATTAACATTTTTATTGTTTTTTTAATCACCTCAATTTTGGAAACAATTTAAATCGGACAGCCTGAAAACTGTCCGTTGTTTTTTCTATTTTTAGATATCCTGAATCACAATTTTCGGTCGAATTACTCCGGCTCGAATCTGAGTATGAGGATTTAGATAACACCATTTTTGAGCATTATTTCGATAAAAATCTTCTAAATTTTTATCCATTTTAAAATTACCAAAACCTTCCGTGATTATGATACTGAAAGGTAAATCTTCGTTTCCGGTTAAAGCAACACCCACTTCAAATCCAATAAAATCAATAAGATCCGAATTATTAATTGATGAAACAATAACGCCTTTAACCTTAAAATCAATCATTTTCCTGATTTCTTCTTTGGTAATTTTATGAGGAATAACCAAAATTTTATCTTGAATTCGCTCATCAAATTCATTATTATGAAAAAGCAATTCTCCGGAAACTTCTTTACCAAATCCGATGATTCCATAAATTTCATATCCCTTAAATGAAATCCTTGCTGATTTTTTGGGGATAACATTTTCTATTTTGCCATAAATCAAAGAATTTTTACGGTGCGGTTTTTTATCATATTGAAGGTAAAGAATTCCATTTTCCCGATCGATTTTTTTTATTGACCCGGTTGAAGGTGCTTCGACAATAACCGGCGTTTTGTTATCAATGATTTTTTTTGCAAGAATTTCACCGGAATAAACAAAATCTCCAACTTCCCGTTTTGTATAATTTTTGATTAATTTAGGTTTAATTCCAAGTCGTTCCGCAATTTTTATTTTATACATTTTTGAAGAATAATCTTGAATTTCTCTCATGACAATTGTTCCGGAATCAAAATCAATTTTCTCAATTGTACCTCTCACCGGTGAAACAAAAGTAGAAGTATTGCCTTTGAAATTATCTGAAAAAGTCAGATCTTTTATAAAAACCAATTTCTGCCCGGCTTTTATGGAATCACCTTCGGACACCAAAATCGAATCATGAATATTTTCAGGCGTTAGAGGCAAACGAGGGCGATTAAATAAGGTTAAAATATAAATTTTCGGCGGATTAAAAAGATTTTCCCCGATAATATTTTCCGGAGTAACTTGCTGACCTTTTTCAACAAGAATTACTCCATCGTAAGGAAGTTCAACATCCAAATTCAAATCACCTTTTTTAATTTCCGAATGAGAAATAAATTTGATGAAATCAGATTCCAAATCATCCTCATTTTCTGAAGAATACAAATTCAACGCCTTATTTTCATCATCAAAATTATATTCTTTTCTGGTATCAATCATTATTGGTAAATCGGTATTTAATTCGTAAGATTTTTTTGATGATGATAAAAATACGCCTTTTCGGGGATAAAATTTCAAGTTTATTTTATTGCCTTCTTCGTTCAAATAAAGAATTTTGTTTGGATAAATTTCCAGCGTTTCTTCATCATTAATAATCACTTTCATCAGAATTTTCACTTTTTTGGAAGCTTGATATATCGGTTTAATATGATATCCTAATTTTTGCATCAAATCGTTTTGCAAAAAATCAAGAGCTACTTCTTCATTAACTTCAGCTAATTTCCCAATATGAGGAGAAGCAAAATATTTATCAATCCAAATTTCGGTAATTCCTTCCGGTTGGAAACCATCAATAATCGTAATCAAAGCCTGTTTTGAAGAATTAATATGAGAAAAAATACCGCCCATTCCTATCACTAAATCGAAATCATTTTTTTGTAACTTCTTTTTTTCCTGAGATTTTTCATAATAAAAAGTGTCGGTAATTTTATTCATATCTTGACCGATCAGTTTTAATTTTTCCAAAAATCCCATCTGATTTTTCTTAAAATTCATCTCAATATGCTGTGCAAAAGACATTTTTATTGATTCACGGGCAATCGCATTTTCTATGATTTTTTGTTTTTCATTTTTCGGAACAAAAGTCGGATATAGCATTTTATCGGAGATATAATTTCTAATATAATTCTCATTAATAGAATCAGGAATCCATTTTGCCAAATTCTCAAAAGAAGCATCTTTCATCACGTTTGAGATGCTGTAACTCATTCCGTAATTTCCACTGACAGTTCTAAAATAATCACCGTTTATACCTGAAAAAACATCGGTCGTTGCTCCTCCAATATCCACAGCAAGTGAATTAATTTGATGCTTTTTATTCAATAAATTGAGACTTTTCATAACTCCAAGCGGGGTTGGTAAAATATCTTCGGTCATAATTTTCTTCAATCCGGAATAACCGGGAGCTTGTTCCATAACATTGTTTAAAAAAAGATGATGAATTAATTCCCGGGTTGGAAGAACATTTTCAGTATTCATTGTCGGACGGAGATTTGGAACAATGTGGAGTTCAAAAATATCAGAAAACATTTGCGATATAAAATTTCTCACATCCACGTTTCCTGCAAAAATAAAGGGAATTTTGTTACCAAAATATTTTGGTTTGGGAGAAGATAATCTGATAATTTCCGCCAATCTAATTATGGAAGAAATTGCTCCGTGATCAATTCCCCCACTCATAAGAATAATATCAGGACGCATAATTTTCATCATCTGCATTTGCTGAAGAATCGTCCTTTTATCATCAATTGCAAAGGTTTCCAGAATAATTCCACCGGCTCCCAAAGCCGCTCTTGCCGCAGTTCCGGCAGAATCAAATAAAGTTAAACCAATCACCAATATCTGTAAACCACCGCCCGCACTGCTAGTTGTTAAATATAAAGTGTTGTCTTTAAATCTCATATTCGCAGGCTCTGAATCTTGTTTAAGAATTTGGACATTATGTTGTTTTTCAATTTCCTTTATCGCATTAAAAACTCCAATTTTGACATCTTCTGAAGGTTTTTCAACAGTTGTCGGAAAATTAATAACATCTTTAAAAACAAAATTATCGTTCTCATTTTTTATAAAAATGGCTTTGGTTGTTGTACTGCCAATATCCGTAATTAAAATCTGCTCATATTTTCTTAATTCTGAAATCTTCATGATTAACTCCCTTTTAATTATTTCTGAAGAAGATTTTTTAAGATATCTGTCAAAATATTTATTCGGAACTTGCATCCCCCCGAAATTTTTCAAAAGATTGTCAACTTTCTAAGAAGATTTTAACAGGTTGAAGAATTTAATAAACAATTTGGCAAATTGTTCTACTTTCGCAATCTGTTTTTGTCTTTTTGTAACTTACAAATTATAGGTGGCTCATATAAATACAAGCTTTTTCTTGACTTTTTTACATAGTAGAGACGCCCAATTTGAGCGTCTCTACTTTCTAAGAAGATTTTAGCAGGTTGAGGAATTAAATAAACAATCCGGCAGATTGTTCTACTTTTATAAATGTCTTAATTTATGTGTTCTTTTAGAATTCTGGCTAGATGCGTAGAGGTTTTATTAATCAATAAAGTTTACATAAAAAAGGATATATTCTATCAAAACAAAATAACAATTTTAAAGAAGAATATTTTAAATCCTAAAATGAATTGCGTTCATTTTTTGTAAAATATTTGACAATTTGGGATGGAAAAAATTTATAACTCATCGAAAAATAAGGAGTAATGTTTATGATATTGTATAGAGAATTTATAAAAACAGCATTAAAGATGAAAGATAAAATTGCGGTAGTTGATTATTCAACAAAAAAAGAGACTACCTATTCACAATTACTTATTGCCTCGATATTGTTTTCAAAAAAAATAAAAAAATTTGAAGAGAAAAATATAGGGATAATGATTCCGACTTCTGCCGGAGCGTACATTTCCGTTTTGGCAACTCAAATGGCAGGTAAAGTACCGGTAATGATAAATTATTCAACCGGAGCTATAAAAAATTCATTGTATGCCCAATATAAATGTTATTTTAAAACCATCATTACCAGCAAAAAATTAATAGCGAAATTAAATATCAAACCGGTTAGCGGAATGATTTATATTGAGGACATTGCTGCAACCATTACAAAATCAGATAAGTTGTTGGCATTTACAAAATCAAAATTGCCCCAAAGATTATTGTGCGGTATTTTTCCAAAAACTAAAGAGGAAGATAATGCCCATATTTTATTTACCAGTGGAAGTGAAAAAGATCCCAAAATAGTCCAACTTTCTCATAAAAATATTGGTCATAACGTAAAATATATTCCACCTGCATTTCCTTTAACGGGAGAAGATTTCTTCCTCGGTAATTTACCCTTATTTCATGTTTTTGGTTTAACGGTTACTTTTTGGTTACCAATAATTATGGGTTCTACAATTGTTGCTCACGTTAATCCTTTGGACTACAAATCAATCATAAAATCAATTGAAGAATATCCCGTTTCGGTTTTAGTCGGCACACCTTCTTTTTATCACGGATATTTAAGAAGATCTCACGAAAATACATTTAAAAATATTCGGGTTGCAATTTCCGGAGCTGATAAATTGCCTAATCAAATCAGAGAAGATTATAAGAATCGACACAATTTGGATATTTTGGAAGGATATGGTACAACGGAAACAAGTCCGGTAATTTCATCCAATACACCTTTAAACCAAAGAGCGGAAAGTATTGGGAAAACTTTGGAAGGCGTATCGGTGAAAATAATTAGTATTGAAACGGATGAGCTTTTACCACCTAATCGAATCGGTAAAATTTTAGTGAAAGGTGATTTGGTTATGAAGGGATATTTCGGAGATATTGAAGAAACATCTTTGCATATTCACAATGATTGGTATGATACCGGAGATATGGGATATTTGGATGAAGACGGTTATCTTTATCATAAAGGGCGATTGAGAAGATTTGTAAAAATTGGAGGAGAAATGGTTTCTCTTGCCGCGGTTGAAGACGAGATAAATAAAGTTTTGGATGATGATAACCTTTGTTGTGTTGTTGAAGTTCCTAATCCGGTTAAAGGTGCTGACCTTGTTGCAGCTATTACGACTCATGAAATTAATAAAAGAAAGATTATTAAAAAAATATCAAAAAATTTACCGCCAATTTCTATTCCTAAAGAATTTTTTCTTATTGATGAGTTACCGATGATGGGAAGCGGGAAAGTTAATTTTCGAGAAGTTGAAAAAATATGCAGAAATATGATTAAGGAAAAATCAAAAAAGAAATAAAAGTTCAAGTTAGGTGATTTTTTTTTCGAGAATAGTATTAATGTTTTGAAATATCACGTAGATATGCGGTTTTCAAACGTTGAAAAGAAAGATGTTGACATAATTTCAATTAAATTGATTTTTGACATAATTTAAAGGGAATTATTGTTTTATTATTATTAATGTCAAAATCGTATGAAAAAAAAATTAAATCTAAATTATAATAAGGCTTATTATGGAAAATATTATTTCTCAAATCAATGAAAAGATACAGCTGACGAATAATTCTCGCCAAAAAATTGAACTTTTTATCAAATTAGCTGAATCATATTTAGATTTAGGACAAAAAGATATTTTTTTTGAAACGCTTAATAAAGCTCTTTCGCTTTCTATCAAACTTCAAGATCTGAATTTTCAAGGCATAATCTATAATAAAATAGGATTAGAATATATTTCCTTAGCTAATTTTGAGAAAGCTATTGAAAATTTCTATCATGCTCAAACCATTTTTTCAAAACTAAATGATAAGTTTAACGAAGCTTTCAGCTTAAGACAATTAGGGAATTCCTATAATCGCTTATATTTATTTAAACAAGCGGAAGATTTTTATTTTTTAGCATTGGCAATTTATGAAGATTTAGGAGAAGCTAAAGAAATCGGAATGATTTATAATAACTTGGGGACAATATATTTAAAAACTAAAGATAGTACTTGTCTAAAATATTTTTTAAAAGCAAAAGATTATTTTATTGCTTGTAATAATGACAGAAATGTTGGGGCAGTTTTATTAAACATTAGTGAAGCGTATCTTTCTGTGGATAACATTGAAAAAGCTGAAGAAAGTTTATTAGAAGCCGAGAAATATTATCTTGATGATGAATATTTAAGCGATAAAATTTATTTTTACCATAATTTTGGCAGATTAGAAAAGGTAAAAGGGCATTGGGAAAAATCTTTAGAATATTATTTCAAATCTATAGAAATTGTTCTTAAAATAAAATCTTATGAAGACTTATTGGAAATTTATTTTGAAGTGTCAAAAATTTACGAAAATAATGACGACTTACAAAATTCATTAAAATATTTGAAAAAATATAACGCTATTTATAAATATATCTATAATGTGAAAAAAATGCGGTTAGTTGAGTCTATTCAATCCAAACATTGCTCAATCTTAGAAGATAATCAAAAAGAGATAAATTTACTTAAACACTCAACTTTGAAAAAAGCATATGACGAATTAAATGACGCTTACCAAAAATTACAAGAAATGCAAAAAGAATTACTTATTTCAGAAAAAAGGAATACTGCTCTTGCTTTAGCTATCTCGACAAATCATGAGATAAATCAACCTTTGATGGTAATTAAAGGTACAATGGAACTTCTAAAAATTAAAGATGAAAGCTATTTTATGGGAAAAAATGCAAAATATTTTGAATCTGTTATTGAATCGGTTGATAAAATTTCTAGGATTTTGAACAAAATAACAACTCTGGATAAAATATCATTTGTCGATTATACTCCCGGAACAAAAATGCTTAATCTCTCCATTTCTAATAAAAAAAAGACCAACTTCAAAATTGAAACAAATAGAAAACGCTTTTAACATTATTTATTATTGACGCGATTCCTCTATATCAGAAACAAGAAATTAGAATAATTATATCTAAATTATTCATAATAATGAGAAAAGAGGAAAAATGAGACTGTTAAAACTAACTATTTATGCGCTACTATTAAGCTCACTGCTTAATGCCTTACCAAATTATCCAAAAGCTACTAAAAAAAGATTTATTTTCAAAAATAATGGAAAAGAATTTTATGATGACTATCATTGGATGAAAAATAAAGAAAATCCGGAAGTGCTAAAATTCATCAATGCCGAGAATAATTTTACTGCCAAAACATTAGAATCTTTAACATCTTTGCAAGATTCAATTTATCAAGAATCCCTTTCTCATATTCAGGAGAATGATCTTTCTTATCCTGTTAAACGAGGTGATTATTATTATTACTTCGAAAGTGTTAAAGGTCTTCAATACTATATTTACTATAGAAAATTTAAGTCACTTGACGCAAAGCCGGAAGAACTTTTTAACCCGAATGAAGAGTCAAAAAAATATAAATTTTACGAAGTTGGATTTTATAAAATTAGTCCCGATCAAAACAAATTGGCTTTCACTGTCGATACCAAAGGAAATGAAAGATATACTCTTTATATTAAAGATTTAAACACCGGTAAAATAGAAGAAAAAGCAAAAGCTGTTGATGATTTTGTTTGGCTGAACGACAATAAATCATTTTATTATGTTACTGTAAATGATCAATTTAGAAGTGATAAATTATATCTGTATAAAGATGGAAACTCGAAACAAATTTTTTCTGAAAATAATGACAAATTTGTAATTTGGATATTTAAAACATCGGACAAAAAATATATTATTTTGGGAGATTCCGGCAAACTAACTTCAAAGTGTTATTATCTAAATATTAATCATCCTGAAGAAGAATTTACGCTTTTCCAAAAACAAAAAGATAAAGTCGATTATGTTATTGACCATCATGAAAATAATTTCTTTATCAAAACAAATGAGAACGCACCTGATTATAAATTGCTAAAAGTAGTCGATTTAAAAAATCATAAATACGAGACTATTTTCCCTTCTCAAAAAAATGTTATTTTGAATGATTTTAGTTTGTTCAAAGACTTTTTTGTCTTTTCAATTCGAGAAAATGGAATGCAAAAAATCCGAATCATGAATTTAAAGACAAAGGAAAAATATTTTATTCCAATAAAAGAAAAACTCTATTCAATTTCTCAAGGATCAAATTATGATTATGATACGCAAAATTTTAGATTTAGTTACGAGACTTATCTTAATCCTGAAAAAATTTGCCTAATAAATATGAAGACAAAGAAAATTAAACTTTTGAAAAAGGATAAAGTTAACAATTACAATCCTAAAAATTATGTTGAAAAATGTATTTACGCACCAACAAAAGACGGTGTAAAAATTCCTATCAAATTGGTTTATAAAAAAGGAATAAAGTTGGACGGTAAAAACCCTTTGCTTCTATATGCTTACGGTTCTTACGGAGATTGCGAAGATCCTTATTTTTCATCATCAAGATTAGCTTTAATGGATCGCGGTTTTATTTGGGCGGATGCCAGCATTAGAGGTGGGGGAGAGATGGGAAAATATTGGCATGATCAAGGGAAAATGCTCAACAGGAAAAATACTTTTAATGATTTCATAAACTGTGCGGAATTTCTTATTCATGAAAAATATACCAATGCAAATTTGCTTTTTGCAGAAGGTGGAAGTGCCGGCGGAATGGTGATGGGAGCTATCGCTAATATGAGGCCGGATTTATTTAAAGGAATTTTGGCGGAAGTTCCTTTTGTAGATGTTTTAAATACCATGTTAGACGAATCTTTGCCTTTAACAGCCGGAGAATATGACGAATGGGGAAATCCAAAAATAAAGAAGTATTTTGACTATATAAAATCTTATTCACCTTATGATAATGTTAAGAAGCAAAAATATCCAAATATTTTAATTACAACAAGTTTCAATGATACTCGGGTTGGGTATTGGGAACCTTTAAAATGGACAGCGAAATTACAGGAAAATAACCTTGGAAAATCAAAGATTTTACTTCAGATGGATATGAATGCCGGACATGCCGGTGCATCAGGAAGATATAGTTTTTATAAAGATATTGCTTTTGAATATGCATTTATTATTCATTTAAGTAAAAAATAAGGAAATTTTTCAGGGATTATTTTTAATGATGAAAATAATCCCTGATTTTTCTAAATGAAGGAGATTGCAATGAGAAAATCATTACTCGCGGGATTATTCTTATTGGTCATTGGTTGTAATTTTTATCAAACCGGACCAAATTCAAATCCTGACGATTCAGAAACCTATTCTTTACATTCTACAATAAAAACTGCAGGCGTTGTTTACGATTTAAAAATTTACGGAGATTTACTTTATATTGCCGACGGACAAAACGGAGTGCAAATCTATGATATTTTTGATATTGATTATCCTGAATTTGTCTGCACTTTGAATACTTTTGACACTGCTTATTCCTTAAATAAAAAAGATGACATTGTTTATGTTGCTGACGATACCGGCGGTTTGAGAGTTATTAGTTTAGACAATTTTATATTCCCCGAAGAATTATCCCATTATCAAACGAGTAACGCTTTTTATTTGGACAGATATGATAATGAAGTTGTAATTGCCGATGGTTCCGGAGGAGTAAAATTATTTGATGTCAGCAATAATTATTCACCTTCACTTCTTGATGAAAAATCTTTTGCCGGAGAAATTTTCTTATGTGCAAAATTCATCTCAAGCAATGAAATAATTTGTGGAACAAATTCCGGTTTGCATTTATATAAAATTGAAAATAATACTTTATCGCTTGAAAATTCGATTTTTTCCGAAAATGTTTTTGATGTAATTTTTGTTAATAATGAAATTTATACCGGTTCAGGAAATGAGTTAATTAAATACGACATTGAAAATGACACATTAGTTCAGAAAGACAGATTAACCTTTTTTGACCAAGTTCGAAATCTTTCTTATAAGGATGGGAAATTGTATATTGCAACCGCAAATAGTGGCTTAAATGTTGTAGATATCAGCAACTCTTTAATGTCTTCAATTGATAATCTGCAAATAGGAACCGAGCAAAATTGCGTTTTGTCAAAAAATAATAGAATATATTTAGGGGATAATCAAGGAGAAGTTCGAATTTACCACATCAATTAGTTTATTCTGAAGTTGCTAATTTATTTCTAATAATTTGGTAAATCTCTTTTTCGGAATCAGAAGCTAAAATCTTTTCTCGTAATTCAGTATCTTTCAAAATAACACTCAATTTAGACATAATTATAATGTATTCGCGATTTTTGTTTTCCGGTGATGCAATCATAAAAATTAGATGAACAGGTTTATCATCAATCGATTCATAGGAAATACCATTTTTGTGAATTCCTAAAGCAATAATAAAATCTTTTACTGATTTCTCACGAGCGTGAGGAATGGCAATTCCGTATCCAATTCCGGTACTCATCAAATTTTCCCGATCGATAATTGCTTTTTCTAATGCCTTTTGATTAGTTACTTTGTCGCTTTTTGAAAGTAAATTAACCAAAATTTTTAAAGATTCAAACTTGTCTTCAGTATCTAATTTTACAATACATTTTTCTGAAAAGAAGTCTATTATTTCCAATTTTACCTCTCAGTTTTTTCAAATTCTATTAGAATAACAGGAATCATTTTTTTTGCTTTTAGATAGGAAATATTGTCAAAATTCCAATTGTCAAATTTAAGATTTTTTGTAAATGAGTTGTTCCAAATGAGAATATTTTTATTATCAGGATTTTCTATATAAATTTTATCTTGAACAACTTTAGAATATTTTTTGGTTAGGATATTCCAATTTATTTTTAATGATGAAAAAATGTCATTTTCACCGAAGTATTTTATTGCTATTTCAGGACCGCTTTTAATCGAAATTTTATGTGGGAAAATAAATCCGGAATTAATAAATTTATTTTTTGAAAAATCAATTTTATTTGTGATGGAAGAATATAAATTTTGGGATATTTTACTTTGATATCGAATTAACGGCGTTTTATTTTTATCTAAAAGAGCGTATTTCTTTTCATTATTTAAAGAAATTTTTGCCAAATCTTTTACTGAAATAAATCCGGAAATAAAGTTAACTTTTCGGGAAATCAATCTATCGTATTTTTTTATCAGATCAGCAATTTTTTGCGTGTCGATGTTTTCAGGAATGATAATGCTGTGATTTAAGTCATCAGTCAAAAAATCATTTGTTCCAAATTTATTATTGAGAATTTTGCAAATATTTTGAGGATTTGCATATTTTATTAAGATTGAATTTCCCGAGTTTTCTTTTACTTCCGAATTAAATTTCTTAACCAAAAAAATTCCTTCACGATTGATAAGTTCAAGATTTTCAGAAATAAGAAACAAATCAAAGGCGGTTTTTAAAGTCTGATTTTTTATGCTTAAACTTGCTTTTCCCCGTACGGAATTATCGGCAATAATATCATCTTTACAGGAATCCGAGAAGAATTTGATAATATTTCTAATTGGAACATCGTTTAAATTTAGGTATAACTTTTCAGAATTTTTAAAGGAAATTGTCTTATTGTTTTTTTTTTGAGAAGTTGATTTTGGTTTTAAGATCGGCTCTTTTTTTAACTTAAGGTTGGGTGTTCCGTATAAATCAAGGATTAATCTATTGGGATTTTTTACTGAGAAAATTTTTGATTTCCGATAAGTTCCTTCAAATTTAATTATGATGGAAATATTGTTTTTTATATTGTTAAATAAAAGCTCTGAAACTAAGCCGTTATTAATCTTATATTTGCCGGATTTGGGATTTCGTTGGCAATTTGAAATTTCTATAAAAAACTTGTTGTTTTCGAATTTTGTAACATAAACTAATTTTTTATCAGATTCAAAAATGAAGCGTGTTTTGTTGGCATTTTTGTTTTTTGCTAAAATTAATTCTTTATTATTATAAGAGCCAAATCTGATATCGGTTAGATGTGATTCAGCTCCAAAAATTATTAATGAAAATGTCAGAAAAAATAAAGTAAAATAAAATTTCATTCTATTGAAGATAATTTAGATGAACAACCTTAGCTCCGTTAACAACTAAAATATAGGTTCGATGAATTTCTTTAATGGTATAATTTTCAAATTTATCGCCAATATGATATGTTTTTGTCGAACCATTTTGTTTGATAAATACAGTTGGTGAAATACCTTTTGCCAACGCAACACCTGAAATTTTAGCTCCATTTAAGTCATTCTTGAATAAGATATTATTTACATTTTTTTTCTTTGTATATGTCTTTCTATTTTTTTTCAGATATTTTTTCGGTTTTAATTTTGTTTTTTTTACAATCTTCTTCGGATGTTTTTTTACCGGTTTTTCTATTTTCTTTTTAGATATTTTTTTCGCTTTTTTTTCTATTTTGTTTGATTTAACTTTCGGTGCGTTTTGTTGTTTTTGCGATGATTTTTTTGCTACTTTTGTGATTGTCTTTTTAGGTGTAATTTGTGTTTTTTTATGCTTCAATAAATAACCTATAGAAAAAATTAATATTAATGAAACAACAAAAACTCCTATAAAAATGTATAAATTTGTTTTTGAAGATGATTTTTTCTCGTTTAAATCTAATGAATATCTACTCATAATTTCCTCATTAATAATCCTGATACATTGGCAAATAATTGCTCAGGTTGGTGAAATGTAACATAAGGTAAAACTCTGCCGGGATATAAGATATCAACATCTTTTTCAAGGACAGATTGTAAATGAGTTACAAAATCCGGGATTAAAATTGATCCGCCGGTTAAATATATCTTAAATTCTTGTTTTATGTTTAACTTTCTAAGATAGGCTTGAATTCTTCTGATATATGGAGATAAAAGATCTTGAGTATCCAATTCAACTATCTTATCATAAGGATTGTTATCACTAAATAAAAATTGTTTTAACTTGTGGAATTTTTCTCCTGTTCTAAGACTCATTCGATAAAAAATATCATCACTTTTAAAATCTTGAACATCGATGTATTTTAATCTTTTTTGGCTATAATAAATAAAGGTAGTTTTACTTGCACTGCAATCAATAACCAAAGCATTATCATTTATAGTAAAATAGTTTTCTAAAAAATTAACCAGACTTAAGGAATCGAAATCTATCTCATCAATCTTTATTTCACTGTCTTCTAAAATTGATTGAAATTGTCTAAATTGATCTATTTGATAAGAATAAATTAACATCTCACCTTTTTTAGTAACTTTGTTATAACCGATTATTTTTGAAGCGGCATAACAGTTTTCACTCATTAATTTTTCGGAATAAATATCGCCTTTTAATTTTAGTTTCTTTTTACTTTCAGTCTCAATAACTTCAACAAAGATTTTTCCAAATTTGGAATTAAAGGAGGCAATATTTTTGCTATTTTTCAGATATTTATCTTTAATCATTTTTAATATTTCGATAATGAAATGCTGATTCTTCTCATAAAAAGAATCGTAAATTATTTTTTCTTTAAGAGGGTCTAAATCACTAAAAGCCGGATATGCAAAAGAATATGCGTGTCCGACAAATTCACCTTCTTTCGTTTTTTCACCAAAAAGTATTTTTATTTGATAGGAACCTATATCAATTGCCGCTATTTTTTGCATTACTCAACCTCTTGATTTTTTACAGGATAAAGTTCAGGGAACAAAATTCTCTCAACACCTTCAATTATTATATGAAGAATTGTCATGTGAACCTCTTGGATTCTATCGGATGTTTCTCCTTGGATAATAAATCCCATATCAGAAAAATGTCTCGCTTCTCCACCGTTTTTCCCTAATAATCCTATCGTTTTTAATCCCATTTTTTGTGCTTTTCTAAGTGCTAAAACAATATTTTCAGAATTCCCGCTTGTTGATAATCCGATTAAAATGTCGCCCGGTTTTCCGAAAGCTTCAATTTCTCGTGCGAAAACATATTTGAAACCAAAGTCATTTGAGACGCAACTTAAATGGGAGGAATTTGATAAAGAAATAACCGGTAATGCTTCTCTATTTGATCTAAAACGACCGGTAAATTCTTCAGCGAAATGATCAGCATCTGCCATGCTTCCACCATTTCCACAAACTAAAACTTTATTGCCACGCTTAAATGCTTCGGCAATTTCAAATGATATATCTAATGTCTTTTGAATATTGTTTTTGTCAGAGGTAAATTCAGTGATTAATTTTACTGCGTTGCTGAAAGCTTTAAAGATTTCCTGAACCATAATTAACTCCAAATATTTTTTTGAATTGACTTTGGTATTATAAATACGTCAAGACTAATTTATTTTTTCAATTTGGCAATTCCTCGTCAATATATTTAATAAACTATTTCTTTTTGAACTGTCTTCGTTGTCATTATCTGTAAGATTATAGAAAATTTATTTGACAGATGAAATCACAAAATAGTTTGATTTAATGTGTAAATATGGAAACCAAATAATTTTGAATATGAGGTAATATTTTGGAAAATTCTCTGATTAAAACAGGTCAAATTAAAGATTATCTTTTTTTAGCGAAAGTGATATCTAAAAGTGAAATAAATTATTTGATTGATAAATCTTATACCCAAAATGATTTAATCTTAACATTTTATTTAGAAAATAAACCGATTCTAGGATTGATTTTTTGTGTTGAACCGGAAAACGATAAAATCGCTTTAATTTATAATTTTGCTTCAATCGATAAGAAATTTTTAAAGCTTTACGGGTTGTTTTTTTTAATGAAAGCTATTAATAATATTTTAAGCAAAAATAAATTTAGTGAAATAGAATTTTATTTTTCTGAAAGTAATACTCCTTTCTTTGAAAATATTATGGAAATTTTAGAAGCTTCTAATTTCAAAAAAACTCAAACTAAATTGAAATTAATTTTAGAAACAAGACAAAAAAGTGATTTTGAAAATTTTGATTTTAAATCCATTAATCTTGTTGGAGAAGAAACTTTTATCCGGACCCTCCGAAAAATTAGTTCAAATTCCTTGGATAATGAAGATATTGAATATCATAAAAAATATGGCTCAAAAAAATCTTCAATAGAGTATTTTAAAGAGTTGAAATCTCAAAATTTTATTCCAAATTTATGGGAATTGGCTTTTTGGAAAAATAAATTGGTGGGCTTAATAATTTCTCAAATAGAAAATAAAGACACCGGTTCAATAAGTTATATCGGGATTATTCCTAAAATGAGAGGAAATAGATTTATCGACGAACTAATACTACATTCAATTGAAAAGTTAAAAAATAAAAAAAGGATTATTGCTGAAACAGATTTTTGCAACAATCCTATGATTAAAGCTTTTTCTCGAAATGGTTTTGTCGTTTACGATAAAATACATTTATTTAAGAAAAAACTAATATAAAAACATTAGAACATTTTTTGTGCATATTTAAAAATGATGGGCAGATTTGTACCTACCCATCTGGTTCGGTTAGCCTAGCACTCTCAACATCATAGTTCCCTATGACATTGCCACAGTAGATTTGCCAAGATCACATTTACTTCGTTTTCTTTATCTTAATTTACTCGCCGAATAGTTTTTTGTCAATAGACTTTTTACAGAGTGTTTCCAAAATGTTCAAAAGAGTTTCTCCTTTTGAGAAATTTTACTGTGATAGTGCTATCTCTTCCGAACCTAACTATCCGATAAGTCTAAGTGCCATTTGTGGTAACGAGTTTGCTTGTGAAAGCATTGCTACAGCAGACTGAGTCAATACTTGATTCCTTGTGAAATTCGTCATTTCTGTTGCTACATCAACATCAGAAATACGAGACTCGGAAGCTTGTAAATTTTCAGACTGAATCGAAATGTTTGAAATAGTGTTTTCAAGACGATTTTGAACAGCACCGAGAGAAGCACGCATGTTCTCTTTTCTTGTCATTGCCGTATTCAATTGTTCAAGAGCCATTTGAGCTGCATGTTGAGTTGAAACTGCAATTGTATTTGCCGCTGAAGTTGCCGAACTAACAGCTGTTCCGGTTGCTGCAAATAATGATGTTGTTCTCATATCGCCAATTCTTACGAAATAGTAATCTTCTGCACGGTTATTTCCTGCTCCAAAGTGAATTTTTACTCCACCTTTTATGTTTCCATTGGCTGCAGTACCGTTAGCTTCTTTCCATCCGCTGCTATTTGTCCACATTCCTTCAGTTGCACTCCATGTATTGTTGGTTGTCCAACTACCTCCACTACCTGCTACGGAAACATTACCGTTTAACAACTTAACACCGTTAAAATCCGTTGAAGTTGCGATTCTGTCAATTTCTGCAGCCATTGCAGAAAATTCAGAATGGATAATTAATCTCTGAGCATTAGTATAGGTACCGGTTGCTGCTTGTTCAGCCAACTCTTTCATACGAATGAGTTTTTCATCAACAACACCGAGTGCACCTTCTGCCGTCTGAATCAATGAAATACCGTCTTGAGCATTTCTTACACCTTGATTCAATGACGCGATATCCGAACGCATACCTTCACGAATTGCCAATCCTGCTGCATCATCTGCTGCCGAATTGATTCTCATTCCTGTTGATAAGCGTTGAACTGACCTAGACAAACTGTTATAAGACTTGTTTAAGTTTCTTGCTGAATTCATGGCCATCATATTGTGGTTTATTACGAGTGACATAATTCCTCCTTGATCGGTTAGTGGCATCCTTGCCAAGTTAAGGACTAATCCTTAATTTATCATCTCAGCATTTCTATTGTTTTACCAGACTATTTTACCGAACCAAAAAAATGAGGAACTAACCTACACGTCATAAAATTATAACATACTGACTTTCGTAGTATTCGTTTTCATAATTGTTAAATTGTTTATATTAAAAAGGGGAATTTTTTATTCCCCTGTATAATTAAATGCTGTTTTTCTAATTTATCCGAGTAATCTCAATGCCATTTGAGGTAATGAGTTTGCTTGGGAAAGCATTGCTACAGCTGATTGAGTCAATACTTGATTTCTTGTGAAATTCGTCATTTCTGTTGCTACATCAACATCAGAAATACGAGACTCGGAAGCTTGTAAATTCTCAGACTGAATTGAAATGTTCGAAATAGTGTTTTCAAGACGATTTTGAACAGCACCAAGTGATGCTCGCATGTTTTCTTTTCTTGTCATTGCTGTATTCAATTGTTCAAGAGCTATTTGAGCTGCATGTTGTGTTGATACCGCAATTGTATTGGCTGCACTAGTTGCTGAGCTGACAGTTGTTCCGCTACTTGCGAATAATGAAGTCGTTCTCATATCTCCTAAACGAACAAAGTAATAATCTTCGGCACGATTATTTCCGGCACCAAAGTGAATTTTCACTCCACCTGTAATATTGCCATTGGTTGCATTGCCGGTAACTTCTTTCCATCCGCTACTATTTGTCCACAATCCTTCTGTTGCACTCCATGTATTATTGGCTGTCCATTGACCACCATTTCCGGCTACGGAAACGTTACCGTCCAATAATTTTACACCGTTGAAATCTGTGGAAGTTGCGATTCTGTCTATTTCTGCAGCCATTGCAGAAAATTCCGAATGAATGATTAATCTTTGAGCGTTTGTATAAGTACCGGTTGCAGCTTGTTCTGCCAACTCTTTCATACGAATTAGTTTTTCATCAACTACCCCGAGAGCTCCTTCTGCAGTTTGAATCATCGAAATACCATCTTGAGCATTTCTTACACCTTGATTCAGTGCTGAAATATCAGATCTCATTCCTTCTCTAATAGCCAATCCGGCGGCATCATCGGCAGCAGAATTGATTCTCATACCTGTAGATAATCTTTGTACGGATTTTGCCAAACTATTATACGAATTGTTTAAATTTCTCGCAGTGTTCATAGACATAAGGTTATGGTTAATTACTAAAGACATAATATCCTCCCTGAATTGTTTTTTTTATGCATCCTTGCATTTATTTTTTGTATTAATTATGAATAATACGAGAGCCTTCTAACCTAATTTTTGGCTATGCACGTGTATGTTCTTGTATAAAGGTCTAAATAATTCTTAAGCTAAAAGTTTTAAAACCATCTGTGGCAGGGCGTTTGCCTGAGCCAACATCGACGTTGCACTTTGAGTAAGAACTTGGAATTTTGTGAAATTCGACATTTCTGTCGCCACATCTACATCCGATAATATAGAGTCGGTTCTTTCGACTTGTTCTTTAGTTATTTCTAAATGATTTAACGAAGTTTCTAAACGATTTTGAATTGCTCCCAAATGGGAACGCTCTTCTTCCTTATAAACCATGGCAGAATTAATTTGTTCAAGAGCTAATTGAGCTGAAGCTGATGAAGAAATTGCCATGACTTTTGAAATTGTATTTTTGGTTGAATCAGTTGGATCAATAAAATCGTGAAACAAGCCATTTGTTGTCATATCTTTTAAATGAATATAGTAGTAATCTTCGGCACTGCTGTTTGTTTGTCCGAAATGTACTTTTAATTTTTCGTTTTTAGTAAAATGGGCATAAACATCTTTTGAATCTCCGGTCGAATAAGAATCGGAATCAGCTTTGTACCAACCGTTATTTGCAGTATATTTTGTTGAAGTTGAAATATTACCATCCAATAATTTTAATCCGGATAAATTTGTGCTATTGGCGATTCTATCGATTTCAGCAGCCATTTCATTGAATTCTGAATTTAACATTAATCGCTGAGTATTGTTATAAGTTCCGGTTGCTGATTGTTCTGCGAGTTCTTTCATTCGGATTAGTTTTTCATCAATTATACTTAAAGAACCTTCTGCTGTTTGTGAAACTGAAATTGCCATTTGGATATTTGTTATGCCTTTATCTAAAACATTTGCTCTACTTTTTAACATTTCGCTTAAGGCTTTTCCTTGAGGATCATCACCGGCGTTGTTAATTCTTAATCCTGAAGATAAATGTTCGATGGATTTTCCCATGCTGTTGTAGTTTTTCTGAAGATAATACGAAGCGATTTGTGCGCTCATATTATTATGAACATTCAATGACATTTTTCCTCCTTGAAAAATTCGGCATCCTTGCCTTTTAAAAAAATCTATGTTTTTTTATCTATAAAATGAGATGAAATATGTTTATTGCCGTACTTAGCAATCATTTGGGAACCTTTATGGATTTTTCCCAGAGCAACTTTCATTTCATTTTTTAAAGAACATAATCTGGAGTTATTTTCGTCTTCGATTTGAATAACTCCGTTCATCCTATTATGAATATCGGAAAGGATGATGTTTGCTTTAATTTTTTTTTCTTCAGAGTGGGCAATTTTTTCGTAATTGATTGTATTTTGTAGGGTTTGTATTTTTGCTAAAATTGTGTTTTTTTCGGAGAATAGTTTATTTAATAGGTCAAAATCTTCTTTAATAATTGTTTCTTTTTGTTCATTTGTAAGCTTTTCATAACGTGCGTAATATCTATCTAATTGCTGTAATTTTTCCAAGTCATCTTTTTCTAAATCTTTTTCATTAGGTAATAACGGTGAATCGGAACTTATTTCGTATAAATCTCTATCACTTTTTAAGATTTTCCTTTGAATCAAATTTTCGTCATAATTTTCATTCCTAATCATATCCGATAATGCCGATAGTTCCGAATTTCTTTTTTCAAGAACTTTAATTCCGATATTTAGATTATTTTTTTCGCCGGTTTCTTTATTTAAGTCTTCTTCTAATTCAGAAGCAAATGATTCTTTCTTTTCTTTTTTGGGATGTTGATTCCTTTTATTTTTACGTTTTTTCGGAGCATCTTTATCAGTTCCGACAAATTTAATTTTTGTTAATTCGGAAACATCTTTAATAAAATCAGTATCATTGTAATTCATTTTTACTCCTAATTCTCTATCGTTACAAATTTTTGAAAACTAAACTAAATTTTATTTTAGAATAAGATATGTAAATTTATTTTTCAGGGAAAGGTGAAAATATCTAAGTAAAAAAGTATAATATCAAAAATTATATTCAGGAAAAGGTTCTCTATCTATTAATCACAGGATATAATTTGTTTGACATAAAGGCTGTAAAAAAAATAATAATTAAGATTTTTTTTGAGATAAAGAAATTTTATAATGGAGAAAAAAATGATTAATCTGAGTAGTAATAAAAAACTGAATCTGATGCTAAATAATGTAGTCAAAGAAATAAATACTTTTTCAAAACGACAATTTAAACATATTGATAGATTGACTGAAATTGGACTTTCACTTTCCTCAAAAAAAGAATTGGATGATATTTTTGATATGATTCTTCAGGAATCATTATTTTTTACAAATGCTGATGGAGCAACAATTTATACGCTTTCTGAGAATAAAAAATATTTGAATTTTGAAGTTGTCTATAACAAAACTTTAGAGATCAATCTTTCTCGTTTGAAAGGAAATTTGAATTGGATGCCAATTCCTTTATTTGACGAGAATTCTTCTCCTTTGATGAAGACTCAAGCTGCTTATGTTGCTCATACCGGAGAAATTAAGTGTTATGATGATATTTATAAACAAACTCAATTTGTAACTACCGGAACAAAACGATACGATAAAAAAAATAATTATAGAACGAAATCGGTATTGGCTTTACCGCTAAAAAGTCATGAAAATGATGTAATTGGTGTAATTCAATTGATAAATCCAATAAATGAAAATGGCGAAATTGATGTTTTTTCCAATGAAGATATTCATGTCATAAACTCATTGGCTTCTTTAGCTGGAATTGCTTTAAACAACCGCCAATTAATTAAAGGGTTGGAAAGTCTTATTCTTCAATTTGTTTCATCTATTGCTCAGGCTATTGACCGGAAATCAAAATATACCGGTGCTCATATCCAAAGAGTTGGGGTTATTTCCAAAGAATTAGTGAACGTTATTCAAAATGATAAAAAGATTTTCCCAAATAAAACATTTTCTCAAGATGAAATTCAAGAAATTCGATTAGCTGCTTTAATGCATGATTTTGGGAAAATAATTACTCCGGAATTTATTATGGATAAATCAACAAAGTTAGAGGCGGTTATTGATGGAATCTCTGTTGTTGAAGAAAGGTGTAACTTAATTATCAATATTGTGAAAAAGGATAAAGAAATTGCTGAACTGAAAAATGAACCTTTAAAAAAATTTGATAAAATAGTGAAAGAGATTGAAATATTTAAAGTTTTTATTAATATAATGAACAGCGGAGCTGAATTTATGAGCGATGAATTTGTTCAAGAATTAGAGGAAATATATAAATTTAGATATTTCTCTAATGATACAGAATATCGGATTTTAACAGATGATGAATATGAAAAATTATCGGTAAGGAAAGGTACGCTCACTAAAGATGAAATTGGGAAAATGCAGGAACACGCTCAAACCAGCTACAATATTTTATCCTCATTAACTTTCCCGAAAAAATACAAAAATATCCCGATTTATGCTTCTTTACATCATGAAAAATTGAATGGTAAAGGTTATCCTTTTCACTATACGGCAGAGCAAATTCCTTTTCCGGCTAGGATTATTGCAATCGCCGATATTTTTGAAGCCTTAACTGCTACGGATAGACCTTATAAAAAAGGTAAGACAATCATGGAAACTTTAACAATTTTGGCAAAAATGGCAAGCAATAATGAAATTGATTCTAGTATTTTGGATGTTTTGATAGATAGTAATTATATCTTTGAATATTTTGAGAAATTCTTTAATGTCAAATATAAAAAAGAAGATGTCGATATTGATGCAATTAAAAATATTTACCATAAATAGTTATTTAAAATTTTGAAAAAAAACATTACATTTTTTTGGATCGTCTTTTTTTTTCTAAGTGTAAATCTTTTTGGACAAAACATCTCAATAAAAAAGAATAGATTAAAAATTATTAAAGCGGAAATAGAAAAATTGGAATCTTTGAAAACAAAAACAGAAAAGAAAGCGAAAAAAGTAAAAAATCAGCTTGGGAAAATTTCTAATATTAAGCAATCAAATCTTCAAAAAGCTAAAACAATCTTAAAGAAGAAAAAAATATCAAAGAAAAATATGGAAAAGTATTTAGAGAATAAAATTAAAACGGAGAAACAATTGAATGTAATCGCCTATAATTTTAATCAGGAATTTTATCATCTCTATTTGAATAAATATTTTTATAAAAATGAGGATACTTTCTTTTTGAATTCTTTTGTCGATAAATCAAAAATAGATATTGATAAATTAAAAATAAATATTAAAAGTTATGACAAGAATTTCAATAAAGAAAAAAATGAATATAAAAAATTAGAATTGAAAGAAAAACAATATCGCCAAAAAATAGCTAGTCTTTCTCATAAAATTTCTAAATTGAATTCCGAAAAGAAAAAGATTCTTGGCAAAATGACGGATTCGCAAAAAGAAATTGCTCAACTTCATAATCAAGTAAAACAGCTATCGGCGTTAATTGCCCATCTAATGAGTAAAAATTCTTCAAAATCTTATAAGTTTTCTTCATCTAAACTTCCGTGGCCGGTGAAAGGTAAAATTATTAAACAATTCGGTTTGATTAAAAAAGGTAAAATAAAATTTCAAAATAATGGAGTTGATATTGCTTCAAATGAAGGTGCAAATATTAGAGCGGTTGATAATGGAAAAATTGTTTTTTGTGAATGGTTTAATAGTATGGGAAATCTAATAATTATCGATCATTTAAACGGTTTTAAAACAATTTATGCTCATTGCGGAAGTATTTTAATCTCAAAAGGTGATGATGTAATTAAAGGTCAAGTGATTGGAAAGGTTGGAATAAGTGGTGCGGTGAATCAACCGGAAATTCATTTTGAAATTAGAAAATCAGGAAAACCGGTAAATCCTTCTCAATATTTAGAAAATAAATAGTTTGTATCTCAAAAATATTAAGATATTTTGTTTGACACATAAATGCATTTTTTTTGTCATAATTAAAAAAAGGTTGGAATAATGAATCGATTAATAAGTTTATATAAAATTGCTTTTAAAAATTGGATTTATATGCTTTTAGGTGTAATAAGTCTTTTTATTTACGCTTTGTTTAGCGGGGTAAATGTTACTTTAGTCAAACCACTTTTGGATTATGTTTTTACACCTAAAGATGGTGGGGTATTGTATAAAAATACCAATGATTTTTTACACGCAATAATTTACCAAACACATCTCTTTTTTGAGGTACATAAAATTTCTTTTGATCTTTCTACGTATAAATCATTATTGATAAATTATGAAGACATTATGAAATCAACAGATTCTTATGTCTTGCTTAAATTTATCGTGGTAACAATTATTGTTTTGTTTACTCTCAAGAATTTAACCTATTATTTTAATAAAGTTATGTTTATAAACCTTCGCGGTAAAACAATTAAAGATTTACGTAACAAGATTTTTTACAAATACACTCATCTTTCGGCAGCTTTTTTCAGTAAAAATAAAGTAGGTGATTCTTTGGTAAGAATTATTAATGATGTAGAAATCGTTAATTCCCAATTGATTATGGCTACCGTTAATATTATTCGCGATGTTTTCTCTATTTTAGTTTTAGTGCGAATTGCGTTATTAATTAATAGTCGGTTATTTATTATAAGTTTAGCTATATTACCGATTTTTGCGGTGGGCTTAAATTTTCTCGGTGCAAAAATAAAGAAATATGCGAAAAGAATTCAAAAACAATTTTCGAGTCTTTTTAGTAATATTGAAGAAATTTTAAATAATATCATGATTGTAAAAATTTTTGCTAAAGAAGATTATGAGAATAAAAAATTTAATGATTTAAATAATCGGTATTTTAAATTTTGGAGAAAAGCTCAATTATATTCTGCCATAAATATGCCCTTTAGTGAATTTATTACGATTTTGGTCGGTTCATTTATAATGCTAATCGGCGGAAAAGCTGTTTTAACCAATCAGGATTCTTTTACTTTTGGAAGTTTTATGGCGTTTTTGTTAACAACTTTTTCAATGCTTTCTCCTTTCAAACAAATTACAAAAGCTTATACAAATATCAAAAAAGCCTTGGTTTCTTTAAATAGGATTTATGATATTATTGAACAAAAAAATGAGGTTTTCGAGGTTTCAAATCCTATTAAGAAAAAATCTTTTGATAAATATTTGGCGATTAAAAATCTCTCTTTTTCATATAACGATAAAGATTTAGTTTTAAAAAATATTAATTTAATGATAAACAAAGGTGAAAAAGTAGCTTTTGTCGGAAGTTCAGGTTCAGGAAAAACAACTTTAATTAATCTCCTTTTAAGAATGTTTGACCCGAATGAAGGTGAGATTTTAATAGATTCAATTCCAATAACAAAAATGGAGATAAAATCGTTAAGAAAAATGTTTGGAGTCGTAACTCAAGAATCAATTCTCTTTTCAGATACAATAAGAAATAATATTCAATATGGTGCTGATAAAGAAATACCTTTAGAACAAATAATTGAAGCAGCTAAAATTGCAAACGCTCACGAGTTTATTTCAAATCTACCGGGGAAATACGAGCGAGTTTTATCATCAAAAGCAACAAATTTGTCGGGTGGACAACGTCAAAGAATTTGTATCGCCAGATCAATTCTAAATAATCCTGAAATAATAATTTTTGATGAAGCAACTAGTTCCTTAGATACAGATTCAGAACAAAAAGTGCAAGCTGCAATTGACAAAATTACGGAAAACAGAACAGTATTAGTTATTGCTCACAGACTTTCAACTATCCTTTCAAGCGATAAAATTGTGGTTATGGATAAAGGAGAAATCTTAGATGTGGGGACAAATGATTATTTACTAAAAAATTGCCAAAGATACCAAGAACTTTATAATTTGCAATTTAATGTTAAAAAAGAAAATGAGAGGAATAAATGAAAATAAGCGGGTTTTCGTTCGTTAAAAATGGAATAAAATTATACTATCCGATTACAGAAGCAATAAAATCAATTTTGCCGATTTGCGATGAATTTGTCGTTGCTGTTGGAAAAAGTGATGATAATACAAGAGAAAAAATTGTAGCAATAAACGATCCTAAAATAAAAATAATCGATACGGAATGGGATTTGGAAAAATATCCGCGTGGTATGGAAAATGCTCATCAAACAGATATTGCAAAAAATGCTTGTAGCGGAGATTGGTTATTTTATCTTCAGGCAGATGAAGTTGTACATGAAAAATATCTTCCAATTATAAAACAAAGATGTCAGGATTTACTTGATGATAAAGAAGTGGAAGGACTTCTTTTTAAATATCGTCATTTTTGGGGAGATTACGAGCATTATCATATTTCTCATCGTTGGTATCCGAATGAGATTAGAATTATTAGAAATAATAAAGATATTCATTCTTGGGAATCGGCTCAATCTTTTAGAAGAATTCCTAATTTTGACGGAATTAATTATCGCCAAAAAGAAGGTACTCATAAATTAAATGTCGCGACTGTTGATGCGTATATTTTTCATTATGGATGGGTGAGACCTCCACATTTGATGATTAACAAGAAAAAAGCTTTAGATACGGTTCATAAAGGGAATAAAAAAGTTGAAGAAATGTATAAAAACACTCCTTCGGAATTTGATTACGGTCCTTTGAACAAATTAGCGGTTTTTACTGAAACTCATCCTAAAGTTATGACAGAGATGATTTCTCGAATGAATTGGAAAGATAAATTGCAATATTCCGGAAAGCCTAATCCAAATAGAGAACTTCATAAACACGAAAAACTAAAATATCGTTTTTTAACAATTTTAGAGCAAAATCTTTTAAATGGAAATCATATCGGCGGATTTAAAAATTACAAATTGATTAAAAGATAATTCATCAAAACGGAGTAATAATGAAAAGATTTAATACAACCGGTTTGTGTATTCCGGAAAAACATTATATGTGTGATGTCTCGAAAAAATTTGCACGCTGTAAATATCTTGTGGAAGAAGGATATTATTATGCTATAAATTTCCCGCGACAATTTGGAAAAACAACGATGCAATATCTTTTGAAGAAAGAATTTGAAAAGCGAGAAGATTATCTGGTAATTTCCACTAGTTTTGAAGGAATTGGCGACCTCCCTTTTGAATCGGAAGAAAGATTTGCTCCGGCTGTCTTAGAAACATTTGCAAAAGGTTTATTTTTTAAACAACCTAAACTTGCTGATTTTCTGGAAGAAGCTGCCGGAAACATTCACAGTTTTAAAGAGTTATCTAGATTTGTTGCAACGTGGATTTCTTCAGTAAAAAAGAAAGTTGTCTTAATAATTGATGAAGTCGATAAAGCCAGTAATAATCAAGTATTTATAAGTTTTCTCGCAATTTTAAGAGATAAATATCTTGCGATGAAAAGTGAAAACGATCTTACTTTTCATTCGGTTATTCTTCTCGGGGTTCACGATGTAAAATCTTTAAAATTGAAATTACGTCCGGATGCGGAAAGAAAATTAAATAGTCCGTGGAATATTGCCGAGAATTTAGAAATTGATTTTGCGTTTTCTGTTGATGAAATTATTCCGATGCTAAAAGATTATGCTGATGAACATAATTTCCTGATGAATATTTCCGAAATAGCTCAAAGAATTTTTTATTATACAAACGGTAATCCTTTTCTTATCAGTCAAATGGGGAAGATTATCGATGAAAATATTTTACGAGAAAATAAACGGCCGTGGACTGTTGATGATGTGGAAAATGCATATAAATATATTATTAATCTTGGCTATACAACGACCAATTTTGATGATATGTATAAAAATTTGGAAAACAATTCCGATTTGAGAAAAGTAACCGAGAGAATAGTTATTGAAGGTGAAATTTTTCCTTTTGATTTAGGAGATCCGGTAATTATTAAAGGTAAAACTTATGGTATTCTTTCACAAAACATTGATGGACAATGTGATATCAGTAATAAAATATATGAGTTCAGAATTTTAAATTATTTGCTTTCTAAAGCGAGAACATCTCCCGGAGAGAAATATACTTCAGCAAGATTTATAAAGAACGGTAAATTGGATGTTTTAACTATTTTAAAAAAATTTCAGCTATTTATGAAGGAGCATAATTCTTCCAAAGATAATAAATTTTTAGAAAAAAACGGGCGATTATTATTGATGTCATTTTTACGTCCAATCATTAACGGGAAGGGATTTTTATTTAAAGAAAATGTTACCGCTGAAGACCGAAAAATGGATTTGGTCATAACTTATAATGACAAAAGATATGTTATAGAACTCAAAATTTGGTATGGAGAAAAATATCTTTCCGATGGGATTGAGCAATTATGTGATTATTTGGATTCTTATGGTTTGAACGAGGGATACATGTTGATTTATAATTTCAATAAAAATAAGAAATTTGAGACCAAAGTTGTGGAAGGAATTTCAAAGAAAATTACGGCGGTGTTTGTCTAATGAATAAAAATATTAGAGGGAGAAATGAAAAGATTTAATACAACCGGTTTGTGTATTCCGGAAAAACATTATATGTGTGATGTCTCGAAAAAATTTGCACGCTGTAAATATCTTGTGGAAGAAGGATATTATTATGCTATAAATTTCCCGCGACAATTTGGAAAAACAACGATGCAATATCTTTTGAAGAAAGAATTTGAAAAGCGAGAAGATTATCTGGTAATTTCCACTAGTTTTGAAGGAATTGGCGACCTCCCTTTTGAATCGGAAGAAAGATTTGCTCCGGCTGTCTTAGAAACATTTGCAAAAGGTTTATTTTTTAAACAACCTAAACTTGCTGATTTTCTGGAAGAAGCTGCCGGAAACATTCACAGTTTTAAAGAGTTATCTAGATTTGTTGCAACGTGGATTTCTTCAGTAAAAAAGAAAGTTGTCTTAATAATTGATGAAGTCGATAAAGCCAGTAATAATCAAGTATTTATAAGTTTTCTCGCAATTTTAAGAGATAAATATCTTGCGATGAAAAGTGAAAACGATCTTACTTTTCATTCGGTTATTCTTCTCGGGGTTCACGATGTAAAATCTTTAAAATTGAAATTACGTCCGGATGCGGAAAGAAAATTAAATAGTCCGTGGAATATTGCCGAGAATTTAGAAATTGATTTTGCGTTTTCTGTTGATGAAATTATTCCGATGCTAAAAGATTATGCTGATGAACATAATTTCCTGATGAATATTTCCGAAATAGCTCAAAGAATTTTTTATTATACAAACGGTAATCCTTTTCTTATCAGTCAAATGGGGAAGATTATCGATGAAAATATTTTACGAGAAAATAAACGGCCGTGGACTGTTGATGATGTGGAAAATGCATATAAGTATTTAATTGATGGAGCTTATACAAACACGAATTTTGATGATGTAACTAAAAATTTAGAAAATAATAATGATTTATATAATCTTGTTTTTAATATTGTAATTCAAGGTGAAAATTATAGATTCAACATTGGAGATCCAATAATTAATAAGGGGAAAATTTATGGCATTCTCTCTCAAAATAAAACAGGGCAGTGTGATATAAGTAACAAAATATATGAATTTAGAATAATTGATTATATGTTGTCTAAACAGAAAACCAATGAATCGGCTTTAAACTTATATAATTCTTCCAAATTTACGGAAAATAATGAATTGAACATTGTCTTAATCTTACAAAAATTTCAGCTATTTATGAAGGAACATAATTCTTCCAAGGATAATAAATTTTTAGAAAAAAACGGGCGATTATTATTGATGTCATTTTTACGTCCAATTATTAACGGGAAGGGATTTTTATTTAAAGAAAATGTTACCGCTGAAGACCGAAAAATGGATTTGGTCATAACTTATAATGACAAAAGATATGTTATAGAACTCAAAATTTGGTATGGAGAAAAATATCTTTCCGATGGGATTGAGCAATTATGTGATTATTTGGATTCTTATGGTTTGAACGAGGGATACATGTTGATTTATAATTTCAATAAAAATAAGAAATTTGAGACCAAAGTTGTGGAAGGAATTTCAAAGAAAATTACGGCGGTGTTTGTCTAATGAATAAAAATATTTGGATGTATTGGGAAAATAAACCATGGTTCAAAAAAGCAGTTTATTTAGGATTATCTATAGACTTAATAAAATTTTTTTCTAAAGAACAAATTCTTAATAGTGGTAATTTGTTATCCAAAGTTTTTAAATATTCTTTAAATGAAATCAATGAATCTTAAACATCTTGAAGTAATTGCAAAAAAATCCAAATATTATCCTCTATATTTGATTTATTTTCTGTCCGGATTTGTCAAAAGAGATAAAAATACTTGGATATTTGGAACGTATAATGCGGGATTTGGAGATAATTCAAAATACTTATATCTTTATTTAGAGAAAAATTACCCCGAGATTAAAATTATTTGGATAACTCGAAAAAAAGCTAATCTTAATTTTCTAAAATCTAAAGGTATTAATGCTTTTTACAAAAAAAGTATCAAAGGCATTTTTTCTATTTTGCGAGCGAGTATAATTTTTTCAAATACAAATATTGAGGATGTCTCTTATTGGTTTTCCAGAGGAGCTAAATTTGTAAATTTATGGCACGGCGTTCCTTTAAAAAAAATTGAATTCGATATTAAATTCGGGAAAATTGCCTGGAAATTTCAATACAGAAATAAATTTGAAAAATTTGTCAAAACTCTCATATTTCCGGGACTTTATCGTCATCCCGACTTTCTTCTAATTCCTTCCGAATATATGGAAAAATTCTTTACTTCCGCTTTTAAAATAAAAGAAAAAAATGTTCTAATCGGAGAATATCCGAGAAATTCTATTTTTAAATATCCTAAAGAGGAATTATTAAAATTAATATCAAGATTTGAATCGAAAGCAACTTTTGAGCTGGTTAAATCTTTATCTAAATATAGAAAAATCTTTGTTTACCTTCCAACATTTCGAGATGGTAAATCAAAGTTTTTTGAAGACTCCGGAATCAATTTTGCACAATTGGATAGACTTGGGAAAGGCAAAAACTTTCTATTTTTGATAAAGTTACATCCGACAACTTCAAAAAAAATAATTAATTTATCTCAATTTTCAAATATAAAATTATTAGACAGCAAAGTCGATATTTACCCGATTTTACCATTCACAGATGTTCTGATTTCTGACTATTCATCGATATTTTTCGATTATCTTCTTCTAAATAAAGAAATAATTTTCTTCCCTTTTGATTTGGATGAATATATGCTGAAAAGTCGCAAAATGTATTTTGATTATGATGGAATTATTGTCGGGAAAAAATGTAATTCATTTAAAGAATTAATTCAAGCTATTGAGGATTCCGATAATTTGGATTTTTCTAAAAAAAGAATTGAATTACGGAATAAAATCTGGGGAAAAGATGTTTTTTCAATTGATGATAATATTAAATTCTTGTTGGAGAAAGTATGAAAATATCTTTGATTATCACAACATATAACAGAGTTGAATTGTTAAAAAATCTTCTTATCTCTTTAAAAGGACAAGATTTTACGCCTGACGAGTTAATTATTTCGGATGATGGATCTTCAGAAAATATTGTTGCCGAGATACAAGATTTAATAAAAGATTTTAAATTCAATATAAAGTTCGTTGAACAAGCCGATTTAGGATTCAGGTTGGCTCGATGTAGAAATAATGCGGTTAGAGTTGCTGAAGGTGATTATATAATTTTTGTTGATCAGGATCTTATGTTTTCCACAGGATTTTTGCGAGAATTCGTAAACTCCATTTCCGAGAAAAATGTCATCGTCGGATATCCGATAAGGTTAAATCAAGAACAATCAAAGAAAATTACTTTCGAGAATCTTTTAAGCGGAGATTTTTCAGATATTATTACCGAATCTCAAAAAAATAAAATTCTTTTTCAATACAGAAAAGATAAATTTAATCGGTTCCTTCAAAGTTTGAAAATACAAAAAAAAGGAACAAAATTTCGCGGTGGTATAACAGGAATGTTCAAAAAAGATTATTTGGAAATAAACGGGTATGATGAAAATTTTATAGGTTGGGGAAATGAAGATGATGATTTCGGGAGGAGATTGCTTGCCGCAGGAATCCGTCCGATAAACCCATTTAAAGATGTTTATCCGCTTCATCATTGGCATCAAGAATTTCATAATAACGGAGAAAGAGTAAATAAAGATTACTATAAAAAACGTAAAATTGAAATCAATAAGAAAAATTTTTCCGCAAAATTTGGAATTAATAATTCTTTGGGCAATGACAAAATTGAAGTTATAAAATTAAAATGAGAAAGAAAAAAATTGCTTGAAAAGCTTATTTATTTTTGTTGTCTTAATAAATAAAATTAGTTGGAGTTAATGTGAAAATAGATATTTCGATAGGTGAACTGGTTGATAAAGTTACAATTCTTGAGATAAAATTAGAAAGAATTAAAGCAGAAGAAAAATTAATTAATATTCGTAATGAATATAATACCTTAAAAAAATCGATGGAAGAAATTGGAATTACTTCCGACTCGGAAATTTTTATGCGATTAAAAAAAATAAATATCAAATTATGGGAAATTGAAGATAATATTCGCATAAAAGAATTCAAACAAGAATTTGATGATGAGTTTATTAAATTAGCTAGAAGTGTGTATTTTGAAAATGATGAAAGAGCTGCTATAAAAAGAGATATTAACACAAAATTTAATTCGAATTTTTTTGAAGAAAAAGAATATGTCGATTATAAAAAAGTTTAATCCGAAATCAATAAAGAAAATTTTGATAATTCAGCTTGGACCATTTGGTGATGTTTTTTTAACAACTTCCTATTTTGAAGAATTGAAAAAAAAATTTATTCACGCTGAGATTCATTATTTAACTAAAAAAAAATATTCAGCAATTCTCAAAAATCATCCTTTTATTGATAAAATTATCACGACCGGAGATAAACACGATAAATATTATGTTTGGAATAGAATTAAGAAAATTTTGGAAATAAGGAAAAATAAATATGACATTGTAATTGATCAACAAAATAAGCCAAGCTCTCAACAATTTACGTGGTTGAGTGGAGCAAGATTTCGAGTAGGTTATGCTAATGGAAGATTGAATATGGCATATAATCTAAAAGCTTCTCGCGGTCCGATTCGATATAGTGCTTCCCGAAAATTTGATATCTTACAACCTTTAGGAATTGAATTTGTTCCTTATAAATTGTATTGTAATGTTACAAAAGAATCTGAGAAATATATCGATAATTGGCTGGAAAAAGAAAATTTAAGTAATAAAAAATTAGTGATCTTTTCTCCCGGCAGTCCGTTAAAATGGAAAATATGGAATCCTGATTACTATTCTCAACTTGCCGATAAATTAGCTAAAGATGGATTTTCAATCATTTGGTTATGGGGACCTTCAGAATTAGATTTAGTTAAATCAATCAAAAATAAAATGAATGAAGAATCTATAATTGCTTTGCCAACTACATTTAATCAAGCTCTGGCACTGTTAAAAAAATCGGAGTTATTGGTTTGTAATGATGGAGGAATGAACCATCTTTCAACAACTGCAAACATTAAAACTTTGGCGTTGTTTGGTTCAACTGACACTGTAACTTGGTCACCGGCTTCTGTTTTTAAAACTCATCATCATCTTTGTAATAAAGAAAATGATTCTTTTCATGACAATACTTTTGGAATAACACCGGAAGCAGCATATCAAAAAATAAGAGAAATTATGAATGAAAAATAAACTATCTGTCGCGATTATTACCAAAAATGAAGAAAAAAATATTGGTCGCTGTTTAGCGTCTGTTCAATGGGCTGATGAAATAGTAGTGGTTGATTCCGGCTCAACTGATTTAACGCTAAACGTTTGTAGATTGTATAAATGCAAAATTATTCAAACAAAATGGCAGGGTTTTGGCAAAACAAAACAATTTGCCATTGATTCCACATCCAATGAATGGGTTTTATCTTTGGATGCCGATGAAGAAGTTTCCGAAGATTTAAAAAATAAAATTATTGATATTTTGAAAAATCCTGATAAAAAAGCTTATAAAATAAAACGAACCTCTTTTTATCTTAGAAAAGAAGTTAAACATTGCGGTTGGAATAAAGATTTTCCACTAAGATTGTTCAATAAAAGATTTGCCTCTTTTAATGATAAAATTGTTCACGAATCAGTTCAAACAAAAGAAAAGAAAGGAATTATTTATGATGTTATTTATCATTATTCATTCCCAACCTTGCGAACTCATTTAGACAAAATGATAAAATACAGTGAACTGGGAGCCGAAAGACTTTTCCAAAAAGGCAGGAAATCTTCAATTGGAAATGCTGTTTTTAGAGGAATTTTTAAATTCGTAAAAATGTATTTTTTACAAGCAGGATTTTTGGACGGTAAAACAGGTTTGCTTATTTCATTTGTTTCCGGATTTGGTGTTTCTTATAAATATTTCAGATTGTGGGAATTAAATAAATGAAAAATATTTTGCATATAGATTCAGAATATGGCTGGCGAGGTGGTCAACAACAAGCAGTTTATCTTTTTGAAGGTCTGCTTAAACGAGGATATAAAACAAGATTTGTTTGCCAACCGAAATCCAAACTAACAAAATATTTTAAAGAGAAAAGACTTCCTTTTAATGAAATAAAAATGCGAGGAGAAATAGATATAATTTCCGCTTTCAAAATTGCCTCACTTTGTAAAAAAGATAATTATCATATTCTTCACGCTCATTCTGCACACGCACTTTCGATTGGGATTTTATCAAAATTATTTTATCCTAAAATTAAAATAATCGGTGTGAGACGGGTAGATTTCCATCTAAAAAATAATCCTTTTAGCCGTTTTAAATACAATACAAAATTAGTCTCAAAAATTGTCTGTATTTCAGAAGGAATTGAAAAGATTTTATTAGAAGATGGTGTTCCGAAAACTAAACTTCGGGTAATTCATTCCGGGATAAATATTCATAAATTTGATGAAGTTTCTAAGATGAAGAATTTTAGAAAAAATTATCAAATAGGACAAGATGAGATTATTGTCGGAACTGTGGCCGCTTTGGTTGGTCATAAAGATTATCCTAATTTGTTAAAAGCGGCGGGAATCGTTCTAAGTAAAAAAAATAACGTAACTTTTATTTCTTTAGGTGATGGGAAAAATGAAGAAACAATTAAAGAATTAGCCTCGAATCTTAACCTAAACAACAAATTTTTGTTTTTGGGATATAAATCAAATGTAGGCGAAATAATTAAACATTTCGATATCTTTGTAATGGCATCAAAAAAAGAAGGTTTGGGAACTTCCATTCTTGATGCACAATCTATCGGACTTCCCGTGATTGGAACAATAACAGGCGGAATTCCGGAAGCTGTTCATCATAACGAAAACGGATTGTTGGTACCCCCAAAAAATTATAAAGAATTAGCTTCGGCTATTCTAAAACTGATTGATGATGAAAAATTAAGGGTTGATTTTTCTAAACAAGCAAAAGAATCTGTAAAAGAATTTGATATAGAATTAACAATCGCAAAAAACATAGATTTATATGAAAAATTATAAAAAAATATTAATAGTTCAGACAGCTTTTCTCGGTGATGTGATTTTAATAACGCCGCTTATCAGAGGTCTTAAACAAATATTTCCTGACTCTGATATTGACGTTTTGGTAATTCCTCAATCAAAGGGCATTCTTGACAATAATCCTGATATCAATAATATCTATTATTTTGATAAAAGAAAAAATAAATTAAAGGACTTTATTAAAACACTAAAACAGATAAAACAAAACAAATACAACCTTGCAATATTACCTCATAGTTCGTTTACAACAGCTATGCTGACTTTTTTTGCAAATATTCCCGAACGTATAGGTTTTGACAGAGGCACTGCAGCAAAATTTCTTACAAAAAAAACTTCTTTTAGACATGATGTTAGAAGAATAGAAAAAAATTTAGACCTATTGAAATTTTTCTCTGATAAAAAATTTGATATTCAAACGGAATTATTTCCAGATAAAGAAACAAAAAATCAAGCTATCGGATTATTAAAAAATTTCAATAAAGACAAAACAATTGCTATTGCCCCGGGTTCAGTTTGGGACACTAAACGTTGGCCTGAAAAATATTATAAAGAGCTATCAGACAAATTAGTAGAAAATGGATTTAATCTCGTTTACATTGGCAGCAAACAAGAACAAGACCTCTGCGAAAAAATTGCTCCCAAAAATAAAACCTTAATATTGGCAGGGAAGGCGTCAATATTATTATCAGCTGCTATAATTGAAAAATGCAATTTAATGATTTGTAATGACAGCGGGGCTTTACATATTGCAAATGCTGTTAAAACAGATGTATTTGCTTTCTTTGGACCTACAGTAAAATCATTTGGTTATTCACCTTTCAGAAAAAACGATTATGTTTTTGAAAAAGATTTGGATTGTCGTCCTTGTGGTAATCATGGGCATAAAAAATGTCCTTTGACACATCATAATTGTATGAAGATGATTTTACCCGATGAAGTATTGAAACAAATAATTAACAAATATTAAGCAATTATGGTTTTTTCATATTATTTATATTATCTCCCTTACAGATTTATTTGGAATGCTAAAAATTTCTTTAAGAAAGAAAATGATATTGCTTTTTATTGTGGTGATTATCTAGATTATTTAATTTTTAAACCTGTTTTGAAATATCTTCCGGAGATTAAAATTATATCCAAAAACAAAAAAGTAAAAAAAGAATTAGAAAAATATAATATTAAATCCAAGCTCTGGCCTTGTTTCCCAAAATCGTTAATTATGGTAAGGCACGATATTTATATGTTTCCTGAAAAAAATATTAAAAAAATTGGAATGAGACATGGAGTTTATCATTTCAAAAATTTTATTAGTTCAAAAAAATATAAATATTTTGATAAATTTTTATTTACTTCATCAGCAGAATTAAGACAAGCTGAAAAACTCGGCATTAAAAATGGGGCTAATGTTGGCTTTCCTAAAATTGATCCTCTTTTTAACGGAGAAATAAATTCACAGACAATAAAAAAATTAAAAAATAAAATTTTCCCAAACACTAAACCTATAATAATTTTTTCTGCTACCTGGGATAAATCAGGTATGTCTGCTATTGAAAAATGGTATAAAAAATTAGATTTAATATCCGATGATTATAATATTATAGTTACTCTTCATCCCTGGATATCAAATAAATATAAATTGTCTATTGCTAACAATAAAAATATTTTTTTTATAAAAGATAAGAATATTCTTCCCTATCTTGCTGTTTCGGATCTTATGGTCGGAGATACAAGTTCGATTATCGCAGAATTTTGCAGCCTGAATAAACCAATTATAACGTTTAAAATTAATCAGGCTAAAAGATTATCTGACGAAATTATTACAATGCTTGACGAAATATCTATACGTGTTGAAAATTTTAATGAATGTGTTGATGCAATTAAATATTCATTAAAAAATAATACTGAAAAATCAAATATGAGAATAAAATGGAACAATATAATGCTTGACAATCTTGATGGAAATGCAGCTAAAAGAGCAGCTGAAGAAATAAAAAACACTTTTGAATTATGAACAAAAGATAAAATTCGAAGATCTTAAATCTATTGATTGTAAAGAGGCATAGTATTATCAGAAAAATTATTCAACAAATAAATTAAAGTAACAAAAAAATATTTACTATTCTGCAAACATCCACATGGGGAAAATACGGCTCTGAAAAAAATCTACTGGTAGATGCCATATAACTTCAGGCTAAAGAAAAAATTGTTCAAAAAAGATTTACCAATCGTTTTGTATTCTCCCCATTGGGAACCGGAATTATCTTCTTATAAAAAATATGCAAAAGATGTTTTAGAATATTTTTCAAAACAAGAGAAATATAATTTGATCTTTGCTCCGCATCTTTTGGTTTCACACTGGAAAAATAGATTTGGCTATAATATTGATTTTCAAGATTATTCTTCAGACAATATTGTCGTTGATTTTGACAGTAAATTTAGTACAAACGGGACTTATCTTTCAATAAGTGATATGCATATCGGTGATGTTAGCAGTATGGTTTATGAATTTATTGCACGTAAACCGAAACCTTGTATTTTCTTTAATGCTCACGGCATAAAATGGCAAAATAATCCTTATTATAAATTTTGGAATTCCGGGATTGTTTTTAATACTTTTTTTGAATTTAAAGAGAATTTCAAATCTGCTATTAATGATAAAAAAACGCTGGAATTTCAAAAAGAAAATATAAAAAAATACATCGAAATAACTGATGAAAAATCATCTGTTAGAGCGGCAAAAGAAATATTGAAATTTGCAAAT
>Ga0256842_1000208_pt1 | contig 52087 bp, 56 predicted proteins | sample 4559240metaG_FD_185973 | JGI IMG/M metagenome (GOLD analysis project Ga0256842, IMG submission 185973) | Hydrothermal vent microbial communities from Guaymas Basin, Mexico - 4559-240 | ecosystem: Environmental > Aquatic > Marine > Hydrothermal vents | place: Mexico: Guaymas Basin | collected... | reverse complement strand
CAATTGGACTATTTTAATGAAAATCATGAGATTATTTTGGAGTGCTTAGGGGATGATTATGAAGAGTTTTATGATTAGTTGTTTTATATTAGTTTAAGTTTAGAGGGGTGATGAATGTCGGTTTAATGTTCGTGGGAAATTACCAAAATCAGATAGTGTAGTTATTGTAGATATTGATGAAAAATCATTAAAAAAACTTGGACAATGGCCATGGTCGCGAAATATCTTTGCGGATTTAATATATAAAGTCACAGATGCTGGAGCTAGAATTATTGGACTCGATATTGTTTTTGCAGAAGAGGATAGAACATCTCCTCATAAACTACAATCAAAGATTATTAATAAATCAAAAAAATTAGCCAATTATGATGAAATTTTAGCTAAATGTTTTGCATCTACCCCTGTGGTAGGTGGATATACATTTACTTTTGATGAGAAAAAAGAAACAAATGTACCAATGATTCCTGCAGTATTTATATCAAGAGGAATAATTGATGGAGATATTCATACATTTAATAGTGTTGTTTTAAATATACCAATCCTCCAAAACTCTCTCTATTCAAGTGGGTTTTTTAATAATAATCCTGATTTTGGTGGTATGATTAGAAGAGTCCCTTTAATTATAAAATATGATAATACTATCTATCCATCTTTAGCTCTTGAGATGGTAAGAATTTATAGTAATAGCAATAAGGTTCAAATTATTAGTAGTCCAAATGGTGTAGAGCGTATTGAATTTGGAGAGTATAAGATACCCACAGATAACCAAGGTCAGCTTATTATAAATTTTAGAGGTCCAAAAAAACATTTTAAATATATTAGTATAGCTGATATAATGGATGGCTCTTTTAACAAAAATGATATAAAAGATAAGTTTGTAATTATTGGTACTTCATCAATGGGTTTAGTAGATACTAGAGCTATGGTTTTTGATAGGTCTATAAATGGTGTTGAGATACATGCAAATGTGATTGATAATATTTTATCAGGAGACTTTTTAAAAATACCTACAGATAAGAAAGAGTATGATTTAACAATGATATGGTTGATTATTATTATCTCTATGATTATCTTCTCCATCGTTAAGTCTTGGATTGTTATACCTATTGCTATAATTCTAATTTATATTATCTTTCAAATCTTTTTTGTACTTTTATTTGAATATGGTGTTGTTTTAAATCTTCTATTTCCTTTAATATCTTTTATTCTTACACTAGTTTTATCTGTATCTATTGATTATATCTTAGCATCAAAACAAAAAGAAGAGGCAAAAAGAATGCTTGGTAAAAAAGTATCTCCTGCTGTAATGGAGTATCTTTTAGAACACTCAGCAGAGGAGCTAATTATATCAAAAGAGGTAGAAGCCACAATATTCTTTAGTGATATTCGCTCATTTACTAGTATATCAGAAAAAATAGGTTCTCCTGGTAGACTAATTCAAATGTTAAATAGATATATGACTCCAATGGTTGATTGTATTATAGATTATAAAGGTACAATTGATAAATTTATTGGAGATGCTATTATGGCATACTGGAATGCACCCATAGAGATTCCAAATCATGCTGATAAGGCATTAAAAAGTGCTGTAGCACAAATTGAGATGCTTGTTGATATAAATAAAGAGATTACACCTGAATATGATGTAACGATTAATATTGGGATAGGTTTGCATACTGGTAGAGTAACTGCTGGAGATATGGGTTCTTATGGTCGTTCAGATTATACTATTATTGGAGATAATGTAAACCTTGCATCAAGACTAGAGGGATTAACTAAACAATATGGTGGTCAGATTTTAATATCTAGTGCCACAAAATCTAAATTAAAAGAGAGTTATAAAATTAGACCAATTGATTTGGTAGAGGTAAAAGGTAAAAATAAAGCTGTTGAGATTTTTGAAGTATTATGTAAAAATAAAGATATATCAAATAATGAAATAGAGATATATACAAAAGCAATAGAATATTTTAGAGATGCTCATATAAAAACTGCTTATAATATTTTTATTCAATTAGAAGAGGATAACCCTAGTATATTATATAAATTTTATATTAAAAGATGTAAACAGTTTTTAGATAATTCATCTTTAAAATTTACACCTATATTAAAAATGACAACTAAATAACTAAGTAACATCAAAATTTAAGATATTAAAGTCGGAGTCGGGGACTCGCGACCTACGAATTAAATTTATTATTCTTTATTATAAAATTTTGCAACCATAATCATACCTATCATTGTAATAAAAATCATTGGATATAGATAAGATTCAGAAACGCCATTTTTACTATAATGAAAATGATTAATTTCCATTAAATCAAATATAAAATAAGGATAATTAATATTACCTGCTAAATCTCCAGAAGTAGGTAATATAGCAAGAATAAGTAGAATATAAGATATATAAAAATTATCTACTTTTGAATTTTCTTTTAATATAAACTTTCCTATAAATGGAGTAGATGGAATAAGTAAAAATGATACACTTAAAAAAGAGGTTAAATTTAATTCCATAACTGCACCACCAAAAATAGTAAATATATAAATAATACTTAAAATAAAAAATAAAATCAAATATCTAATATTTATCATCTTTATACTTTTTTCTTCTAACCCACCAAATCACAAACAAAATCACAAAAATAAGTGGCAAACCAACTTGTACAATAGCCCCTAGATTTACAACTTTATTTAATATATCTTTGTGCATATCATTATCAATCGTTACTCCTGCATATTGTGCTATATGGCTCATGGCATTTATAGCAAGATTGCCTTTTGGAATATCAATATGACAACTCATACAAACTCCCTCTCTATCAAGTTTAGCTCGTTGTTCTGCATTTAAAGGAGCTGATAAACTCCAATGATGTCCTACTGTTTGTAGTTGCGTACCATTTTCATCTATAAATTTAGAGTAGTCGTTGATTAGATTTGGAATTGCATTTATTTGAGGAATATATTGCTTTGGTAGGATTTGACCATCTGCACTCATAATCTCTGCTATTGCATCTTTGCTAGGTGATGCTGTAGTTGTAGCTCCTGTTATCCCATAACCCAAAGCTTTTTTTGTTGCATGACAATCTTCACAAGTTCGGCTCTCTTTGCTAATTGTATGGGGTTGGATTGGTGCCATATCAATTGCATTTTGCCCCTCTTCTCCAGCACCCTCTACATTCTTAATTTTATATATATGATTTTTAAGTAGTGCTTTTCCATCTTTGCCAATTACTGTAATTGTGGTTTGACATCCTGGGATTGTTGGGCTAATTCTACCCTCTCCATTTTGTGCAAGTGGTGGGCTTTCCCATCTTAAAAAGCTTCGTGTTTCTGTTACTTTACCATCTACTAGATAATCTTTAAGATTTTTCATCACTCCTGTTGAGCCGTGAATATCTCTATCATGAGCAGCTTTTACCCAATCTACATTTTTTTTACCATCTGAATAATCAATCTTGACATGACATCCATAACATTGAGGAGCCCAAGTCGCATGACAAGTGTAACACTCCATATTATCAGTATGACTACTTATACTATCCATGGCTAATAATCCCTCTTTTGAGAGTTTCTCTTCATTTTTGAGAGTCTTTAAAGGGGAGAGTTCAATATCTTTCCCTGATGCTAAATGGACTGTAACTTTATCTCCATTTCGTACCACATTTGGCAATGGATTACCTCTTGCACTTAGTAAATATCCATCTTTTTTAGGATATACTGTTCTCTGTTTTAAATACTCAGCTAAGGTATTTGTAATACCTCTACCCACTCCAGTTTTAGCAGTGGTATTAAACTCATCAGAATATCCAAGAGGAAGTTCCCATGGATATTTTTTGGTTGTTCCATGACAATCTTGACACTCAATCTCTACAGCCCCAGCATTTGCCCCACTTAAAAATCCATCACCATGCAAATCATTAGATGTATGACAATCTTGACAAAGCATCCCTTTTTGATAGTGAATATCTTTTTGCATATGGATATATCTTTTAGTATGAAGTTTTGGTTGTCCATTACCCTCATCATCAAAAGTTGCGTTATATGCAGTCTCCATTAATCCTTGATACGATACTCCAATTCTTTTACCACGGTTATGGCAAGTGCTACAAGTTTCAACTGGAATCCCACTATAATTTACATCATGGACTTGTACTTTTACTTTTCTTGAAGATTGGATAGAGTGGACTAATAGATGCCCTGAAGCGTTTTTATCTATCATCGTATCATTGCCTTCATAAAGCCCACTATTTGAGTATGGAATATGACAAGATGCACATCCAATTCCTCTAAAATCGCCTCTTTTTTGTCGCCCTTTTCCTGTAGTATGACATCTTAAGCACTCTTGACGAAGATATGTATAAACAGCTAATGATGGATCTTTTTCTACCTCATCAGCAGTTGGAGCAGGAGGAAGAGGTATCATCTCGCTAGGAAATGCTTGTGGTTCTAATTTTGATAGAGTCTCCATATATTTTCTATACTTATCTGTACCAAATCTTGAATGTAAATCTTTAGGATTTTTAGTTTTGAAGTTTCCAATATTATGTTTATATCCATTTTTACCTCCAAAACTCCATAAAGCACCTTGAATTTTACCACCCTCTGTTGCCATAAGTGAGTTCATTTGAGCATTTACTTGATTAGGATGACACATACCACAAGTGTTCTTATTTATCCATGGGCTTGTTGGTGAGGGATAGAACTCTTTTGGACCTTTATTGGTTTTAAAATACTCAATTGTTCCACTATGAGCCTCATTTTTAGCCATTTTAGATGGATTTCCACCATGACAAACTATACAGTCATTACCTTTGTTTCCTGATTTATCAGATATTTCCAAAATTGCTTTCATCATTTTAGAATTATGGGAACGAATCTTTTCAATGCCATTATGACACGATGCACAGCTATTATCAGCTCCAAAAACTATATTTGTAATTAATAGAAATATTAAAATCAATCTCTTCATAAGTTTTATCCTTAAAATTATATTTCAGATAATATTATAAAGTTGATTAATTTTTACTTATTTTTGCTACCATAAGTTTTAATATCTTTTCCTGTCATATTTAAATATCCTTCCCCTAATTATCCATAGTTTTTAAAAATGTGTTATATATCTCATCTAATTCATCATCCTCTTTATCCATTAAATCTGTATCTCCAGTTTTTATAGTATGTTCTAAAACAGCTATTTTTTTGATAAGATATTCAAAAATCTCTTTGTTAATATCTGGTATTTTATTATGACTTAGTGGGCTTTTATCAAACCCTCTAATTATAACTCTTGCAGGAATTCCAACTGCTGTAGAGTCTGGTGGGACATCTTTAACCACTACAGAATTTGCACCAATTTTTGAGTTTTCACCTATAGTGATATTTCCTAAAACTTTTGCTCCTGCTCCAATTACTACACCTTTTTTGATTGTTGGGTGTCTTTTCCCATGAGTTAAGCTAACACCACCTAGTGTAACTTGTTGATATATCAATACATCATCTTCTATAATAGCAGTTTCACCAATAACCACACCTACACCATGGTCAATAAATACTCTTTTGCCAATAGTTGCTGCTGGGTGAATATCAATTGTTGTTAAAAATTGCCCAATAGCAGATATAAATCTTGGTAAAAAACGAAGTCCATATCCATATAATTTATGTGCTACTCTATAAAAAAACATAGCCCATAATCCAGGGTAGTTAAAAAATAGCTCAAATATAGAGTGCAGTGCAGGGTCATTTCTTTTGACATTTGCAAAATCCTCTTTAATTGTTTTAAACATTATTATTGTTCCTTAAATCCAAATATTATCTATCAGTCTTGTATCACCAATATAAACAGCCACAAGTATAATTGTACCTTGAAGCTCAACACTCTCTAATGAGTGAAAATCTCTATTAACTATCTCAATATACTCTATCTTATCAACTTTTGAGAGTACCTTTTTCATCTCTTGTTTTATTATCTTTGTGTTTAACTCTTTCTTAAAAATCATTGATATTGCTAAATTTAGTGATTGAAAAATAGTTAATGCTCTTATTTTATCTTTTGGCGAAAGATAACTATTTCTGCTACTCATTGCTAATCCATTACACTCTCGTATAATTTCACATTCAACTATCTCTACATCTAAAAAATAATGATTTACCATCTGTTTTATTAACGCTAACTGTTGAGCATCTTTTTTGCCAAAATATGCTTTAGTGGCGGATGTTAAATTTAATAGTTTCATAACAATTTGTAGCATTCCATCAAAGTGCTTTGGTCTTGAAGCTCCATCTAAAACATATCCTCCTATTGAAGGAGCCATAATAATTAACTCATCTTTTTTATACATACTATTAATAGATGGCATAAATAAAATATCCACTTTTGACATTTTACAAATCTCTATATCTGCTAAATCTTTTCGTGGATAAGTAGAAAAATCTTCACCCTCCAAAAACTGTGTAGGATTAACAAAAATAGATACTATCACTATTTTATTTTCATCCTTAGCTCGTCTAATTAACGATATATGTCCATTGTGTAATGCACCCATAGTAGGTACAAAACCGATAGAACCTATTAAATTTTTTTTTGCTTCATATAGTTCATTTATACTTTTTGCTATTATCAAAATATCTCCTTAGGTTAATGAGTAAAAAAGAGTAGGAACATATAGGCTTAGTCCCATCAAGAAATACCAAGGATTAGTTTCAGTTTTTAATAACTCTTTTAAAGTATAATCTAAATTATTTTTAATAAAATATTTATCTATAATATCTAGTTTAAACATAAAATCTAATACCTTAAATGTTAATATGGCAACAATTCCAAAATTTAATGTATCTGTATATAATGATACAAATAGCACAAAATAAAATGTTGGATGCATTAAAAAGAATAAGAAAATACTTTTTTTATATAAAAAGTAAGATTTTTGGAGTATCCCTTCAATCGTCTCTGCTCGTTGCCAATTTGCCTCAAAAATTTCCAGTAATATCATTATTACCATTATCTCTATTAAATAATTCATAGTTGAATTTTATCCAAAATTTATAAAATATTAGAATAAATTAGTTATAATTTTATTATGAAGAATCAAATAGTACAAAATATAGTAGATAAATTAATATTATCAAATAGCACCATAAGTTTTGCTGAAAGTTGTACAGGTGGTAGAATTGCCTCAGCTTTTACATCAATATCAGGGGTTTCATCTGTTTTTAATGGCTCTTGTGTAACTTATTCAAATGAGATAAAACATAATTGGTTAGGGGTTTCTAATGAAATATTAAATAATTATGGAGCAGTAAGTGATGAATGTGTAACTCTAATGTTAAAAGGGATTAAGAAAATGGCAGATAGTGATTATGCTATAGCTGTTAGTGGGATAGCAGGACCAACAGGAGGAACTGAATATAAACCAGTGGGGACAGTTTATATTGGAGTATTAACACCAAAAGATATATTTGTAACAAAATATCTATTTTTAGGAGATAGAGATGAAGTTCAACAACAAGCTACAAATATAGCAATAGAGATATTAAGTAAAAAAATATTATAAATTTAAAAAAACTCTTGACAATCTTAAAAAAATAAGATATAATTTTGTCCACTTAAATATGACCCGTTAGCTCAGTTGGTAGAGCAATTCCCTTTTAAGGAATGGGCCTTAGGTTCGAATCCTAAACGGGTCACCACTTTAAGTGTTTTAGGTCGCTTAGCTCAGTTGGTAGAGCGCTACCCTTACAAGGTAGATGTCATAAGTTCGAGTCTTATAGCGACCACCATTTGTATTATCCTTGTATTAAGATACTGATGATATAATTCTTTTATATTTTATAGGTGCGGTGGTAGTTCAGTTGGTTAGAATACCTGCCTGTCACGCAGGGGGTCGCGAGTTCGAGTCTCGTCCGCCGCGCCATTTTCTTTTTAGTGACCCGTTAGCTCAGTTGGTAGAGCAATTCCCTTTTAAGGAATGGGCCTTAGGTTCGAATCCTAAACGGGTCACCACTAAATTTGATTTATTTGGGTTTAATATTTACGACCCTTTCATCTAGTGGCCAAGGATGTTGCGTTTTCATCGCAGACACAGAGGTTCAAATCCTTTAGGGGTCGCCATTAATGATTTAAAATAAATTATAACTTTATTATCTTAGGTCGCTTAGCTCAGTTGGTAGAGCGCTACCCTTACAAGGTAGATGTCATAAGTTCGAGTCTTATAGCGACCACCATATGTATTATGTAAATATAATACAACTTTTTTCTTATATAGGTGCGGTGGTAGTTCAGTTGGTTAGAATACCTGCCTGTCACGCAGGGGGTCGCGAGTTCGAGTCTCGTCCACCGCGCCATATTTTCAAATTAAATCAATCATAAATTAATTTTTCTTTTATTTATATTCCAATATTATATTAATCTTTATACAGTATTATCTCATTATTAAAAATTAACAAGGATAGATATGATAAAAGAGTACATATTTACAAGTGAATCTGTAACAGAGGGTCATCCTGATAAAATGGCTGACCAAATCTCTGATGCAATACTTGATTATATAATTAAAAATGATAAAGATGCAAGAGTAGCTTGTGAAACACTTTTAAGTAATGGTTTCTGTATCATTGCAGGTGAGCTTAAAACTCATACTTATGTACCAATGCAAGATATTGCTAGAGATGTTATTAGAGAGATAGGTTATACTGATTCTAATTATGGATTTAATTATAGAAGTGCAGGAGTGCTTAATGGAATAGGAGAACAAAGCCCTGATATTAATCAAGGTGTAGATAAAGAGTGTGGAGAGATAGGTGCAGGAGACCAAGGATTGATGTTTGGTTATGCTTGTAATGAGACACCTGAACTTATGCCACTACCTATATCATTGGCTCATAAAATTACGGCTAAACTAGCAGAAGTTAGAAAAAATGGTACAGTTCCATTTCTTCGCCCTGATGGTAAGGCACAAGTTAGTGTAAAATATGTTGATGGTAAGCCAGTTTCAATTGATACTATAGTTGTATCGACTCAACACCATGATAATGTAACACTAGAGACAGTCCAAGAGGCAGTTTTAGAAGAGGTTATCAAAGCAGTTATTCCAGAGCATTTAATGAGTGATGATATAACTTATCATATCAATCCAACAGGAAGATTTGTAATTGGTGGTCCTCAAGGTGATGCAGGATTAACTGGTAGAAAAATTATTGTTGATACTTATGGTGGTAGTTGTCCTCATGGTGGTGGAGCATTTAGTGGTAAAGACCCTACAAAGGTTGATAGAAGTGCTGCTTATGCAACTAGACATATCGCTAAAAATTTAGTTGGTGCTGGAGTTTGTGATAAAGCTACAGTTCAAATTGCTTATGCTATTGGTGTAGCAAAACCAGTTTCTATTTTTGTAGATACTCATAATACTTCTGTCGTTGATGAAGAAAAGATTTCGCAATGTATAGCTGAACTTTTTGATTTAACACCTAAAGGTATTATAGATTCGCTTGATTTACTTAGACCTATTTATAGAAAAACTGCATCTTATGGACATTTTGGACGAGAAGATGAAGATTTCACTTGGGAAAAATTAGATAGAGTAGATAATATAAAAGAGTATTTAGGACTGTAGGGGTGTCCCCTTATGGGTACCCTAAGATTTAGATAACTATAAATATTTATACAAAATTCTTACTCCTCTATAGAATCAATAATTATACTTTTTATCTTAGAAGCTTGGTCTAGGCAACTTATATTATGCCTCCCCTCTTTAAGATAAAGATATATTGGTTTTGCTGAGTGTGATTTAATAATTTTGTTATTATCAATAAACCAATAAATTGTGCTATTTGATTCAAAAGAGTAGCACTCAAATTTAATCTTTTTATACTCATTAGGAAGAAATTTATTATGTATATATTTACTATTATCAATAGGGCTAGTAATCAATGGTTTATAGCTTTTCCATTTTTTATAACACCTATGATTAGATAAATTATTCATTGATTTAATTGTGCCATTTTGCATCATTTTGCTCAAAACTTCTGCTCTAAGAACTCTACAAGGGGTTGATAAATTAATATCCTTTATAACTTCATCCTCTATGTAGTTCTTACACTCTCCTATTTCTATTATATCTTGGCAAATTTTTTGAGTTATGATATTTTTTGGCTTTTGAAACCACTCTGAATCATCTAATATCTTAAATATTTTTAAAAGTGTTGGTGATGCTATTTTAATTCCAGTTGGCTTATCATCTTTATTATTATAAGCTGGTTTAGATGACATTGCATTAAAATTTCCATACCAAACAGCTACAGTATATTTTGGTGTAAATCCAATACTCAATAAATCTTTAGCTTTAGCAGATGTTCCTGTTTTAAATGCAACTCTATTTGCCCCTTTAATATATTCCCATGATGATGAAAAATTATCTCTTGGAGAGTTTGATAGAATATTAGCAATTAGATAAGATGATTCTTTAGTTAAAATTTTTATTTTTGAATTTTTAAGATTTTTAAGATATGATGCTTTTTGATAATATCCACCATTTGCTAATGCACTATAAAGTTGTGCCAAATCAAGTAAAGTTATCCCACATCCACCTAAAGTTAATGAACTTCCATAAAAGTTTTTCTTTTTATCTATTGATTTGATTTTAGCTTTTTCTAAAAGTTCATATAGTGATCTATTTTGCAATAATCTATCAAGTTCTACAGCTACTGTATTTATAGAATATTGCAAAGCAGATGAAGTGGTCATATCTCCTATAAACTTTTTTGAATAATTTTGTGGTCTATACCCTGCAATATACAGAGATATATCATATATATTTCTAAGTGGTGTAATAATTCCCTCCTCTAGTGCCAAAGCATAAACAAAAGGTTTTAGAGTTGAACCTGCACTTATAATTGAAACTACACCATCATTTTCACCCTCATGATATTTGTCATAAAAATCTTGAGAACCAACATAAGCCAAAATATTCATTGTTTTATTCTCAATTACCACAGCACTACCATTAAAAATATTATATTTTTGAAACTCCTTAACACTATCCTTAATATATTTTTCTATTTTTTGTTGCAACTTAATATCTATTGTTGTATATACTTTATTACCTGTTTTAATTTTACCTGTTAAATGTGGTAGTAACTGAGGAAGTTTAGCTCGTTTTGGTGTTATATTTTCTTTTAATGCTCTATCTATTATATTTATATCAATTATCTCTCTTTCTTTTACACTATTTAAAACTCTTTGTTTAAGATAATCTATTCTATCTATATTTTGAGGAGAATTTTTATTTGGATTTTTTGGTATAGATGTAAGATATGATATTTGAGCAATTGATAATAGTGAATAGTCTACTCCAAAATAGAGATAAGAAGCAGATGCAAAACCTTCAATATTTCCACCATAAGGGGTATTATTAAGATAAAAAGCTAATATTTCATCTTTTGTAAATTTCCACTCTAGTTGAAAAGCTCTAAAAATTTCTGATATTTTACTTTTAAGTGTACGAGGTTTATGATACATCATTCTTGCCACCTGCATAGAGATAGTAGAAGCTCCAATGACCCTTTGATTATTCAGATTAAACCATATTGCTCTTATAATTGAAAACGGATTAACTCCATAATGGGAATAAAAATATCTATCCTCATAACTTGTTACAATATTTTTTATATCTTGTGTAATTTTATTATTTTCAATAACCAAACGGACAAATCCATCATTACTAAGATGAATTCTTAGAATATTATTATCTTTATCATAAATAATGGTTGAGCGAGGTTTATCAAGTTTATCAATATCTAGTGGATATAGCCAATTTAAAACTATAACCACTAATATTAAAGATAAAACAAGATATAGAAACTTTTTAAAACTCAAATCCTCCACTCTCACCACTATTCATACTCTCATAAACAGCCTTAATATAAGCATCTCTAAGTTTGCAATTATTAACATCCTTACAGCCCAAACAGCTTTTAAAATTATTCTTAATTTGACACTCTTTTAGCTCTTTTGTTCTATCCTCTAATGCTATCTCCCACTCAGTCATTCTATTTGACATTATTTATCCCATAAGCATCTTTTAGTGCATTTATTTCACTATTTGAACCAAAAAAACATGGTGATGTATCATGAGGATGAGATGGTACTAGCTCTAAAAGTCTTTTACCATTTGCATCTACTGCTTGACCTCCAGCACCTTCATAAACAAGAGCAAAAGGGATAACTTCAAATAGTTGTCTTAACTTCCCATCAGGTTTATCAGTAGTAGCAGGATAAGAGAATAGCCCTCCACCTTTTAATAATATTTGATGTAAATCAGGCACCATTCCACCACTATATCTCAGTCTATATCCAGAAGCGAAAAGTCCATCAATAAAAGCTTTATGTTTAACTTCCCAATGTTGCTGAGTCCCACCACTAGCATTTAATTTACCTTTTTCATTAAGCTTAATCTCACCAATCTCTTTAAACTTTCCATTAATAGCACGATAAAGAGTAGGCATTTTACCTTTTTCTACCCAAACAAGCTCAATTCTAGGACCATAAACTATATAAGCAGAAGCGATAATATTAGCACCCTCCAACTCACCCTCATATATTCCAAAAATAGAACCCACAGATAAATTTACATCAACCAAACTAGAACCATCAAGAGGGTCATAACATAGAGTATATTTACCACCCTCATTCATACTCATCACACCCTCTTTCTCTTCGCTAACAAGGGCTTTTACACAACTTATAGAGGCAAATCTATCTTCTATAATCTTATCACTTTGAACATCAAGTTTTAGTTGGTCTTCTCCCGAAGAGTTCTCGCTATCACTATATCCTAAATCCTCATTCTTAATTGCATTATCAATTGCAAATGCTACATCTTCTATCGCTTTAAAAATATCTTTCATTTATATCTCCTTGGAATTTTTTATATTATATTTTATAAAATAGAAGCTACCAATTTATAGCAATATCCTTTAAATTCCTCTCCTAAGCTAATAACCAAATAATATGATTTCTTACTATTATCAAAATATTGTATTTTTGGGTCTGTTATTGCTAAATTATAATTAGTATCATTGAAACTAAAGGTAGCTCTTCTATCTTCTTTATTTACTTGTAAATCATTTACTTTTATTAAGTATAATGATTGTGATATTTTTATTTTACCATTTTGAATTAATTGATAATTTACTCTATCGTTTTTACTAACACCATCCAACCATAAATTATTAGGATTATCTAAAAAACTTTTAATATCCTCTCGTTCAATTTTATAATTTTGTTCCCAAATTTTATTTGAAATTATATAGTTTTCAGGTTGTTGTTTCAGAGGTGCTTTTTTTAAAAATTTAATATTCATTTTTTGTAAAGGTTTGACTAAATATTTTCCATATTTATTTTGATATTTTGTTTGTTCATCTTTTAATTCACAACCATTTTTATCTCCAACAGGTCTTATCCATTCTTTTGTTAAAATATCTTTTCCTGCAATACAATGCTGATGATGTTTAACAGAATTTGCAAAAATTACTAATGTTTTATTCATTATAAATGTCCTATTTTAATATTTTCAAAATGTTTTGCTAAATATTCTGCCATCAATCTTCTATGGCATTGTTCAGCAGTTGGTTCACTACATAATAGTACTATATTATCTAAGTCATCAATAGATATATCTTTTAAAATATTTCTGTCTATTAATAATTTATTATAAACTTTGATATATTCTTCCCAATTTATAATTTTATCTTTATATCTACTTAATAGCTCTTTAGATGGAGCTAATTCAGGTTTATACTCATATTCAACATTATGTAATTTTAAAAAATATGGCAAATGTTTTGCATTTGCAAAACCTGCAAGTTGAGATTTATTATTTAATCTAATATCAATTAATTTCTTTATTTTATTTTCTGTTAATAATTTAAAAAACTGTTCTGCACTTTTTTGAGAAAAACCAATTGTAAATATATTCATTAGTCATCACCTTCTTTTGTTATTGAGTTATAGGCAATATCTTTATTTCTTAATTCATAAGCTAACTGAATTTGTAAACTTTCTGTTATATTAGGATTAAACAGGTCTGCTTTTGGAAGTTTTTTATCATATTTCTTTAAAAGTTGCTGTTCCAATATTTTTTGAGAAACTACTTTATCTGGATAAATATGATTTACATCTATTTCATTTTTTGTTAAAAACTCTGATATAAGTCCAAATCTATGACAATCAAAAGCTTCTTTTTCAGAACACATTAAAGATATATTATATCCTTTTGCAATGCCTTTCTCTAGCCTTGTAATACCATCTTGAAAAGATTTTATCTCTTGTACTTTTTTAAAATTTACTTTACCATTATCAAATAATAAACTTTTATCTTCATATCTTGCACCCAATAAATCACCCATAAAAATATAGTATATTTTCTTTTCTTTTAAATAATGCTTTAATGTTTCCCTATTATATTGAGAAGTAAATTTACTATAAGGTGTACTTCGCACATCTACAATAGTGTTTATGCTATTTTTTTTTAATAACAAAAGAAAATCTTCCATTTCATATATTGAATGTCCTACTGTATGAAGTTGTTTCAATTATACCCCTTTCCAAAATTTATTTTAATATATATCATGATATTATGTACTTTAGAAAAAATTTGACATTTTATAGGTTTTGTTAAATACTTTATTAGTAATAATTATTGTAGGTCTTCGCCTTTGTTGTGGGTCAAAATTTAAAGCAACAAGATCACCTTGTTCAGGTATATATTTTAGCACTCTTCTAACCCATTTTTATCATTAAACTCTTCAAAAACTTTATAATTTTGAGGTATTTTAGCAACCAAATCATTAATATCATATATGGCTCTCTCTTGCTTTAATGGTTCGAAGATAATTTTTTTATTTTTAATTAAAACTTTAACTTTATCTCCAATAGATAAACTTAACTCTTTCATAATCTCTTTTGGAAATCTGAGACCTTGTGAATTATCCCAGCTTGAAATTGTTGCAGTCATAATATATCCTTTTATATGTATATCCAAAGTATATCATAAAAATATCTTGACTGTCAATATTTATATCTCCTTGGAATTTTTTTCTATCCACTCTATTATCATTTGTGTATTATTTAAATCTAATATATCTATATTTTTAGGTATATCATAATCACTTAAATTTATGCTATTATCCACAGCTATCGCTTCACTACAACTAAAATAACTCTCATCTATCTTATTTCTAAATATAGCAATTCGTGGCAAAGGCAAAGTCTTAAGCCCCTCAACAAGAAGTATATCAAAATTACTTAACATACTCACAACCTCATCAAGAGTTTTTTCTCTTTGGCTAAAATATGTAGTCCTTGTAGGAGAAGTCACCACCACCTCTGCACCTGTTTGAGAAAACTTATAACTATCTTTCCCCTCTACATCAAAAATTGCTTTATCTTTTGGGTCATTTTTGATAATCGCTACTTGTTTAATTTTTATTAACTCAATTGAAAGTTTTTCAACCAATGTAGTCTTCCCACTTCCTGATGGTCCTGTAAAAGCCACTGCGTATTTATTCAATTTTTCTCCTTTTTTAATATATTGGATAATATGCCTTGTTATTTATTTTAACTCATCAAATTTTGCTTTCATTGTAGGGTTTCCGTATGTTAATTTTCTTATTGTCAAATCTTCTGCTTTATTATTTGCTAAGCGTAAGTTATTTTCTGATGACAACAGAGCATCTTTTGTTTTTTGAAGATGAGTAATTGTTTTATCAATTTCATCAATAGCTATTTTAAATTTACGACTAGCTAAATCATAATTTTTTGCAAATCCTGTTTTAAATGTATTTATTTTTTCTTCAAAATTTGTAATGTCCATATTTTGATTTTTCATTAAATTTAATTCCACTTTATATTCCATTGAATTCATTGCAGCATTTCTAAGTAATGTGATTATTTGAATAAAAAATTGTGGGCGAATTACATACATTTTCTTAAATTTATATGAAACATCAACTATACCTGTATTATAAAATTCATTTTCCGATTCTAAAAGAGAGACTAAAACTGCATATTCACAATTTTTTTGATTACGGTCTTTATCTAGTTTTGCAAAGAAATCCTCATTTCTTTTTTTAGTTATAGTTTCATCATTTTCGTTTTTCATTTCAAACATAATTGAAATAATTTCATTTCCTACTTCATCATTTTCTTTATAAATGAAATCACCTTTATTACCTCCTCTTGAATCATTATCTTTTTCAAAATAAGCATTCGGAAATGCTGTTGCACGAAGTTTATTAAATTCAGTTTCACAATGTTGCTCTAAAGTTTCACCAACCATTTTTGTTGAAAGTTTCTGCTTGAAATCTTTTAAACGAGCTATTTCATCATCTTTCATTTGAATTGTGTAATCTTTTATAACTAGCTGATTTGTAAAATCTTCTTTAATTGTGATTTCAAGTGACTCTTTTTCTATCTCTTTAATTTTTAAATCATTAGCAAGATTATCACGTTCTTTTTCTATATTTTTAATAGCTTGAGAAATATCTAATTTATTTTTAGTTGCTATATTTTCAATTGTAGATTTCATTTGAGCAAGTTTTGTATCACTTTTAGCTTTTAATTCTAATAGTTCTTTATCCTTTTCTGCTAATTCATCTTGTAAAGAATTTTTAATATTAGCTTCTGCTAGTTTAATCGCACTATTTTTATCATTCTCTTGTGTTTTTAAATCATTAGCAAGATTATCACGTTCTTTCTCTATTTCAGTAATTTCAGTATCGCTTTTAGTTTTTAACTCAATTAGTTCTTTATCTTTTTTAACTATTTCCTTTTGCAAAGAGCTTTTAATATTAGCCTCAGCAATTTTAACAGCACTTTCTTTTTCTTTCTCTGCAATTTCAAGTCTATTTTTTAGTTCTTTTTCAAATTGATGGTCACGAACTTGTTTAAGTATATCAGCATAACCAGCTTCATCTATTTTAAAATCTTTTTTACAATGTGGACATTTAATTTCATTCATATTTTAATTCCTTAAATAATATTTTAGCACCAACATTATTAATATTTCATAAAAATATGAATTAGACAAGAATAATTCTATTTCTTTTCTGCTTTTAAATTTAATCCCATTACTCATCACCCATCACAACATCTATACCACTCTTCACAGAAATATTCTGCTCCTCATACCACTTTGTAGATGATAATTTAGGAAAGACTTCTAACATTATCTCAAGAGGTGTAGTATCTAAATTATTTGAGTTTTGAGAAATTTTCCAGTTGCTTTGTTTTATAACATAAGAGAAGATTTGATTGATTATTTTATATTGTTTATCTTTCATCTCACTATTTTTTAATTTTTCACTATTAATTATAGCTTTTATTAAGTTTTTTCTTATTTCTCTTGAATATGTTGATTTAAGGGTATTGATAATCTCTTCTTGCTTCAATTTTATCTCCATTTTAATTAAATATTAGGGTTTACCAAATAATAGCTTAATAAGAATAAAATAGCAATAATTCCAAAGAATTTAACTGTAACTGTTGCAAAACTTATAACTTGACATCCAGTACAAGATAGTTTTTTTGTTGCTTCATATTTTGAGTAGATAAAATAAATTATAATTAAAAGAGTTGATAAGTCTGTGGCAATTTTATCATAAGTATAAAGATTATTTAGTGTTTCGTTTGATAAATTAAATAATACAGAAAAAAGAGTCAAAAATTGAAAGAATAGAAGTTTTGAAGCTATACTTTTAAAGTAGTCTCGTCCTGATATATTTTCATAATCTTCAAACGATCCATCACTACCTTTTCCTGCTAATTCATTTTCTATATCTTTTCGTCCAGCAGGGTTAAATTTATGCACAAACGAACTACCAAATATATAATCAATTTTTCGTTGAATAATAGCAGATAGTTCACCCTCTACATTCATTGTATGTTGTTTACCATATCTATCTTCATAAACCATGCTAAATCTTTCATATCTTTTAAATGTTCTTGTGATATTTGGCAAATATTGTGTAGTTTCTGTAGAGTCAAATTCTCCTGAGTGATTAACAACTCTAGGATTTATAAATTCTAAAAACTCACCATCACTATTTTTGATAATCATAATTGATGCAGGAACAGCAATTTGGATAGCCGATAATCCATTGCTATTATGCTCTTTCATTGTATCTTTCATATCTTCAATCAACTCTATTAACTCGTCGTCAAATACCCTTACATCACTTGATACTACACCTATTCTTTTATCAGGGTATATTACTAAATCTTTTACCATTAACTCTCCAAAACTATTTTTATATATAATATTTAATTATACTAATATAGTCTTAGAGTAGACTTTTTGAAAAATTTCTTAAGATAATAGTGACTCATCCATCTCATCAGGAGTTTTTATATCCATTAATTCTAGTACGGTTGATGCAATATTACTAAGTCCCATATTCTCTTTTAATTTTGTAACACCATTAGCTAATACAAAACACCAAACCTCCCCAACAGTATGATTGGTTAAAACATCTCCATTAATATCTTTCATCTCTTCGCAATTTCCATGGTCACTTGTAATAATAACTGCATAATTTTTATTTTTGGCTTGATTAATAATCTTTTCTAACTGAGAATCAACCGTATTAACTGCAATTTTGGCAGCTTCATAATCTCCAGTATGTCCAACCATATCACCATTGGCAAAATTAACAACAATAAAATCATAGTTTTCACCCATAGCTTTAACCACACCATCTCCAACCTCATTAGCCGACATCTCTGGTTTCATATCATAAGTTTTAACATCAGGAGATGGTACAAGAACTCGGCTCTCTCCAATCATTGGGGTTTCAACTCCACCATTAAAGAAAAAAGTTACATGTGCATATTTTTCTGTTTCGGCAGTATGAAGTTGAGTAAGTCTATTTTCACTAATAACCTCAGCAAGAGTATTTTTTGGTGTATCTTTTGTGAATAAAATTGGATAAGTAAATGAAGCATCATATTTTGTCATTGTTGCAATATTTAGTTTTTTATACTCTCTTGAAAAATGATTAAACTCTTTTGAACCCAAAGCACTCGTAATCTCTCTTGCTCTATCACTTCTAAAATTTGCAATAATTACACTATCATTGTCTTGCATTCCATCATAATTTTTAAAAGCTATTGGCTCAATAAACTCATCAAATTCATCTTTTTCATAAAAGTTATCAACATAATCATTAATAGTAAGATTAGTTTTTGGATTAGCATTTGCAATTGCATTATACCCTTTTTCCACTCTATCCCAACGATTATCTCTATCCATTGTATAAAATCTTCCACCAACTGTTGCAATTGAAATATTATTATTACATATATTTTCTATTTGAGAGATATACTTTTTTGCCGAAGAGGGAGATACATCTCTTCCATCGGTAATTAAATGCAAAAATACTTTTTTACCTCTATTATCAGAGAGTTTTGCTAAACCTATTATATGATTTATATGGGAATGAACCCCACCATCACTTAATAATCCTATAATATGAACTCTATCACTTTTTGATAAAGTATCATTTAAAGCCAAATTATCTTCTATACTTTTATCTTCAATAGCTAAAGATATTTTTACCAAATCTTGATACAAAACTCTACCACTTCCAATTGTCATATGTCCAACTTCTGAATTTCCCATCTGACCAATTGGCAATCCAACACTAAGACCATGCGTAGAAATTAATGTTCGTGGAGCAGTTTCAAATAGTTTATCATAAGTTGGAGTTATCGCATCTTTAAATGCGTTACAAATGCTATCAGGTTTACATCCTATTCCATCTGTTATAATTAATACCGTTTTTTGCATATTTTTCCCATTTTTTATTGTTAATTTTATTGAAATAATAGTAGAATACCACTTATCAACTTATTAAAACTAAAAAGAAGCCCCTATGTTATATGAACTTTACCTTTTGTTAGATTTCAACTTACTTCAATATTCCACTGTTAGAGCAGGAATTGGATTTATTATTGCTTTTATCCTTACAATATATTTTATGCCAAAATATTTAGCATGGGCTATTGGCAAAAATGCTAATCAACCAATTAGTAAATATATCCCAGCTCATGATTCCAAAGCTAAAACTCCCACAATGGGTGGAGCCATATTTATATTTGGTACAGTTGTTGCATCATTATTAACTGTAAATTTATCAAATTTATATGTTATTGGTGGGCTTTTTACAATTATTGGATTTGGATTTATTGGCTTTAAAGATGATATAGGCAAAGTTTTAGCAGGTGATAATCTTGCAGGTTTATCACCTAAAGCAAAACTATTTTATCAGCTAATATTTGGATTAATAATCTCAATATTTTTAATTGTTATAGCTAAGTTTCCTACCACCTTTTATGTTCCTTTTGTTAAATCTCCTCTTTTTGATATGGGATATTTTGCTATCCCTTTTTGGATATTTATATTTTTGGCAACTTCTAATGCTGTAAATCTAACTGACGGATTAGATGGATTAGCTACTGTACCCTCTATCATTGCATTTGCTACGCTAGGGCTTATTATATACGCTACAGGACATGCAATATTCTCTGAGTATCTGCTAATTGAAAATATCAAAGGGGTGGGTGAGGTAACTATTCTAATTGCTAGTTTTATAGGTGCATTACTTGCTTTTTTATGGTATAACTGTTATCCTGCTGAAATATTTATGGGAGATACAGGAAGCTTATCTCTTGGTGGATTTTTGGCATATTTAGCAATTATTGGGAAAAGTGAAATATTGCTAATTTTAATTGGTATTATATTTGTAATAGAAACTGTATCGGTAATATTACAAGTGGGAATTTATAAAATACGAAAAGAGAGAATATTTTTGATGGCACCAATTCATCATCATTTTGAACTTAAAAAATGGGCAGAAAATAAAATAATTGTACGATTTTGGATGATTAGTTTTATAGCTAATATTTTGGCTTTAATATCATTTAAGATAAGATAAAAAAGAGAATAAAGGAGATATATAATGCCAACAATATCAATGTTTTATGGAATAATTATCAGAATGTACTGTGCTCCAAAAGAGCATAATCCACCACACATTCATGTTTATTATCAAGATGATAGAGCAGTTATAGATATAAAGAGAGTTAAATTAATAGAAGGCAAACTACATAAAAAGAAACTTAGATTGGTTTTAGCTTGGGTAGAGATAAGACAAGAAGAGTTACTTGCTGATTGGATATTAGCTCAAAATGGTGAATTACCATTTAAAATAGACCCTTTAAGATAGGAGAAATAATATGTATTTAGCAGTTAAAGATGTAAAAGCAATTGAGAATTATCTTTTATTATTAAAATTTGAAAATAATGAAGAAAAATTATTTGATGTAAAACCATATTTGGACATAGGAAAATTTAAAGAGTTAAAAGATGAAAAATTATTTAAAAGTGTAAAAATATCTTTTGATAGCATAGAATGGGATAACTGTTTAGATTTAGACCCAGAACTTTTATATCAAGAATCATACCATAAATAAATGATATAAAGGAAAAATAAAATGCGACTAATACAATCTAAAATTTTACCAATAAATTGGCTAGAAGCCATACAAAATTTTGATATAAGTAACTCAACTTTAAGTGAAAATAACAAAATATTTGCAACTTATTTAATACCAATTATTTTAGAAGAGAAAGAAAAAAGTTTAGCCAATTCATTGTGTAGAATATTAATTCAGTATATTATTTTTAAAATAGATTTTTTAAAGTTTTATGATAATTTACCACCAAAGCTAATTGAAGATACTTTTGATGAGATTAAAAATGAACGAGGTATATATCTTGTGAGAAAATTACATTCAATATTTATAGAATTTCTAACATACCAAGATTTATTTAATAAAGGGTATATAATAAGTGATTTTACAAGAGAGCAAGGTTCTTGTTATTTAATTATGAGTAAAGATGGACAAACTTATAATTTTGAAGTAAAATTTAAAGAATCACCTGATGTTGGAAAATTAAGATTATATGATTATATTGATGGTTATAGTTTATTGGAAAAAAATAAATTTCTAAGTGGTAAAAATATTAAAATAAATTTAAAGGTTGATAGTTTAAATGATAGTAATTTACCAATTATTTTAAAAGAAATTAATATATTTATAGATAAACAAGAAGATGTTTATGATGGTGAAAATATTCAAATTTTTGACTCTAACAAAAAGTCTAAACAAAGTAGAGATATTAATCAAGTTCTTAAAATTTCAAATAGCTCAAATATAGAAAGAATAGATGATATTGATAAATTAGTATGCGATATTTTTATTAGAAATAATGGTCATTTAACAAAGCTTATAAAAAAATCAGGAAGATATAAATCAAAAGACAATTTTACAGGTTGTTTAATTTGGAGTATTCCATTTCACATAAATATAGATAATGATAAAATAAAAAATGCTTTTAAAAAGATTAATTTAAATTTTGATTTATTTGTATATATAGTAGATATAGGAAAAGATGAATTTAATTTTTTTATACCTAATAAATCATAAAGGTCTATATTGAAATCTGATATTTTAAAAACTATATTTTCACTTAATTATATAAAAAATATAATAATTCAGAATTATAATCTAATGAATATTAACAATATATTTTTGATTAAGTCTGGTATAAATGATATTTATAAAATAGTTTCTAAAGAAAATCAATACATATTTAAAATATATCATTATACAAAAGAAATAAATGATTTGGAAATAAAAGTAAAATTTATACATTATTTACAAAGTAATAATATTTTAGTATCATATCCATTTAAGACAATAAATAATCAATATATTATATCAGTAAATTATCCTGAAGGTATGAGATTTGCTATTTTAACAAACTTTATAAAAGGTAGTGAATTAACATATAAAAGTGATTATGATGCTTATCTATATGGTCGAGATATTGCAAAATTACATATAGTATCTAAAGATTTTTCTCTTATATCTAAAAATAAGAAATATGATATTCATCAAATATTAATTAATAGTCAAACTATAATTGAAAACTTTTTATCAAAAAATTATCCTAATCATCTTTTATTCTTTTCTAAATTTTCAAGAAAATTATTAAGAAAATTAAATAATTTAAATTTAACACAACAATATTGCCATAATGATTTACATGGTGGGAATGTCAAAATAAATAAAAAAAATATTTCTTTTTTTGATTTTGATTTTTGTGGCTATGGATATATAATATATGAACTAGCAGTTTTTAAATGGAGTTGTATGATTGGAAATAGACCAACTAATTGGGAACAATTTATTAAAGGATATGAAAGTATTTTAAAAATAAATACTATGGAACTTAAATATATATTATATTTCGTAGCAATAAGAGATATTATAATTATGTCAATGTACATAAATAGAATTAATATAATTGGTCATGAAATAATTAGTGATACTTATATAGAAAAAAGAATTATATTTCTAAAGTATATAAATAAAAAATTAGAGGGAGAAGAATAGAATGAGTTCAATCAATGGTTCAAGATGCATATGATATGGGTATAACATCAGAGTTAGGTGGTATGCCAGGAGGTAGCTCTTATAGTAATACTTATTTTGAAGAAGAGTCAGAACCAAATTGGTTTCAAACAGCACAAGAAGCACAAAATTATGCAAAAGCTAATCCTGGTATAATAATTACTCGTTCACCTGATGGTAATGGATATATTATAAAGAATTAAGATAGAAGGAAAGAAATTGAGAATACTAAGTGGAATACAACCAAGTGGAACTATACATATAGGTAACTATTTTGGAATGATAAAAAAGATGATAGAGAGTCAAGATGATGGAGAGTTATTTGCATTTATTGCTTCTTATCACGCTTTAACAAGTGTAAAAGATAAAGAGTTTTTGCAAAGAAATACTTTTGAAGCAGCTGTAAATTTTTTGAGTCTTGGGATGGATCCAGAGAAATCAACATTTTGGGTGCAAAGTGATGTGCCTGAAGTTTTGGAGCTTTATTGGATTTTATCAAATCATACTCCAATGGGGCTTCTTGAAAGAGGACACAGTTATAAAGATAAAACATCAAAAGGGATAAAAGCAAATCACGGATTGTTTTCATATCCTGTTTTAATGGCTGCTGATATTTTGCTTTTTGATAGTAATATTGTCCCTGTTGGAAAAGACCAAATTCAACATGTTGAGATGACAAGGGATATTGCAAATACATTTAATAATACTTATGGTGATATTCTTACAATGCCAGAGCTTAAAGTTGATACAGATGTTCAAAGTGTTCCTGGAACTGATGGTGCAAAAATGAGCAAAAGTTATGGAAATACGATTGATATGTTTGGAAATAAAAAAGTTATCAAAAAACAAGTTATGAAAATAATAACAGATAGCACTGCTCTTGAAGAACCAAAAGAGTGGGAAAATTGTAATGTTTATACTCTTTGTAAACTTTTTATGAATGATTCTGAGTTGTTAGAATTACAAAATAGATATGAGACTGCTGGTGAGGGATATGGTCACTTTAAACTTACATTATTAAATAAAATCAATGAACACTTTGCCCCTTATAATGATAAAAGAGAATATTATTTGAATAATCCAAATGAGGTTAAAGAGATATTGGCTCACGGAGCTTCTAAAGCACAAAAGATAGCAAAAGAAAAAATGAAAATAATTAGAGATGCTGTAGGTTTGAGTTATTAAAGTAAAAAAAAGAAAAAGGTAAAATATGATTACAACAAGATTTGCACCTAGTCCAACTGGGTATTTACATATTGGTGGGCTAAGAACAGCTCTTTTTTCATGGTTATGGGCAAGAAAAAATGGTGGTGAGTTTTTATTAAGAATAGAAGATACAGACCAAGCAAGAAACTCAGAAGATGCAGTTAAAGCTATAATTAAAGCATTCAATTGGACAGGGATGAGTTATGATGGTGAGGCAATTTATCAATCTAAAAGATTTGATGTGTATAAAAAATATATTGATAGATTATTAGAAGAGGGTAAAGCTTATAAGTGTTATATGAGTAAAGAGGAGTTAGGTGAGCTAAGAGAAAAGCAGATGGCTAACAAAGAGCGTGCGCGATATGATGGACGATACCGTGACTTTGATGGAACTCCACCAGAAGGAGTTGAGCCTGTAATTAGAATTAAAGCTCCACTTGATGGGATGATAACATTTGATGATGGTGTAAAAGGTGAAATTAATATAGCTTCGTCTGAAGTTGATGATTTTGTTATTGCAAGAGCTGGTGGTGTGCCAACTTATAATTTTGTTGTGGCGATTGATGATTATGAGATGGGGCTTACTGATGTGATTCGTGGAGATGATCATCTTTATAATACACCAAAACAGATTGTAGTTTATAATGCTTTGGGCTTTGATATTCCAAAATTTTATCATGTGGCGATGATAAATAATGAAAAAGGTAAAAAGTTATCAAAAAGAGATGGTGCAACTGATGTGATGGAGTATCAAACTCTTGGATTTTTGCCAGAGGCACTTTTAAACTTTTTGGTAAGACTTGGATGGAGTCATGGAGATCAGGAGATATTTACAATTGATGAGATGTTGAAACTTTTTGACCCTAAAAATATAAATAAAAGTTCTTCTAATTATGATTTTAAAAAATTAGAATGGTTAAATTCTCACTATATTAAAAATATGGCTCATGATAAGTTGGCTCTTCTACTTAAAAATTATGGTGTGGATATAACTCAAAATAGTAATATAGATCTAATTTTAAATGCAACAAAAGAGAGAGCAAAAACTTTGGTTGAATTGGCTAATCAGATCAATATAATTTTAAATACCCCTGAAAGATATGATGCTAAAGCCTCTAAAAAAGCATTTAAAGGTGAGGCAAAAGATATTATATCAGAGTTTGGTGAACTGTTAAAAACTACAGATACTACTGAATATCATAAACTTATGGAAGATTTTTTAGCAGAAAAAGAGATTGGATTTGGAAAACTAGGACAACCATTAAGGGTGGCACTATTAGGTTCAATGACAGGTTCTGGACTTGATGAGATTATCTCAATTATTGGTGTAGAAAAAGCAGTTATCAGAATTGAGAATGCTGTTGAATTTATAGAAAATTCTAATAAAGAAAATTCATAGTTGTAGGGGCAATCCTTTATGGTTGCCCTTTTAAAATTATTTAATTTGTATTCATAAATATTTATTATTAAAAAAGGTAAAAGATGAAAAAAGTATTAATTATGGCAATGATAACACCTATGGTTATCTTTTCAAAGGTTCATTATGCAAAAGTTGAACCTTATGATAGTGTGGTTTTAAAATCGTCAGTTAGTGCTTTGGTTATTAGTGCTGATATTCAATCAGAGGGTAAAGATATATCAAATCATAAGATAATCCAACTTGATGATAAAATGGATAAAATTGATCTGAATATCTCTAAAGATATGCTAGAATTAAATCAAATTGTATTAAAAAATTCTGAAAAAACTTATAATATTAAAAAAAGTTATTTTAATAGAATAAATGCACTTAGTACTGCATCTAAAACTCAAAAAGATAATGCAAATTCATCTTATCTGTTGGCTCAAAATCAATATCTAACAACAAAAGAGAAAGTTTTATCTTTAAAATATAAAATAGCTAAATTAGAGGATTCTATCTCTAAAAAAAATATTATTTTATCTGATAAATATCTGTATAAACTATCTGTGCGAAAGGGTGATTTCGTTAATTTTGGCTCACCTTTAGCAACTATATCTGATACTTCAAAAGCTAAATTAGTTCTATTTTTAGAATCAGAAGAGATTGATAGTTTAAAAGATAAAAAGATTTATTTAGATGAAAAAGAAACAGATTATAAGATAGATAGAGTTTGGAATGTAACTGATGAAAAATTTATATCATCTTATAAAGCGTGGATTATTATACCAAAGCCAAAAGATAGATTTTCTAAACTTATAAAAATAGAGCTAAAATAGATGATAAAAAAAACTGCTTGTGGATTGGATTGTTGGGATGCTTGTTCATTAGAATTTGATGGTGATAAGATTAAACCAAGCAGAGATGGTTTTACAAATGGAGTGTTATGTTCACTTTTAAATAGTTATATTCACAAAGAAAAACGGATTGAAAAACCTACTATAGATGGTATTGAAGTGAGTATGCAAGAGGCTTTAGAAGAGGTGGCTAAATCTTTAAAAGATAACTCTTTACTTTGGAGAGGCTCTGGCAATATTGGAGTGATGCAAGAGGTTACAAACTTATTATTTAAAGAATTAAATGATTCAACCTTGACAAAAGGTAGTTTATGTGATGGTTCTGGTGATGCTGGAATTATACAAGGTAGAGGTATCAATAGAATGTTACCACTTAAGCAGATTAAAAAATCAGAAGTAGTTGTAGTTTGGGGAAGAAATATAACAACAACTAACTCCCATCTGTTACCATTAATTAAAGATAAAAAAATTATAGTTATTGACCCTATTAAAACAAATATCGCTAAACTTTCCAATTTACATATTCAAATTAAACCTAGAAGTGATTTCTATTTTGCTCTTATAGTTTGTAGATTTATAATTATGCAAGATGAACAAAATGTAAATTATTTAGAAGAGTTTGCAACTGAATATGAAGATTTTTATGATTTTACTAGAGGTTATAGAGTTAAAGCTATCCTAAATTATATCGGTTTATCTTTAGGTGATATGGGTGAATTTATAAATTTAATTAGCAATAAAAAAGTGGTATATTTAGTTGGTGCAGGAGTTCAAAAATATAGTATTGGAGATTCTGTACTTAGAATGATTGATTCTATTGCTATAATTTTAGGTCAAATAGGACAAGAGGGTTGTGGAGTTGGTTTTTTAGGGGATTCTAAACTAGGCTATAATAATCCATTTAAAACAAATAGTAAAAAAGTTCAAAAAGCTAATACTAAATTTTCAAATTTTAAGACGGTTTTAGTTCAAGGTGGTAACCCTGCTCACTCTATGCCAAATAGCTCAAAAGTTATTTATGAATTACAAAAAGTTGATAACTTAATCTATTTCGGATTATATGAAAATGAGACAAGTAAGCTCTCAAGGGTTGTTATCCCTGCATTAAACTTTTTTGAAAAAAATGATGTAAGATTAAGCTATAATCATTATAGTATACAAGCTATGAATCAGATAACTAAAAGTAGTTTTGGAATTAGTGAATATAATTTTACAAAAGAGATATTAAAAATCTTAAACATTAACACACTGAAAGAGGAAGATGAATATATTAAAGATTGGTTAAATCAATCTCCCTCTTATCAAAAGATTCCCTATTGTGATGGATTTGGAGAAGATGGGGATGAAGAATTTGAATTTATGGATGACTTTGATGATGATTTTATTGAGATAAAACAGTTTATAAGACCAAGAAAACGAAGAGAACAAGAAGATGATATAAAAAAGTACTGGCTTATAACTCCAAAAGCTTCAAACTCTTTAAATAGTCAATTTAAACGGATAGATTATGCTATTATTCACCCTAATTGTGGATTTAAAGATAACGAAATAATTCTAGTCTCGTCTGAATATGGAGAGCTAAAACTATTTGTTAAATGTAGCGAAGATATTAGAGAAGACTCTGTTTTAATCTCTTCAAATTGTACTGGTGTAAATATTTTAACTCCTGATATAATTTCCGAAGAGGGAGATAATGCTTGTTATCAAGAGGTTATGGTAAAAATTGATTTATTAAAGGATTAAAAAAATATGGCAATACAAGAAACAACAAATATTAATAATTTGTTTTTAGATCCAAATAACTATAGATTTATTGATAATAGTGACTATATTCATATAGAGGATGATAAATTCTTTGATAAAAAAATACAACAGATAAGTTATAACTTTTTAGAAGAGAAAGGATTAAAAGAGTTAGAAGAATCTTTTAAAGAAAATGGATATTTACCTGTTGATATTATTCAAGTAAAAGAGATAAAAGATAATAAATTCTTGGTGGTAGAAGGCAATAGACGCATTGCTATTTTAAAAAAATTATGGAATAAATATGAACAAGATAAAAGTGTTAATCTAGGAAAACTAGACCTAGCTATATTTAAAGAAATTCCAATTACTTATTACAAAGATGTAGAAGATGAAGCTCATCATTTAGTTGTAATGGGATTAAAACATATTAGTGGAAATAAAAAATGGAGTGCATATAACCAAGCTCTACTAGTTGTAAACTTACAAAAACAGCACAATATGAGTGATGAGAAAATTATTAAATCTTTGGCTATCTCTAGGCAAGAGTTTATTAAAATAAAAAGAGCCATCGCTTTAATTGATGATTATAAAAAAAGTGAGTTTGGAGACCAGTTTAAAAGTTCTATGTACTCTATTTTTCAAACATTGACTTATGCACCTAAAATACGATATTGGATAGATTTAGATGATAATATGCTTATTCATAATAAACAAAATAGAGATAGACTCTTTTATTGGATTTCTGAAGTAGAAGAAAAAGATGATGAAACAGGAGAAATTTTTACAAAAGATAGAATTATTTCTACTTCAACAGAAGCTAAAAATTTAGCAAAAATTATAGATGATGAAAAAGCACTTGAAGAGATGGAGAGTAATCGTTCTTTTGCCCAAGGTTTTGCTATTTCTAAAAATGTAAAAGAGGATAAGCTTAATAGACTTTTAAAAAATATAGAAAATAAGCTTATAGAAATTGATGATTTTAGTTCTTTAATTGATAGAAAAAGGGTAGATAAGTTAAATATTTTGACTAATAAAATAGAAAAAATAAAACAACATCAAAAAGAGAATTTATTTACTAAAATAAATCAAGAAAATGAAACATTTATGAATTTTAAATCTAAAGGACTTTCTCAAATAGAGATTATAAATTATAAAAAGTTAGAAAATTTTAAGATAGAAAAACTAAATCGTATTAATATTTTTGCAGGAATTAATAATGCAGGTAAAACTTCTTTGCTTGAAGCTATTAGCCTTTTAGTTAATCAAAATGATATATATCACTTTTTAGATTTACAAAGACGAAGAGCCAAACTTATTAAATTAAATCCTTTATGGCTCAATAATGAATTATTAGAAGATATTGAACTTAGAGGAATCTTTAATTATATACCTTTGCTAGTAGAGATAAAAAAACAAAAAGAAGAGAGTGAAACACTCAATAAAGAGGGCTATTTATCTTCTATTGATATAAATGCTTCCTTTGGAGATGAAACACTCTCTTCTTCTGTGCGTCTTTATGAAGAGAAAAATAAGAAGCATTATAAGAGTATTAAAATAGTGTGTAATAATTCTTATTCTAGTCCTTTTTCTATTCAAAATAAAGATGATTTAGAAAAACATTACGCAAGAGCTGTGAATAAAGATATTTTAAATGATATTCTAGACTTTATTAAAGAACATATAGACCCTCAGCTTAAAGATATTCGTTTTACTAAAGAATATATAGAAACTTTCAAAGTCAATCATCAAAGTTTTACTATTGACTTATCAGCCTTTGGAGAAGGATTACAGAGGATTTTTTATATTGCATTACAATTTGCTTCGGCTGAAAATGGGGTGATACTCATAGATGAATTAGAAAATGGTTTGCATTATACACTATTAGAGAGTTTTACCCATTTTATACAAGAATTAGCAATTAAGCTTAATGTACAGGTATTTTTGACTACACATTCAAAAGAGACTATAGAAGCATTTGTTAGTAATAATTTTGAGAATGAGGATATATCTTTTAATTTGATGGTCGAAAATAAAAGAGAAAATAGGGTGAAAATAATTTACTCTAGTAGTGATTTACTGATAAAAGAGTTAGAGGAACATCAAGAGGTAAGAGGATGGTAAAGAGTTTAATTCTTTGTGAAGGTGGAGATGATGAAGCTTTTTTGAATATATTTTTAAAATCTCTAAATATTGATAAAAGAAAAGTTGATATTAAAAAGTTAAGTTCAAAATCTAATTTTTTTAAGTTAAAGATTTATCAAGATGAAAATATTTTAGCTAAAATTGATAGTCAATATAATAAAATTATATTTATTTTTGATAGTGACTACATAGAGTCAGGACAAACTAATAATGGATTTGATAAGAGTAGGATATCTATAGAACAAATGATTATAGAGATAAAAGAGTCTGTAGGATTTGATTTTTATACGGACTATTATATTGTTTGTGACCCTATTACAAGAGATGGAAATTTAGAACATCTTATTTTATCAACATTAGATAAAGACCCTAAAAAATGTATGAAAGATTTATTGGATTGTATTAAACCCTATCATACAGATAGTAATAAAAAGATATTGATTACAGGATACAAAACTATTTTTAAAGAACCACTCTACAACTTTTCTCATCAAAATTTCAAACTTTTAAAACAAAAACTACAAAATTTAATATAATAAAGGATATAAAAGTTGAAACTACAAGAAATATATGAAGAACTGGATAAAATTAGTCCATTTGAGCTTCAAGAGAAATGGGATAATAGTGGAATTTTGATAGGTGATAGAGATACTAAGATTGATAAAATAGTATTAAGTATTGATATTGATGAGGAGTTACTTTTAAAGCATGATGAAGGAGTTTTATTTATTGTTCATCATCCTCTTATTTTTAGTGGAATAACAGAGTTTGATTTTTCTAAATATCCAGCAAATTTAATAAGAATTATGATTAAAAAAAATCAATCTTTGATAGCTATGCACACAAATTTTGACAAAACTCATCTGAATAGATATGTTTTTGAAGATATTTTGGACTTTAATATAAATAATTTTGAAAATTTTATTTGTGTTACAAACCAAACAATTAGCAAAACAAAATTAATATCTCATATTAAAGATAGGTTGGATATTGCTAGAGTGAAAGTAGTAAATCCAAAAGATGAAATCAATGGAATTGCCCTTACAACTGGTTCTGGAGCCTCTTTAATAGATAAAATAGAGGTTGATTGTATGCTTACAGGAGATATAAAATATCACGATGCAATGAAGGCAAAGGCTCAAAATTTGATGATGATTGATATTGGACATTTTGAGAGTGAGAAGTTTTTTGCAGAAGTGTTAAAATTGGAGTTGGATAATTTACCTATTTTAGCTATAATTTCAAATTCAAAGAACCCGTTTTACCATAGTTAAAGTTTCAAAGGATATATATTGAACAGTGATTTAGTTGAATTAATAAAGTTATCAGATGTAGATAAGTCTATAGATAGCTTTAACCCAAAAATAGAAGCAGCTAATAAAAAGTTAGCTAATGCCCAAGAGAAGTTAAACAATATTCAAGAGAAGATTGATAAGACTCAAAATATAGTTACAGGGAATGAAGAAAAGGTGATTGAGTTTGATAACCAATTGGTTTTACTTAATCAACAACTTAAGGATATTGCAAAAAAATCTAAAAGTGTAACTACTGAAAAAGAGATTAAAGCATTAACTTTAGAAGAGAGTATGGCAAAAGAGAAAATGACATTTGCCAATGCAGAGATTGAAAAATTTCAGAGTATCAATGAAATTAAAAGTGAAGAGATTGTAGAGTTAAAAGCTTATTTTGATGAAGAACAAGAGAGTTTAGACACTATCTCTAAAGATGTTAGTCTAATCATTTCTGATATAGATAATTCAAAAATGCAATTATATAAGAAAAGAGAAGATACAACACAAGATATTCAACCAAATATTTTGCAGTTTTATGAAAAAATCAGAATGTGGGCAGGAAATACAGCAGTAGTACCTATGCGTAAACAAGCTTGTTATGGTTGTTTTATGAAGATAAATGACAAAACTTATGCAAGTGTTATTAAAGGTACAGAGTTAGTTGGTTGTCCACATTGTGGGAGAATATTATATATGGTAAACGAAGAGCCAGAAGAGGAATACTAAAATAGTTGAATAGATTATTTTTAACTTTTTACACCATTTTCGCTATCATAATTTATATTATAGCACTACCTTTTTTAGTAGTGTTATCTTTCAAGCAAAAATATACTCAATCAATTCCATCAAGATTTTTTTTATACAAAAATACACCTCTTAAAGAAGATGGTATTTGGTTTCACTCCTGTAGTTTAGGTGAGGCAAAAGCAATTAAACCAATATTAGATATACTCCCAAAATCTTTATTAAGGCTTACTACAACCACAAATACAGGATTTTCTGAAATTAAAAACTATAGTAATGAAAGTAGATATTTACCATTTGATTTATTATTATATATATGGATGAAACCTCAAAAAGTATTAGTGGTAATGGAAGCAGAATATTGGTTTTTACTTTTTATGTTAGCAAAAGTAAAGGGGAGTAAAACAATTCTACTTAATGCTAGAATGAATGATAAATCTTATGGTAAATATCTAAAACTTGCTTGGTTTTATAAACATATTTTCTTTTTTATTGATGAAGTTTATGCACAAACCACACAAGATAAAATTAGATTAGAGAGCCTTGGAGCAAAAAATATAAAAGTTACAGGTAATATTAAACTTTATAAAATTGCAAAAGCCACCAAAGATTTAAAAAAGCCAAATGGATTAATTATATGTGGAGCAAGTACTCATAATAATGAAGAGGAGATGATTTTATCATCATTTTTAACTCTAAAAAAAAGTAATCAAAATGCAAAACTTATCTTAGTCCCTCGTCACCCTGATAGATTTAATAGTGTTGTAAAATTATCTTCTAAAATAGCAAAAGATAATAATTTAACTTTTAGCAGATATTCAAATAATAGCTCATTAAAGTCTGATATAACAGTTGTTGATTTATTAGGTGAATTAATAAATATATACTCAATAAGTGATATTGTGATTCTTGCTGGATCGTTTGTCCCTGTTGGAGGGCATAATGCTACAGAGGTTGCTCAGTTTGGATGTAAAATAATATCAGGAGAGTGGTATTTTAATCAAAAAGATATATATCAAGCTATTGAAAATATAAGAATTATTAAAAATAATCTGCTAGAAGAAACACTTTTAAATCATCATAATATAAAAAATAGCAAAATAATATCTTCAACAGATATAACACCTATCTTAAAAAGTATTAGAGACTCTCTTATATAAGATTTTAAAGGATTACTTCTAGAGTTGCCTTAGTATAACTTTTCCTTCTACTTCAAGCTAAATAATATAAACTATTATTTGCTTTTTATTCCATTCCATTCAAGTTTTTTACTATATTTTATTATCTCTAATTGTATTTATAGAAGGGCTATCCCCTAAAATTATCTCTTTTATTAGTTCAAAAGTATTATATGATATAATATTTATATCTTAAAATATGTTTGGAGATAATAAAATGAAAAAGAATCTTTTGGCTTTTATGCTTATTTATTGTACAAACTTAAATGCTGGTGATTTATCAGAGTTGAATTTAGATTATAGGCTTATATCTATAATAGTACTTGTATTGATAATAGCCTATTTTATCAGAATTTATAATGATTTTATATCATTAAATACATCAATTGAGTCTTCTTGGTCTGATATAGATATTCAGATTAAAAGAAGATATAATCTTATTCCTGCACTAGTAAATACTGTCAAAGGTTATACTCAGTATGAATCTAAAACCCTTGAAGATGTAATAAGTGCAAGACAAAAAGGGTTAGATGCTTCGTCTATAGGTGAAACACAAGATGCACAAAACTTTTTATCTAATGCTCTAGGAAAGTTATTTGCCGTAACAGAAGCATATCCTGATTTAAAGGCCGATAGCATGTTTTTAAATCTACAACATGAACTTTCAAGTATGGAAGATAATATACAAAATGCAAGACGATATTATAACGCTGTATCAAGAGAATATAATGCTAAAATTGATACCTTTCCTGATTTAATTATCTCTAAACGGTTTAATTTTACAAAAGTAGAGTATTTTAAAATAGAAGAACAAAGTAAAAGAGTGATGCCAAAGATAGAGTTTTGAAAAAACTGAGATATTTTATATAAATTTAAGTACCGTGTATTGAATTTACATTTTTTCTAAGTTTATTCGTACTCTTTTTCCATCTTTTATTATCTTTGGAGTATTATATCATAAAAAGTGGCTATTCATCACACGGTACTTAAAATGTGACACGGAATCTAAAAGGTTCTATCAATCTTTAATCAAATTTATAATGAATAGCAAAAGATACTGAATTTTGTTCATTTGAAGCTTCAAGACCCAACATACTAACTTCTGTTACTTCAGGAGCATAAACATAAGCTACATCTAAACAAATTTTTGGAGTAAATTGGTAACCAGCACCAACTGTATAATGCGTATCAGAAACAGCAGGGAAACCTAACATATTAAAGTATACATTTTGATATTGTGTCATATCTGTAACAGCAGGAATATCTTTTAAAGGAGATTCAGCATAATTATAACCTGCTCTTAGAGTCAAGTCATCCATTCTATATGATACACCAAGAGCTATTACATCTTGATCTTCCCATGCAAAGTTATCATATCCATCAGCTTCAGACCACATAATTTTTCTATAATCAACAGTTATTGCAAAATCCCCATCGTTATATGCAATACCAACACCATATTCAGCAGGTTGAGATAATTTCAGTGCGTCATATATACCATCTGCATTAAAATCAAATACATCTTCATATTCTGTATCTATTTGACTTTGATAATATGTACCAAGAGTAATAGTGTCGCTCATATAATAACCAGCTCCAACTTGAAAACCAACTCCAAAATCTTCACTTGTTCCACCACCTCTCTGAGCCATAGTTGAAGGATCATTTGGGTCACTTGGTGTAAGAGCCGCCATTCCCAAAGAACCATAAGCGATACTTGCTCCTGCACCTAGTCTTAAATCACCCATTTTATAACTTAAAGATGATACAAATCTCATATATTGGAAATTTGTTCTCATACTAGAAAGACCTTTTATTGGGTCATCATTTCTATAATCAACACCCATTCCAGATACTCCAAACATACCAAAACCATAAGACAAATCATCTGTAATATGATCAGTAATTGCAATCTCTGGAATTAAAGATAAATCAGACTTACTCTCACCCCATTCTCCACTACCCATACCTGTATTTCTTGCTTTTACTGTTGGCATAAATACAGTTGCACCAAAAATACCTTGAAGTCCTTTACTATCAACTAACCATGCTGGATTTTTAAATACCGAATCAGCTCCCATCCCTAAAGCAATACCAGTTCCACCCAAAGCTCTTGATTCAGGTCCAAGACCTATCATATTATCACCATTTGTTGCATATATTAAAGAAGCTGTTGCCATTGACAAAATTATTATTTTTTTCATTTTATTAATTCCCTAATTTTAATTATATAAAAATATAACATATTATTATTATATATAATAAGAAAACAAACCTCTTTATCTATTTATTTTTATTATGATACAAAAAGTTACTTGTTAATTAAAATAATTTATAGATAAGTGTTTAGATTTTTTTTGTATAATTAGATATATTAAAACTAGGAAATTTATGGATTATTTTGCAAAAAGAATTATCCCTTGTCTTGATGTTCAAGGTGGTAGAGTGGTTAAAGGTGTTAATTTTGTGGGGCTAAGAGATGCAGGAGATCCTGTAGAAGTGGCAAAAAGATATAATCAAGAGGGTGCTGATGAGATAACATTTCTTGATATTGGAGCAACTCATGAGGGTAGAGATACTATCGTGGATGTTGTAAAACAAGTAGCAAAAGAGGTCTTTATACCATTAACTGTAGGTGGTGGAATTAGAGAGTTAAATGATATTTATTCACTTTTAAATGTGGGATGTGATAAAATAAGTATCAATTCAGCAGCAATAAAAAATCCAGATTTTATAAATCAAAGTGCTAAGAGATTTGGCTCTCAATGTATAGTTGTGGCAATTGATGCAAAAAGAGTATCAGATAATAAGTGGCATATTTTTACTCATGGTGGAAGAAATGATACAAAGATTGATGCTATAGAGTGGGCAAAAGAGATGTACAATAGAGGTGCAGGGGAATTACTAGTTACATCAATGGATGCAGATGGAACAAAAGCTGGATTTGATAATATTCTTAATGCAAAAATTGGAGAGGTTACAAATATTCCAATTATTGCTAGTGGTGGGGCTGGAACTATGGAGCATATTAAAGATTCTTTTACTCTCGGTAACGCAGATGCTGCTTTAGCTGCTAGTATATTTCACTTTAAAGAGATAGATATTATGGATTTAAAAAACTATTTAAAAAAACATAATATCCCTGTACGGATTTAAGATTATGGATATTAATGAGTTTAAAAGATACAAAGTAACATATAGTATATCTATAATTATAATATTAACTTATGTATATACTATTATAATGAGTGGTAATTTACTAGATATGCAATCTAAAGATTTAGCAGAATATGGAGCTATATTTGGTCCATTTGTGGCACTTAAAAATGAGTGGTATAGAATCATAGTATCAATATTTTTACATGGTGGACTTATTCATCTTGCTATGAATATAATATCTTTAGTAATAGTTGGTAGAGCAATAGAGCATTATTTTAAGGCTCAAGATTACATTATTATATATCTTGTTAGTGGTATTATTGGTGGATTAGCATCTATATATTTTCATCCATTATCAGTTGTAGTAGGAGCTTCTGGGGCAATATTTGGTATTTTTGGAGCATTAGTTGCTTTCTTTATTGTTCATAAAAAAGAGTTATTATATCAATTTAAAGAGTTGATGAATAATGTGGCTGTTATACTGGGTATTAATCTTTTAATTGGATTAGCTTTCCCATCAATTGATATGAGTGCTCATATTTCTGGTATGATAGTAGGATTTATTGGTGGCTTGATTGCATCTAAATATAATAAATTTATGGTATTATATGTTTTATTATCTATAGTTATAATAGTGTCTATATGTGAGTATTTACCAAATTTATATCTTGAATATATATAAATATTTCCCATTTTTGTAAACTTTATAAATTAAAATGGCTGATGAAAGATATTTTTATAATTTTTCTGATATAATCTAACTGTATTTTTATAAAAATAAGGAGTGACTAATGGCACTATTTGAAGATGTAAGAGATGTTGTTGTTGAACAACTAAATGTAAGTCCTGATGAGGTAAAAGAAGATTCTAAATTTGTAGAAGATTTAGGCGCTGATTCACTTGATGTTGTTGAGCTTGTAATGGCTCTTGAAGAGGAATTTGATATTGAAATTCCAGATGATAAGGCTGAGGGTATCTCTACAGTTTCTGATGCAATTAAGTTTATTGAAGAAAATAAATAGCACAAACTATACAACTCTATAATAATAGATTTGTATAGAAATTAAGTTATATAAAAATAATAATATTATTATATTATTATTTTTATATATTTTAGGTATATTTTGTTAATAATAGAAAATTAAGGGTTGATTAATGAGAAGAGTGGTTGTTACTGGGATAGGGATGATAAATAGCGTTGGTTTAGATAAAGAGAGTTCTTTTAAAGCAATAGTAGATGCTAAATGTGGTATAAAAGAGATAAAATCTTTTGATGCTTCTGCTCACTCTGTAAAAATTGCAGCAGAGATATTGGACTTTGATCCATCATCAGTAATGGATAAAAAAGAGATAAAAAAAGCTGATAGATTTATACAACTTGGAATTAAAGCATCTAATGAAGCTATGGCTGATGCAAACTTTTCAAATGATATAGATTTTGAACGATTTGGAGTATCTTCCGCTTCTGGAATTGGTGGTCTACCTAATATTGAAAAAAATTCTATTATATGTGAAAATAGAGGTCCTAGACGAATATCACCATTTTTTATACCATCATCATTAGTTAATATGCTTGGTGGATTTATATCAATTTATCATAGTCTGAAAGGTCCTAACTTATCTTCGGTAACAGCTTGTGCTGCTGGAACTCATGCAATTTCAGAAGCTGTTAAAACTATAATGCTTGATGGTGCTGATAAAATGCTAGTTGTTGGTGCAGAATCTGCTATTTGCCCTGCTGGTATTGGTGGATTCGCTGCAATGAAAGCACTATCCACTGATAATGATAATCCTCAAGGTTCTTCTCGTCCTTTTGATGCTACTCGTAGTGGCTTTGTTATGGGTGAGGGTGCTGGAGCATTAGTACTTGAAGAGTATGAAAGTGCAAAAGCTAGAGGAGCTAATATTTATGCTGAAATTATCGGCTTTGGAGAAAGTGGAGATGCTAACCATATTACCTCTCCTGTGGTTGATGGTCCATTAAGAGCAATAAAAGCAGCAATGCGAATGGCAAAAAATCCAAAAATAGATTATATTAATGCTCATGGAACAAGTACTCCTGCAAATGATAAAAATGAAACTGCTGCAATTAAAGAGGTGTTTGGTGCTAAAGAAGATTGTCCACCTGTAAGTTCAATCAAGGGTCAATTAGGTCACTGTTTGGGTGCTTCTGGAGCAATTGAAGCTGTTACAACTCTTATGGTTATGAGAGATGGTATATTGCCTCCAACTATAAATTATAAAAATCCTGATGAAAATTGTGATTTAGATTATGTACCTAATGTTGCTAGAAAAGCCACTGTAGATGTTGCAATGAGTAACTCTTTTGGTTTTGGTGGCACAAATGGTGTTATAATATTTAAAAAAGTATAGGTGGTGATGATATGCCTACATATTTAGAGTTTGAGAAAAATATTGAAGCAGTGATGAATGAGATGGAGATAGCAACGGCTGTCTCTGATGAGGGTTTAATAGAAAAATTACAAAAAGATCTTCAAAAAGAGGTTAAAAAAAGTTTTAATTCACTTAGTGATTATCAAAAACTTCAATTAGCTAGACACCCTGATCGTCCTTATGCATTAGATTATATAAGAAATATGATGGATAAATCTTATGAAATTCATGGTGATAGAGCCTTTAAAGATGATACTGCAATGGTATGTTATATTGGCTGGATAGATGGTCAAAAAACTATGGTTATTGGTGAACAAAAAGGTCGTGGAATAAAACGAAAGATAATGAGAAACTTTGGTATGCCAAATCCTGAAGGCTATAGAAAAGCCCTAAGAGCAGTTAAACTTGCTGAAAAATTTGATATTCCAGTGTTATTATTAATTGATACTCCTGGAGCTTACCCTGGTCTTGGTGCAGAAGAGAGAGGTCAAAGTGAAGCTATTGCCAGAAACTTATTTGAGTTTATTAGTGTAAAAGTTCCAATTATATGTGTCGTGATTGGTGAAGGTGGTAGTGGTGGAGCATTGGCAATTGGGGTTGGTGATAAATTTGCAATGATGACATATTCCGTATTTTCTGTTATCTCTCCAGAGGGATGTTCAGCAATTTTATGGAGTGATCCAAAAAAGGTTGAACAAGCAACGAAAGCACTTAAAATTACACCAAATTATCTTTTAGAACATAATTTAATTGATGATATTATTGATGAGCCTATTATGGGTGCTCATAGAAATAAAAAAGGTGCAGCATTTTTATTAAAAGATTATTTTTTGGAAAGCATAAAAGAGCTTAAAGCATTATCAACAGAAGAATTGCTTCAAAAAAGATATGATAAAGTTACATCTATTGGTGCATTTTCGGAATAATATATGCACGAAATAGCCAATTTTATAGTTCAAAGCATAGGAGATATAGGATATTTAGGTATCTTTTTTCTTATGTTTTTAGAAAGTAGCTTTTTTCCCTTTCCTAGTGAAATTATTATGATACCAGCTGGCTATCTCGCTTTTACGGGAGAGATGAATATCTATATAGTATTTATTACTGGTGTTTTGGGTTCTCTTTTTGGTGCTTTATTTAACTATTTTTTAGCAATTAAATATGGAAGAGCTTTTCTAATTAAATATGGTAATAAGTTTTTTTTTAAAGAAACAACACTTAATAAATTAGAAGATTTTTTTAACAAACATGGTGAAATATCAACATTTAATGGGCGTTTAATCCCAGGAGTTAGACAATATATATCTTTTCCTGCTGGTCTTTCTCAAATGAATATCACAAAATTCTCAATATATACCTCTTTAGGTGCTTCTATATGGATGATAGTTCTTTTAGCCATTGGCTATATCATAGGAGACAATCAAGCTTTAGTTGAGAATTATCTAAAAAATGCTACTATTATTGCAATAAGTGTTGTTAGTTTTTTAAGTATTTTATACTATTTAAAAGTAAAAAAATGCTGTTTATTTAATTAAGGTAAAATCCTAATTATGAAACAAAATATAAATAAACTAGATCCAAAATCGATAGATTTTTCAATGTTAGATTATGAATGTTCATATCTTCCTGATAAAAAGGTAAGAATGAACTATAAATATGTCTATCATGCTTCTACAGAGTTTGTTACAGCAGTTATACATAGAGGATGGAGAAGATTTGGTAAATATTTTTTTCATCCTGTTTGCAATGGTTGTACAGAGTGTAAAAGTCTTAGAATAGATGTTGATAATTTTAAACCGACTAGTTCACAAAAGAAATCAATAAAACGAAATAAAGATACCCAAATAGTTATGCAAAAACCAACTTTAACTAAAAATCATCTTGATTTATACAATAGTTATCATAAAGGAAAAGAGAAAAGTGATGGATGGAAACATAGTAATATTAAAGGCAGTGAGTACTCCGAAAACTTTGTCACAGGAGCTTATGAATTTGGGAAAGAGGTACTTTATATCAAAGATGAAAAACTTATTGGTGTTGATTTAATTGATATTTTAGAAGATGGAATTAGTTCTATATATTTTTATTATGATCATGATTATTCGAGATTATCACTTGGTACTTACTCCTTATTATATCAGATAGAATTAGCAAAGAGTCTTGGTTTAAAATGGATATATTTAGGTTATTGGGTAGAGGGATGCAAAGCTTTTGCATATAAAACTAACTTTAATAATCAGGAGATATTAGATGGTTTTCCTGATATTTCAAAAGCAGCAAATTGGCAGGAAAATTAAATGAAAAGAGCATTATTATTATTAAATATGGGTGGAGCAAATAATATTAATGAGGTGGAGTTATTTTTAAGAAATATGTTTAGCGATAAAAATATTTTGCCTATAAATAAAGTTTTACGAAAATTTATAGGAAATATTATTATATCAAAACGATTAGATGAGGTAAAAGAGAATTTTGAACTTATTGGTGGAAAGTCTCCTTTAACAACTCTTACTAGCGAACTTATTGATAAACTTTCTACCAAACTTGATATGCCAATCTATATGGCAATGAGATATGTTCCTCCATTTAGCAAAGAGGCACTACTTCAACTAAAAAAAGATTGGGTAGGTGAGCTTATACTATTTCCAATGTATCCTCAATACTCAACAACCACTACACTCTCATCTATAGAAGATATTCAACAAATTTGTGAGGAGATAAATTATCATCCAACAATTAAAGTAATTGATAGTTATTATGATGATTTTGAGTATATAAAAGCATCTTATGAACAGATAATTGATGCAATTAAAGATAAAAATAGTATTGAATATGATTTGTTATTATCAGCTCATGGATTACCAGTTAGTATTATTAAAAATGGAGACCCTTACGAAAAACAAGTTGAAGCAAATGTATCTGCTCTAAAAACTTATCTCAAATTTAAAGGTCTAGAATTTAATAATATAAAACTTGTTTATCAATCGAAAGTAGGAAATTCAAGTTGGTTAGAACCATCTTTAGTTGATACGATTAGAAATCCCACAAATAGTAAGGTTATAATATACCCATTGGCTTTTACAATAGATAATTCAGAGACAATTTTTGAACTAGATATTGAAACTCGCGAAATTGCCAAAAAACTCAAATATGATGATTTTATTGTGGCAAAATGTTTTAATAGTAATAATAATCAATTTATTGATTTTATAGCAAAAAAAGTAAATTATATTAAATATAACAAACCTTAAAATTCTTAATTCATAATATGCTATAATCAATTATAGAATCTGAATTAATAAAGGATAAATAGTTGGAAAATAGAGTATTAATCATTGGAGCAGGTGGTGTGGGTAGTGTTGTGGCTCATAAGTGTGCGTTAAATAGTGAGACATTTAATCATATCACACTAGCTAGTAGAACAGTAAGTAAGTGTGAAAAAATTGCAAAATCTGTAAAAAATAGATTTAATATAGATATTGATACAAGGTCTATTGATGCTGATAGTGTAGATGATTTAGTTGAACTGATTAATGAATTAAAACCAAATATTGTGATTAATGTAGCTCTTCCATATCAAGATTTAACAATTATGGATGCATGTATTAAAACTCAAGTTGATTATCTTGATACAGCAAATTATGAGCATCCTGATACTGCAAAGTTTGAATATAAAGAGCAGTGGGCAAGAGATAGGTCTTTTAAAGAGGTTGGAATTATGGGACTTTTAGGAAGTGGATTTGACCCTGGGGTTACAAATTTATTTTGTGCTTATGCACAGAAACACTATTTTGATGAGATAGAGACTATTGATATAATGGATTGTAATGATGGCGACCATGGTTATGCTTTTGCCACAAATTTTAATCCTGAGATTAATTTGAGAGAGGTATCTGCAAATGGTAGATATTGGCAAAATGGTAAATGGATAGAGACTAAACCAATGGAGATTATGGAAGTTTGGGATTATCCAGAAGTTGGGGAGAAAGATAGTTATCTTCTTTATCACGAAGAGATGGAGAGCCTTATAAAACATATCAAAGGTCTAAAAAGAATAAGATTCTTTATGACATTCTCTCAAAGTTATCTTACTCATATGAAGTGTTTAGAAAATGTTGGGATGCTTGGGATAAAAGAGGTTGAACATAAGGGGCAAAAGATTGTCCCAATGGAATTTTTAGCTACACTTTTGCCAGATCCAGCTTCATTAGGTGAGCGAACTACGGGTAAAACTAATATTGGAATTATTGCAACTGGAATAAAAGATGGGATAAAAAAACGAATTTATATCTATCAAGTAAAACAGCATGAGGATTGTTACGAAGAGGTTGGTTCACAAGGTGTTTCATATACCACAGGAGTCCCTGCAATGATAGGTGCAAAGATAATATTAGATGGTAAATGGGATAAAACAGGAGTTTATAATATAGAACAGTTTGACCCTGATATTTTTATGGAAGAATTAAATTTAAATGGATTGCCATGGAATGTAAAAGAGTTGGATTTAAATTGAAAATTTTATAGTATAAATATACTCAATAACTGATGTTACGCACTTTATATAAATATTTATAATTATCCATATTTTATGATACCCCTACGGCTAATTAGCATTTTGTAGGGGTAAATCCCTCGTGGTTACCCTTGAATTTTACAAATAATTTAAATATGCATAATATCAGTCAATAAACTTATTATTAATAATATATATGATAATATTTCAATTACTACCCATAAGTAGTAATTAAAACATAAAGAGTATTTAATGCTTAAAATAATACTAAAACGAGACGGTAAAACTCAAGAATTTTTATCTTATAAAATAGAAGATGCAATTAAAAAAGCTTTTAAAAGTGAAAATATAACTTATAATACGGATATTTTTTTTAATATATTAGAAAAACTTAAAAATAAAAAAGTAACCTCTGTTGAAGATATTCAAGATTTAATAGAGAAAGAGCTTTATGAGGCTAGATATTTTGATGTGATGAAGTCATTTTTAGTATATCGCCATACTCATAAAATGCAACGAGATAGTTTAATAGAGGATGATACTACATATATCAATTCAACTCAAACTATTGAGGAGTATATAAATGGAAGTGATTGGAGAATAAAAGCCAATTCAAATACAGGATACTCAAATGCAGGGCTTGTAAATAACACAGCAGGTAAGGTTATAGCAAACTATTGGCTTGATAAAATTTACAATAAAGAGGAAGGATATGCTCATAGAAATGGGGATTATCATATTCATGATTTAGATTGTTTAACAGGATACTGTGCAGGGTGGAGCTTAAGAGTTTTGCTTGATGAGGGCTTTAATGGAGTAAGAGGAAGAGTTGAGAGTGATGCTCCAAAGCACTTTAGAGAGGCTCTTGGACAGATGGCAAACTTTTTGGGAATATTGCAAAGTGAATGGGCAGGGGCTCAGGCATTTAGTAGTTTTGATACATATCTTGCACCTTATATTTTTAAAGACAAATTGCAATATAAAGATATTAAAAAAGCTGTTAGAAGTTTTATTTATAATCTTAATGTACCAGCAAGATGGGGGCAAAGTCCATTTACAAATGTAACGATTGATTGGACAGTTCCAGATGACCTTAAAGATCAAATTCCTACAAGAAAACAGATACATCTTTTAAAAGGTATTGAAGATAAAGAGCTTATAGAAGAATTAACAAATAGAAATTGTGATAGTTTTGAATCTATGACTTATAAACATTTTCAAAAAGAGATGAATCAAATCAACAAAGCATATTATGAGATAATGACAGAAGGTGATAAAACAGGACAACCTTTTACATTTCCAATTCCTACAGTTAATATCACTGAAGATTTTGATTGGTATGGTGAAAATACAAATATATTATTTGAAAATACAGCAAAAATAGGTTCATCTTATTTTCAAAATTTTATAGGTAGTCAATATAAAAGAGACGAGAATGGAAAACTTATACCAAATGAAGAGGCTTATAAACCAGGGCATGTAAGGAGTATGTGCTGTCGACTTCAACTTGATTTAAGAGAGCTTTTAAAGCGAGGTGGTGGTCTTTTTGGTTCAGCTGAGATGACAGGTTCGATTGGCGTAGTTACTATTAATATGGCAAGACTTGGATTTTTATATAAAGGCGACAGAGAGGCCTTACTGCTAAGAGTAGAAAAATTAATGGATATAGCATACTCTACACTTGAAAAGAAGAGAGTATTTATTCAAGATATGTATGATAGAGGATTGTTCCCTTATACTGCTAGATATCTACCACACTTTAATAACCATTTTTCAACAATAGGAGTAAACGGTATCAATGAGATGATACGAAACTTTACAAGTGATAAGTTTGATATAAGCGATAAGCAAGGTGAAGAGTTTGCTTTAGAGATTTTAGAGTATATGAGAGATAAAATGGTTGAGTTTCAAGAGGAGAGTGGAAATTTATATAATCTTGAAGCAACACCAGCAGAGGGAACTACTTATAGGTTTGCAAAAGAGGATAAAAAAAGATATGGAGATTCTATTTTACAAGCAGGAATGGATGATAATATCTATTATACCAACTCATCTCAAATACCAGTTGATTTGACGAGCGACCCTTTTGAAGCACTTGATTTGCAAGATGAACTTCAATGTAAATATACAGGTGGGACAGTACTTCATCTCTATATGCAAGAGCAAGTAAGTTCAACTGAGGCTTGTAGAAAATTGGTAAAAAATGTGATTTCAAATTATAAATTACCATATATTACTATTACACCACTTTTTTCAGTATGTCCAAAGCATGGATATATTACAGGAGAGCATGAGTATTGTCCTAAATGTGATGAAGAACTTTTAGCACAAGAGTGATAATATAACAAATATATTTGAAAAGGGATAAAATGAACAATCAAAAAGTAACAAAAGAGATGGAAGATAAATTGGTAGAGCATTATCAAAACCCAAAAAATAATAAAGCGTTAAAAGATTATAATGCTAGAGGAGTGGGGAGAAATCCTGATAACTGGGGACAAGTTGATATGTATCTATTGATTGATGAGAATGATATATTACAAGATTTGGGATATATATATAAAGGTTGTCCAACAATCTCTTTTACAGCTTCAGTTTTTACAGAAGAGCTGAAAAATGTGCCATTAGGAGATGCTCTTTATACTACACAACTAGAGTTAGATGAACTAAATGCAAAAGATAATTGTGATGAGTGTATCAAGATGATTTTAGTAGCATTTATTGCAGCACACGAGAACTATATCCAAAGAAAAGATGGAACAAACAAAGAGGACTATTTCTATAAAGAGATAGAGACAACTCTAACATATACACAACAATCGTGTGGTTAAATTATAATGAAAATCAAATTTAAAAGTATGCAAATAGGTGATGATTATTTAATTATAATTACAGGAGGAGATATACATATTGGTGCTATTAGTTTATATGAAAAAAATAGTTTTGCGACTATTAAAAAAGGAGGTCATAAAGATGATATAATTACTAAAATAGTGGCTAAAAAGATTTATAAAAAGTTAAAGAAAGATGTTATCATACTTTGTGGTATTCATTTTGATAATATAACAAAAGATAAAATATCTAAAATAATTAAAAAAACAAAAAAGGAAACAAAAGAATGGATAAAGAAGCAAAATTAGAATTATTAAAAAGTAAAAGACAAAAATGTATAGTTTATACTAGAGTTATGGGTTATCATAGACCAGTTGAGAGTTTTAATATAGGAAAAACAGGTGAACACAAACAACGACTTCAATTTACTCAATAAAAAAGTAGTATATGACCTTACACCATTTACACATCTTGACTTTCCAAATCATCTATCTTGCATAGTTTGGATTGCTGGGTGTGAATTGAGATGTGATTATTGTTATAACAAAGATATAGTATTGGCAAAAAATGGTAAGTTTAGTTTTAATGATATTTTATCTTTTTTAGATACAAGAAAAAATCTTTTAGATGGTGTAGTTTTAAGTGGTGGAGAGGCTACAAGCGTTGATTTAGTTGAGTTTTGCAAGGCAATTAAACTAAAAGGCTTTAAGATAAAACTTGATACAAATGGGATAAATTTTAAACATATTAAAGAGTTGGTTGATTTAAATTTAATTGATTATATTGCACTTGATTATAAAGCACCAAAATATAAATTTAAAAAAATCACTCATACCCTTATCTCTAAATTTGACTCTTTTATAAAAATATTAAATTATTTAATAAAAATTAATTTTGACTTTGAAGTTCGTACCACACTTCATAGAGATTTATTAGATGAAGATGATATAAATTTTATAATTCAAGATTTAAATGATAGAGATTATCAAGGGATATATTTTTTGCAAAACTTTTTAGATACTTCTAGTAATATAGGTGATATTAAAAGTTCAGATAAAACCCTGAATTTAGATAAAATTCAAGATAAAAATAACAATATAAAAATTAAATATAGAAATTTTTAATCCAATGATAGTAATCATTTATTTTTATTTAACTAGGAATAGGTACTTTAGGAAAATAAAGAATAAATTAACTTCAATATTTTAGTATATTTATGGTATATTTCAAAAAAAATAAGGATAAAAGATGAATGTAGAAAAAATTAGAAAAATATGTCGTCCATTTAGAATAGTATTAGGTTTAGGTTTGATTGGTGCTGGAGTTGCAACTTCAATCCCTTGGTTCTTTTTAGGAGTTATTCCATTAGTTGCAGGGATAGCAGATTTCTGTCCATTATGTAAAATTACTGGTCAATGTGATATTCTTCCTAAAAAAGAGAATAAAAACGAAGAAGAAGTGTAGAATAATATAAAGTAAAAAGGGGAAAAGATGAAACATTTAATAGATACTAATGATTTGAGCAATAAACAGATAGATGATATATTAGCAGATGCAATTAAATTTAAAAAATCATCTCCCCCTCCTCTTTTAGCAAATAAAGTTATGCTAACACTATTTTTTGAAGATTCAACGAGAACAAGAAGTTCATTTGAGATAGCTGGGAAAAAGCTTGGGATGAGTGTTGTTCACCTTAATCCATCAACAAGTTCAACCAAAAAAGGTGAAACTCTGCAAGATACATTTGAAAATTTATGTGCAATGGATCCTAATACTATTGTAATTAGGCATTCTCAAAATGATATTCCATCACAATTATCAGCATTAGATTTAACGCCTGTTATCAATGCAGGAGCAGGAAATTATGCTCATCCAACTCAAGCGATGTTAGATTATATGACACTTAAAGAACATTTTGGAGATATTAAGGGTAAAACTATTGCAATTGTTGGAGATATAGTAACATCAAGAGTTGCCTCATCTGCAACAAGACTTTTGACAAGAATGGGAATGAACGTTATTTTTGTTGGTCCAAAAGAATTTTTGCCACCTTTATCTTTTACAAGTGATGCGATGCCTCAATATGAAAGTTTAGATAAAATAATTGAAAATGTAGATGCTGTTATGAGCTTAAGGGTTCAACTTGAACGCCATGAAACACCAGTATTTAAAGATTATGAATCTTATGCTAAAAAATATTGTATCACAAAAGATATAATAAAAGATAGAGATATTTTGATTCTTCATCCAGGACCAGTGATGAGAAATATAGATATTACAGATGAGTTACTGCTTGATGATAGATGTAAAGTTTTGACACAAGTAAAAAATGGTCTTTATGTTAGAATGGCTATTTTAAAAAATCTTCTATTAGATAGCTAGTTGCCATATAATAATACCTTTAACGATATTACAAACCTAGCAAAAAAAAGAACTCCTTTTTTGCTTATAATCTCCTTTGATAAAAAAAATATCTTTGTTAAGCCACTAGATAAGTTAAAGAATATTTATTATAAATTTAAAAATAAACAAAACTTTACGAATATAAATAAAAAATATCAAGAATATTACTTAAATAAATTTCCATTAGATTTTAGAATATATCAAAAATCTATACAAAAAGTTAAAGAGAAAATATTAAAAGGTGATACATATCTTTTAAATCTTACTTTTAAAACCAAAATAGAGACAAATATTGAATTAAAAGATATTTTTAAATTATCTAAGGCTGATTTTAAACTTTATTTTAATAATGAATTTATATGTTTTTCCCCTGAAAGATTTATTAAAATAGAAGATAATATAATCTCAACATACCCGATGAAAGGGACAATTGACGCAGATATTCTAAATGCCAAAGATAAAATTTTAAATAATCCAAAAGAGATGGCAGAACATATTATGATGGTTGATTTAATGCGAAATGATTTATCTATTGTTTCAAAAAATGTTAAAGTTGATAAGTTTAGATATATTCAAAAAATTAATGCAGGGGATAAACAACTTCTTCAAGTAAGCTCCAAAATATCAGGAAAATTAAATAATAATTGGCAAGATGATTTGGGTGATATATTAGATAAACTTCTTCCTGCTGGGTCAATCTCTGGTACACCAAAAAAAAAGACAATAGAGATAATCAATGATATAGAAAATTATGATAGAGAGTTTTATAGTGGAATTTTTGGAATTTTTGATGGAAAGAATTTAGACTCTTCTGTGATGATAAGGTTTATAGAGAAAGATGAAAATAATCTTTATTATAAGAGTGGTGGAGGGATAACAATTGACAGTGATGAACAAAGCGAATATCAAGAATTATTGGATAAGATTTATTTACCACTTTAAGTTAAATTTATATTTGTTTTGATATAATCGCAAAAAGTATTCACTGATGGTTTTAATTGGTGATTTATAATTTAAATATACAAAGGCAATATAATGGCAAGAAGATGTGATGTTACTGGGAAAGGTCCACTAGTTGGAAATAATGTTTCTCATGCTAATAATAAGACGAAAAGAAGACAACTTCCAAATCTTAGATCTGTAAAGATTAAATTAGAAGATGGTACAACAAAAAGAATTAAAGTTGCTGCATCTACTTTAAGAACAATGAAGAAAAAAGCTTCTCAATAGTTCCTTGAAACTTCAAGGGATAATATCTTGAATACTAGTCAAAAAATAAAAAAGTTTCTTGGCTGGACAACAACACCAAAACCACATATAAACTTAACTGATGAGTATTACTCTCACCTAAAACCTTTTAGATATCCTTTTATATTAACTGTTTTTATTATGCTTATTGGCACAATGGGATATATAATTATAGAGGATTATCCTCTTATGGATGCTATATATCAAACAGGTATCACATTTACAACAGTTGGTTTTGGAGAACAAAGACCTCTATCTGATTTAGGACGTATCTTTACCATTACATTAATTATTTTTGGATTTATACTATTTTCTATATCTGTGGGTATCATAGCAGAGGTGTTTCACAAAGGTGAATTTCAAAAACTTATAAGGGAGAGACGAATGCTTTATGAGATAGCAAGATTAAAACAACATTTTGTGGTATGTCATCACAATGAATTTACAATTGAAGTAACAAAGAATTTAAGAGAGAATCATATACCATTTGTGGTAGTAGATAATAGAGAAGATATGGAACAGATTGCAAAAAAATATAAATATCCATATTTTGTATCTGCTCAACCACATACACAAGAAGCAATTTTAAAATCATATATGTCAAGTGCAAAAGGGATTATTACCCTTGCCAATAATGTTACAGATAATATAGCAGTTGTTGTATCTGCAAGGTTATATCAAGATGAGATTGGAAGAAAAAGAAAATATTTAATTATTGCAAGTGCAAAAAGTAATGAAGATGAAGAAAAGCTCTCTAAACTTGGTGCAGATAAAGTTGTAACAGCTTCTAAATTAATGGCAAAAAGAGTAAATGCAATGGCAGTTAGACCAGAGATGGAAAATATGCTTCAAGACTTTTTATATAGACAAGATAGTCCACTTGATATGGAAGAGGTAAAAGTTCCAAAGATAAGTTGGCTAACTTTAGGAAAAATAAAAGACGCAAATTTTAGAGATATTGCAAATGTTACTATTATAGGTATAAAATATAAAGATAATAAGTTTATACCAATGCCATCAGCAACACTTACAATTCTTCCTGAATCAAAACTTCTTTTTGTTGGTACTGGCGAAGGTATCAGCAAAGTTAGAAAAATAATCAGAAAAGATAAAAAACCTAAAGAGTTACAATATGTCTAATAGGTTTATATCATTTTTAGATTCCGTGTCAAGCACGGAATAACAAACAACCATCATTCTCAGTCAAACATAACCGTCATTCTCAGTCAAACACAACCGTCATTCTCAGCTTGACTGGGAATCTAATTTTAAAAAACTCAATGCACTTTAATATACAATGACAATAATTGTAACTCCCGACATTCATCACCCCTCTAAACTTAAACTAATATAAAACAACTAATCATAAAACTCTTCATAATCATCCCCTAAGCACTCCAAAATAATCTCATGATTTTCATTAAAATAATCCAATTGAGTC
>Ga0256842_1000207_pt1 | contig 52140 bp, 64 predicted proteins | sample 4559240metaG_FD_185973 | JGI IMG/M metagenome (GOLD analysis project Ga0256842, IMG submission 185973) | Hydrothermal vent microbial communities from Guaymas Basin, Mexico - 4559-240 | ecosystem: Environmental > Aquatic > Marine > Hydrothermal vents | place: Mexico: Guaymas Basin | collected... | reverse complement strand
TAGGACTCTATGCCGCAAACTTCCAGAGAAGAATGGATACACGCGGACACCTACTACACTACCCACAAAAACCCTTAGTACAAACAAGAGCTATGGAAGTAAACGGTTACAACGAGAGACCAGCTGGACAGAACATGGTAGTAGCCGTTATGAGCTTCACTGGATACAACATAGAAGACGCTCTCATAATGAACAAGAGCAGCGTTGATAGAGGATTAGCGAGAAGTACATTCTTCAGACTATACTCCACAGTAGAGTACAGGTACCCAGGAGGACAAGAAGATAAAATAACAATACCATCAAGCAACGTACGAGGATACCGTGGACCGAAAGCATACGAAAAACTAGACGAGGATGGAATAGTAGCACCTGAAACCCCCGTGAAAGGAGGAGACGTACTCATTGGAAAAGTGAGCCCGCCCAGATTCATGACCGCACAAGAATACGCTGTGGGAGCAGGCATTACTAGACAAGATGCAAGTGTAGTAACACGTCACGGAGAAAAAGGAGTAGTAGATGTAGTAATGCTTACAACAGATGGTGATGGAAACAGACTCGTAAAAGTCAGAGTAAGAGACCTAAGAATACCAGAACTCGGAGACAAGTTTGCTTCAAGACACGGGCAGAAAGGAGTAATAGGCTTACTTGTACCCCAGTACAACATGCCCTTCACCGAGGAAGGAATAGTCCCAGACCTAATCATTAACCCACATGCTTTCCCATCAAGAATGACTGTTGGACAATTAATTGAAAGCATAGCTGGTAAAGCAGCAGCTTTAGAAGGCAGATTTGTAGATGCTACACCATTCCATAAAGAACCCATTGAGAACCTCATGATAATGCTCAAGAGACACGGATACCCAATGAACGGTATGGAGACAATGTATGATGGTAGAACAGGTGAGATACTACAAGCACCGATATTCATAGGAATAGTATACTATCAGAAACTACACCACATGGTAGCAGATAAGATCCACGCACGTGCAAGAGGACCCGTACAAATACTCACAAGACAACCAACAGAAGGACGTGCAAAAGAAGGAGGACTAAGATTCGGAGAAATGGAGGTAGACTGTCTAGTAGGTCACGGTGCATCACTGCTTCTCAAGGAACAAATGCTGGATAAAAGCGATAGAACAATAATATACGTGTGCGAAATCTGTGGACACATAGGATACTATGACAGGATAAGAGGAAAATATATGTGCCCAATACACAAAGACAAGGGCAAGCTTAAACCAGTAGAAGTATCTTATGCTTTCAAGCTCCTCATACAAGAACTAATGAGCATGTGCATTATGCCACGCCTAAGACTAGAAGATATCAGAAAAATGATCTAAGGTGCTCACCCATGACACGCCCACCCACACGTATTTCAAGTGTTAAATTCGGTATTTTGTCCCCAGAAGAAATCAGAAAAATGAGTGTTACAGCAATTATTACAAGCGAAGTATATGATAACGATGGAGCCCCCATAGACGGGGGCGTAATGGATCGTAGACTAGGGGCAATAGAGCCTAGAGAAGTCTGTCCAGTATGTGGAAACACGCGTGAAAGCTGTCCCGGACACTTCGGGCACATAGAACTAGCTAGACCAGTCATTCATGTAAGCTTCGTCAAACACATACACATGTACCTTAAAGCTACTTGTAGAGTATGTGGAAGGATCAAAATAAGCGAAGCAGAGAGAGAAAAATACATTGAGCTCATGAAGGGATTGGAAGAACTGGGCCTCGACTATCTTAAGAGAAGACTACATGAATACATAAGAAGAAAAGCAGCAGCTACACAGAAATGCCCTCATTGTGGAGCAAAACAGTACAAAATAAGACTTGAAAAACCTCACAGCTTCTATGAAGACCGTGGGGAAGAAGGATACGTCAAGCTCAACCCAATAGAAGTACGTGCACGCTTAGAGAAGATACCCGATGAAGACGTCAGGCTACTTGGAGGAGACCCCGTAGATGCTAGACCTGAGTGGATGGTGCTAACGGTATTACCGGTACCTCCAAGGTCTGTTAGACCATCTATTCTCTTGGAAACAGGTATTAGGAGTGAAGACGACTTAACACATAAACTAGTAGACATAATCAGAGTTAACAACAGGCTACGCGAACACATAGAGTCAGGAGCCCCCAACGCTATTATAGAGGATGAATGGGAGCTCCTACAATATCATGTAACAACGTACTTCGACAATGAAGCGCCAGGAATCCCTGTAGCACGTCATAGAAGCGGAAAAGTATTGAAAGGAATAGCTCAGAGACTCAAAGGAAAAGAAGGAAGGTTCAGAGGAAACTTACGAGGTAAAAGAGTCGACTTCTCAGCCAGAACAGTGATAAGCCCAGACCCCAACCTGAGCATTAACGAAGTAGGAGTACCTGAAATGATAGCAAAGATCCTTACGGTTCCAGAGAGAGTTACTCAATGGAACATCGAGGAAATGAGAAAACTCGTACTAAATGGGCCAGATAAATGGCCTGGAGCAAACTATGTAATAAAACCAGATGGCAGAAGAATAAGCCTGAAATACGTTGACAGAAAAGCCCTTGCCGAAACACTAGCACCCGGCTTTATAGTTGAAAGACACCTACGCGATGGAGACATAGTATTATTTAACAGACAACCATCACTCCACAGAATATCGATAATGGCGCACGTAGTGAGAGTTCTACCCTACAAGACGTTCAGATTAAACCTCCTTGTATGTCCACCATATAATGCAGACTTTGACGGAGACGAGATGAACCTCCACGTACCACAAAGCGAAGAAGCAAGAGCTGAAGCAAGACTATTAATGCTTGTTGAGAAACACATCCTCACACCACGTTATGGAGGACCAATTATTGGAGGCCTACAAGACTACATTAGCGGAGCATTCCTCTTAACAAACAAATCAACACTCCTAACCAGAGAAGATGTAATAGAATTACTAGGAGTAGCTGGTTACCGTGGAGAACTCCCAGAACCAGCTATTCTAAAACCAGGACCATACTGGACAGGAAAACAATTAATAAGCTTGTTCCTACCGAAAGACTTCAACTATAAGAGACCAGCGAAAATAGCTGGTGCAACAGCACTGAGATGTATTGACGAAGATTGTCCACATGACAGCATAGTTATAGTTAAGAACGGCGTATTCCTAGAAGGAGTTCTCGACAAAGCAAGTATTGGTAGAGAAGAGCCAGAAAGCCTAATCCACTGGCTCGTGAAAGAATACGGAGAAGACATCGCAAGATTGTTCATGGATTATGTTTATAGAATGTTCCTGAGATTTGCCGAGAAATACGGTTTCACAATGGGATACACACACTTATTGCTCCCACCAGAAGCTAAGAAGAGAATACTAGAAATCATAGAGGAGAAGAAGAAAGAAGTATACGAGTTAATAGAAAAATATCATAGAGGAGAGCTAGAGCCCAGACCAGGCAGAACTGTTGAAGAAACACTAGAAGACGAAATAATTGATCTCTTATCAAAGAAACTCCTCGACGACGTAGCAGATGCTATAACACCATATTTCACACTAACAAACCCAGTAATCATTATGGCTAGAACAGGTGCTAGAGGAAACCCAGTCAACCTCACCCAGATGGCTGCTCTCCTCGGACAACAAACTATACGTGGCAGGAGAATAACAAGAGGATATCTGCATAGAACACTGCCTCACTTCAAACCCAAAGACCTAGGACCAGAAGCAAGAGGCTTCGTAGCCCATGGCTTCGTAGATGGATTAACACCGATAGAAATGTTCTTCCACGCAGCAGCTGGTAGAGAAGGATTAACAGATACAGCTGTGAGAACAAGCCAGAGCGGATACATGCAGAGAAGATTGATAAACGCGCTCCAAGATCTGAAAGTAGAATATGATGGAACAGTACGTTTACCAACAGGCGAAATTGTACAATTCCTATATGGCGAAGACGGGGTCAACCCCATGATGAGCGACCATGGAAAAGCCGTGAAGGTTGAAAGAGTTATAGAAAAAGTAATAGGGTGGAGAATATGAGCAAGAGCAAAATACGTTCAATAAAACAAATAGATAGAATCCTAGAAGAAAAACTGAGAGGAAGAGTAAGTACTCTAGTATATAATGAAACACGTGAAAAAATAATTGAGAAATACAAGGAGAAAGGACTAACAGTAGAAGAACTAGAGAAGATCATTGAGGAGACAATAAATAGGTATGAGAAAAGCCTAGTAGAACCTGGAGAAGCCGTTGGAACAGTCGCTGCACAAAGTATAGGAGAACCATCAACCCAGATGACCCTACGTACATTCCACTACGCTGGTGTGCGAGAATTCAACGTAACACTAGGTCTACCAAGATTAATAGAAATAGTAGATGCTAGAAAGAAACCAGGCACCCCTATTATGGAAATACCTCTTACAGATGAGTATAAATACTCCGAAGAAAAAGCTAAAGAAGTGGCCAGGAAGATAGAAAGTACAACAATAGAAAATGTATCCAAGGAAATAAACGTGGATCCCTATGAGGGAGCAGTCATAATCTTAGACCCTGAAATGCTCAGTGATAAAGGAGTAAAAGTAGAAGATGTTGTAAGTGTTTTAGAAAAACTAAGACTAGGAAAAGTCTACGTTGACCCCGAAGACCCATACACAGTACATATCGAGCTGAGACCAGAAAAAGTAGATTACACGAAAATAGAAAAGATAAGAACAAAAATAGCAAATGCAAAGATCAAGGGAATTAAGGGAATAACAAAAGTAATCATACAGAAAAGAGGAGATGAATACGTATTAGTAGCAGAGGGAAGCAACTTAGCGGAAGTAATGAAAGTACCAGGAGTAGATTATAGAAGAATTTATACAAACAACATAGCTGAAATAGAAGCAATTCTAGGAATAGAAGCAGCTAGAGCAGCTATTATTAGAGAGATAAAAGAAGTTCTAGAAGACCAAGGTCTAGACGTGGATATTAGACACATAATGATACTAGCGGACATAATGACGTGGACTGGGAGAATAAGACAAGTAGGAAGAATGGGTATTGCAGGTGAAAAACCAAGTGTTCTAGCAAGAGCAACATTCGAGATGACAGTACAGAAACTAGTAGAAGCCGCAACAGAGGGAGCCATAGACCCATTACTCGGTGTAACAGAAAACGTTATAATAGGCCAACAAGTTCCACTTGGAACAGGAATTGTAGAAATATATATGACTCCCTACACACCTAAAGAGGAAGAGGAAGAAGAAGACATTGAAGCGGTCATAGAGAAGAGCAGGTGATAAGAAATGGTCTCAACAATAGACTTCGTACGCGCTTTACAAATGGCTATAAAAACAGGAGAAGTAGTCTTGGGAAGCAAGAAAACACTAAAACTAGTACTACATGGAAAAGCTAAACTAGTAGTAATAGCTGCAAACGCGCCACCAGAACTCAAGAGAGATATAGAATACTATGCAAAGCTCTCAAACATCCCAGTATATAAGTTCCCTGGAACAAATATAGAATTAGGAACACTTGCTGGAAAACCATTCAGCGTAGCCGCAATGGCCATAGTTGATCCCGGACAATCAAATATTTTAGACATAGTTATGGAGGAGGAGAGTGAGTGAGCAAGAGAAGTAATCGCTCAATAAAGCTAACACCAGAAGAGTTCCGATACATGGCATTACTACATGAGCTAACAGGAGTACATGTAAGAGACTGTATCGTTGATGATGAAAACGAGAGAATAATTTTCTTAGTAAACCCTGACGAAGTAGGGAAAGCTGTTGGTCCTCGAGGACTTTATGTACAGAAACTAAGAAAGATCCTAGGAAAGAATATCGAGATAGTGGGTTATAGTGATAACTTAGAAGACCAGGTAAGATATGCGTTAACCCCGGCAAGAGTTAGAGAAGTAAGAGTAGCAAACAGGCCAGGAGGCAAAAAAGTTGTTTATGTAAGTGTTGAACCAAGTGATAAAGGAATAGCTATTGGTAAGGGAGGCAAAAACGTTTCGCGAGCAAAACTAATACTTAAGAGATACTTTGATATAGATGCTGTAATAATAGCTTAAATACTAGGTAAGTTTTTAAAGAGGAGTAAGAAATTCGATTAGTAGGTTCAAAGACAAACAGAATCGGGATGATATGGAATGGCTGGTAAAAAAGCACCCAATGGATTATTTGCTGCTAGAAAGTTGAGAAAAAAGAGGTTAAAGTTTAGGTGGAGTCAGAGAGAATTCAAGATAAAAATGCTAGGGTTAAAGAAGAAACACGATCCATTAGAAGGAGCGCCAATGGCTAGAGGGATTGTCCTGGAAAAAGTTGGTGTGGAAGCAAGACAGCCAAACTCAGCTGTACGAAAATGTGTAAGAGTACAACTTGCTAAGAACGGTAAAGTAGTAACAGCTTTTGTTCCATTTGACGGTGGAATAAACTATATTGATGAACACGATGAAGTAATCATTGAAGGTATAGGAGGGCCTAGAGGAAGATCTATGGGTGACATTCCGGGAGTTAGATATAAAGTAATAATGGTTAATGGAGTTTCCTTAAAAGCACTATATCTAGGGAAGAAACAGAAACCTGTTAGATAAAATCATCTATTTCATACTCATCTTCTGCGAATTCATCGCTTTGTTCATCGTATCGTTCATACCTTGTATCATATTCATCCTCCAATATTCTATACCCTCGGAACTCTTCCTGCTGATCAACTAATTCACTTCTAACATAAATCGGTTTATTAACAAGCTTAGCTAAGAAAACAGCATGGCTAGGAACCATTTTTCTCCTAACATACATATTTCCATCACTAAACTCAGCTATAGCACTATATGCTCCCGTCTTATAGTCAATATCATTTATTATTACACGTTTCAAATGCCTACCGAGAATCTCTAAGACTTCAGGCATGCTCATCAATATATCCATTAATCTTTCTCTATCATCTTCTATTTCCTCTCCATTCATTTTCTTAAGAGCTATTGCTATATCGAATGGAATATTGTAGAGGTAGAAGTATCTTCCATCCTCGAGCCTAAACCTTATCCTAGTATAAATGAATTCTCCAGGAATTATTTCCGCAACAACTTCCTCAACAAGTAAGAGTTCTTCCAACTTGATTACATCCCCTACTATGTTTCAAATAGTCAAGACAAGTTTTTACGTATATCGTATTGACCAAAACACCTTAATTTACCTTTTACAATACATCCTATAACGTACAATTATTAACCACATACTACGTAAGAGTTTTAAGGGGGACTTAATAGTTTTGGTTATGCAGAGAATAATGGTGATGCATAGTGGTTGATGAAAGCGTAGTTGTGAAAGTTACTGAAATAAAATTATTCGGTAAATGGAGTTATGATAACATAGTAGTTAGAGACCCAGGCCTTAAAAGATATATATGTTTAAAACCGGTGTTCTTACCACATACTGGTGGAAGACACGAACACCGCAGATTTGGTAAAGCAGAAGTCCCAATTGTTGAAAGATTAATAAATAAAGTTATGAGACCCGGCAGGAACATGGGTAAAAAACACTTAGCATACAATATTGTCAAGAAAGCATTTGACCTCATTTACTTGAAGACAGGCGAGAATCCTATTCAAGTTCTTGTTAGAGCAATAGAAAATGCTGCTCCTAGAGAAGAAACAACCAGAATCATGTACGGTGGTATAGTATATCATGTTGCAGTAGATATTGCTCCACAGAGAAGAGTCGATTTAGCATTAAAACACTTAACAGAAGGAGCAAGGAATAAGGCATTCAATAACCCGCTTCCGATCGAGGAGGCTTTAGCTGAAGAAATAATCTTAGCCGCTAACAATGACCCAAGAAGCTATGCTATACAAAGGAAAGAAGAAATAGAAAGAATAGCCCTAAGCAGCAGATAAAGAGTTTTTATCACAGAAGACAAAATTATTCGTCATCAATACATGGAATTACACATATATACTTGTATTTATGGATAAGCAGAATCTATTTATTCTTCCCACCGATTATCGGATAGCTTTATAAATACTTGTATAAAATTACTATTCTAGCAAACGACACGAATTAATATAAATACGGTAGATACATATCTAGTTGATTACAGAACATGTATCCCTGGGAGGTAGAGAAAAATGAGCTCTGAAAAACCACACCTTAACCTAGTAGTGATTGGACACGTAGACCACGGTAAGAGTACACTAGTAGGACACATATTGTACAGGCTCGGACTAGTAGACCAGAAAACACTACAAACACTAGAGGAAGAAGCGAAGAAGAGAGGAAAAGAGAGCTTCAAGTTTGCGTGGCTACTCGACAAACTCAAAGAAGAGCGTGAAAGAGGAGTAACAATTGCATTAACCTACATGAAATTCGAGACAAGAAGATACATATTCACAATCATTGACGCCCCCGGACACAGAGACTTCATCAAAAACATGATCACTGGAGCCAGCCAAGCTGACGCAGCATTACTAGTAGTAAGTGCTAGAAAGGGAGAATTCGAAGCAGGAATGAGCCCAGAAGGACAAACACGTGAGCACGCAATCCTAGCAAAAACCATGGGTATTAACCAGTTAATCGTAGCAGTAAACAAGATGGATGCAACAGAGCCTCCGTGGAGTCAGAAGAGATACGAACAAATCAAGACTATCCTAGGAAAGTTCTTGAAGAGCCTAGGATACGATATATCAAAGATACCATTCATCCCAGTATCAGCATGGACTGGAGACAACCTAATCGAGAGATCACCTAACATGCCATGGTATGATGGACCAACACTAGTAGAAGCACTAGACATGCTAGAACCACCGCCGAAACCAGTTGACAAGCCATTACGCATACCAATACAAGACGTATACGCTATATCAGGAGTTGGTACAGTACCAGTAGGAAGAGTAGAAACAGGTGTTCTAAAAGTAGGCGACAAAGTAGTATTCATGCCACCAGCCAAGGTAGGAGAAGTAAGAAGCATCGAGACACACCACGTAAGAATAGAGAAAGCAGAACCCGGTGACAACATAGGATTCAACGTAAGAGGCATATCTAAGAGAGACATTAGACGTGGAGACGTCGCAGGACACCTAGATCACCCACCAACAGTAGCTGAAGAATTCACTGCTAGAGTATTCATCATATGGCACCCAACAGCAATAACAGTAGGATACACACCAGTAGTACACATACACACAGCAAGCGTAGCATGCAGAATAGTAGAAATCCAGGCCAAACTAGACCCAAGAACAGGCAAAGTAGTTGAACAGAACCCACAGTTCATCAAGATGGGTGACGCTGCAATAGTAAGATTCAAGCCAATTAAACCATTAGTAGTCGAAAAGTACAGCGAGTTCCCACCACTAGGAAGATTCGCTATGAGAGACATGGGTAAGACCATAGGAATCGGAGTAGTAGTAGACGTCAAGCCTATGAAAATAGAGATAAAGGCAAAGTAATCACACCATAGATTTTTACACAAACCCCTATTCAATAAAGAAAATAAGTTTTTCAACCCCTTAAACTATTAATCACCTCACAGAAAGAACCGAGGAAAAAGTAAACGAGGCATTGATGAAAATGTCTTCACCGAGAATGGTAAAAATAAAGATCTGGAGCACAAATATAAACATACTTAATGAGTTCATAAGCAAGATAACAGATATTGTTAAAAGAACAGGCGTGAAAATGTCAGGACCCATACCATTACCGACAAAGAGACTAGTTGTTAGAACACTTAAGCTCCCACATGGTGAAGGCAAAAAGAAATGGGAAAAATGGGAAATGAGAATCCACAAGAGACTATTATACATAGCAGCTGATGAGAGAGTAATGAAACAATTAATCAGAGTAAGAGTACCACCAGAAATATGGATGGAGATAGAGCTCTAAAATTTTCTATAATAACTCCTAGAATTCACTTACTTGAACTATATTATTTATGAATGAGATCTTCTTACCTAAATACACCAGCTGAGGGAGTCAGTATTCCTTGGAGAATAACCAATATAACACCAAACAAAAATACTAAAATATAGCATTTCTACGTGCCGGGGTGCCCGAGCGGCCTAAGGGGCTGGCCTGGAGAGCCAGTGCCCCATACGGGGCGCGCGGGTTCGAATCCCGCCCCCGGCGCCACCCATATAAAAACTTGTTTATTTACCCATGAGTTCTTCTACTTCTTCTTGTCCTTTCTTAAGCTCTGATACTTGTTCTTTATCAAGCATTTCAAGGAGTGTCAAGAACTCGCCGAAATGTGTTTTTTCCTCTCTAGCTATGTCTAGGAATACTTTCTTTATTTTTTCATCTTTCACTGATCTAGCGAGTTGTTCATAGAAGTTAATAGCGTCTAATTCTGCTATAATTGCTATCCTAATAGCTTCTGCTAGTTCTTCTTTAGATAACTCTTCTTTACGTGTTAATAGGAGAGGATTTATTCCAAACATTTCCGTACACCATATACGAGTTTAGAACTTATCATTCAAAAGTTTAGGATATATATAGCTATTAATAACTATTTCATGGGAGATGATGAAGCGCTTTAGGGAAACGATCCATAAGGAGATGAAGCTTTTCGCCCCTCCTGAACCCAACAACTACAATTATGAGATAAACTTATAATAGGAAATTTTTATCGTATTGGTAGAGGAGTAAAATAATTTGCTTACAGAGAATACATAGGGTGATGTCATAGTTTTGAGCACTAGCAGGACGTTTAAATATATCGTACGTATAGCTGGCACAGATATTGATGGTAGCTTGAAAACTGCTTATGGATTAGCGGAGATCAAGGGTGTTGGAGTCAACCTAGCCTATGGAATATGTAGAAGACTTGGAATAGATCCAGAAATGAGAATTGGCTACTTAACAGAAGAAGAGATTAAGAAAATAGAAGACTTACTAGCGAATCCCTTAAACTATGGCATACCTAGATGGGTTCTAAATAGAAGAAAAGACTACACCACCGGAAAGGACATGCACTTAATTGGTGCAGAGCTAATATATTATGTGAAACAAGATATTGAGAGAGAAAAGAAGATTAAGAGCTGGCGCGGTATACGTCATGCACTCGGATTAAAGGTAAGAGGACAGCGTACACGCACAACTGGAAGACTAGGATTAACCGTTGGTGTAAGGAAGAAGAGAAGATAATCCTAAAGAGGGGTGAATAAGGATGGGTGACCCGAAGAAACCCAGGAAGAAGTGGGAAGGACCTAAACATCCATGGAGAAAAGAAGTCCTAATCCAAGAACTAAAACTCCTAGGTACTTATGGACTGAGAAATAAGCGTGAATTATGGAGAGCCCAGACAATTATTAGGAAATTCAGGCACCAAGCCCGCTCACTATTAGCTGCTCCAAAAGAAATACGTGAAAAAGTAGAAAAAGCGATGCTTAGGAAACTATACAATATGGGATTATTGCCCGAAAACGCTACCCTCGAAGACGTACTCAGCCTAACAGTAGAAGATCTCCTAGAGAGAAGACTACAAACCATAGTATATAAGAAAGGTCTTGCACGCACGATACATCAAGCTAGACAACTAATAGTTCACGGACACATAGCAATAGCAGGTAGAAGAGTTACTTCTCCTGGATACATTGTGTCTCGTGAAGAAGAAGAATTAGTTGATTATGCGCCCACAAGTCCATTCAAGAAACTCCAAGAAGAAACAAGTAGCTAAGGTGAACACATATGGCATTCATGGGTAGAGAACTTAAATGGGGAGTAGCTCATATTTACAGTAGCTTAAACAACACAATAATCCATATAACAGACCTTACTGGAGCGGAAACAGTTAGTAGATGGAGCGGTGGAATGGTAGTAAAAGCAGACAGAGAAAAACCAAGCCCCTACGCAGCAATGCTTGCAGCAAGCAGAGCAGCAAGTGAAGCAATGGATAAAGGAATAATGGCCCTACACATAAAAGTACGAGCCCCCGGAGGTCATGGACCAAAAACACCTGGTCCAGGAGCACAAGCTGCTATAAGAGCATTAGCTAGAGCAGGTTTCATAATTGGAAGAATCGAAGACGTAACACCAATACCACATGACACCACGAGAAGACCAGGCGGTAGAAGAGGAAGAAGAGTCTAAAACTATGTAATTATTTTAAATGGAGGTATCCATATATTGGAGATAAACGTTTTGGAAAAAACCTCTTTAAAGCTTCGCTTATATATAAAGAATATCCCACTACACATACTTAACTCGGTCCGCAGGGTCATGATCGCTGAAGTCCCTACAATGGCTATAGACTCAGTAGTATTCACAATGAACAGTAGTGTTTTCTACGATGAGTACATCGCCCATAGGCTGGGATTAATCCCCTTAACAAGCGAAAAAGCATTAGAAAAATACAAGTCACCAGAAGAATGCAGAGAAGCAGCAGATAGAGGACTATTCACTGAAGACTGTTTCGTAAAGCTAGACTTAGAAGGAAAAGGAACAGGAGAAGGCCTAGTAACACTTTATAGTGGAGACTTGAAAACCTCAGATCCAGACGTAAGACCTGTATATGATAAAATACCAATTGTCCTCTTAGCAAATAATCAAGAAATAAGACTAGAAGCATATGCTAGGCTTGGTCGAGGAAAAGAACACGCCAAGTGGAGCCCTGTATCAGTAGCAACACACAAGTACGTTCCATTAATACATATAAGAGAAGAACTATGTAAAGGAGAAGAATGCAAGAAATGCATAGAAATATGCCCCAAGAATATTTTCGAGCTCAAAAACGGAAAACTCATGATAAAGCAAGATAAAGTACTCGATTGTACTCTTTGCAGGATTTGTGAAGAAGTGTGTCCCTATAATGCTATAAGAATAAATTGGAAAGAAAATGAATACATTTTAACAATAGAATCCACGGGAGCATTACCTCCCAAGAAAATATTATTGGAAGCTATAAAAATACTTGAGAATAAAATAGATGATTTCATAGAAAGTTTGAAGAGAGAAGGTGTTGTTAAATGAGAAAAACAGGCCCCACAAACATAGTATTGAGAAAGACGATTAGGGAACTCTACAAGTTATCTAATCAATACAAAGCACCTATTTGGAGAGCAGTAGCTGAGGAATTAGAAAAGCCCAGGAGACAACGCAGAGCAGTAAATATAAGCAGGATCAACAGATACACGAAGGAAGGAGACATAGTGGTAGTGCCAGGCAAGGTACTCGGAGCAGGAACCCTAGACCACCCAGTAACTGTTGCAGCAGCAGCATTTTCAAAAACAGCTATAGAAAAAATAAAAGCAGCTGGAGGAAAAGTATTATCCATCCTAGAATTAGCAAGAGAAAACCCCAGGGGAAGCAACGTAAAGATAATAGGGTGAAAAACATGAGTGAAGCCAAGACTCTCTACGTGGACGCAACTAACCAGATACTAGGAAGACTAGCAAGTATAATTGCTAAGAAACTCCTTGAAGGCTATCGTGTAATAGTAGTTAATGCTGAAAAAGCAGTAGTTAGTGGAGAAAGACTCAGAGTTATACAGGGATACAAGCTACTAGAAAAAGTAAAGACACACTATAACCCATACAAAACAGGTATTAGGAGACCAAAATCACCACATAACATATTGAAAAGAACCGTTAGAGGAATGCTTCCCATAGAGAAACCCAGAGGAAGAACTGCTTATAAAAGACTAAGAGTTTACAACGGCCTACCACCCGAGCTTCAAGACAAGGAGTTTATTAGGTTCGAGGAAGCTGATATAAGCAGGTTAAAGGGAAAATATATAACTCTAGGTGAAATAGCTAAGGAACTAGGTTGGAAAGGTGTAGTTCAATGAGCACGCAGGGGAAAATAGTAATCGCTACAGGTAAGAGGAAAACAAGTATTGCAAGAGCAATCATAAAGCCCGGTCAGGGAAGAGTATGGATAAATGGCGTACCTCTAGAAATATGGCCCATCGAGCTTGCCAGGCTCAAAATGTATGAACCACTAGTAATAGTTGGTGATCTCTGGAAACAAGTAGACATATACGTAAACGTGAGGGGAGGAGGATACATGAGCCAGGCAGATGCTGTAAGAATGGCTATTGCTAGAGGCTTACTAGAATACGCAAACAATAACCCCGAACTAAAGAAGATACTAACAGAATACGATAGATACATGCTAAGCGGAGACCCGAGAAGAACAGAACCAGAGAAATGGGGCAGATACAGCGCAAGAAGGAGATGGCAGAAAAGCTATAGGTGAACCCGGAGGTTATCAAGAATTGATGTTCCCCGTAAGATGTTTTACATGTGGTGCACCCATAGGGCATTTATGGGAAGAATTTAAGAAAAGAGTAGAAGCAGGAGAAGATCCAGGAAAAGTACTGGATGAATTAGGAGTTAAAAGATATTGTTGTAGAAGGATGTTTCTCTCCCATGTTGAGATTTCATATGAGATATTAAACTTCCCTAAAGTCTCCTAAAACACCAACTAGGAGGTGTTTTACTTGTCAGAAGAAAAAACAAGGCAAAGCCCCCAAGAGGAACAAACTAGGACAAAACCAGTAGTGGAATTACTAATAACACTTGACAAGTACCTAGCTGCTGGAGTACATATAGGAACACATATATGCACAAAATTCATGGAACCATTCGTTTATAGAGTACGTAATGATGGACTCTACATCTTAGATATAAGGAAAATTGATGAAAGAATAAGAATTGCTGCAAAATTCTTAGCAAGATACGAGCCTGAGAAAATAGCAGTAGTATCTGCTAGGCAATATGGTCAAAAACCAGTATTAAAGTTCTGTAGCTATGTGAACTGCAAACCATTCATAGGAAGATTTATGCCCGGAACATTTACAAACCCAAGCCTTAAATGGTATTTTGAACCAGACGTAGTACTACTAACTGATCCCAGAGCTGATTCTCAAGCACTAAAAGAAGCTGCCGAGATCGGCATTCCTATAGTTTCACTGGCTGATACTGATAATAGAACAGAATACATAGACTTAATTATACCAGCCAACAATAAGGGTAGAAAAAGCCTAGCACTAATATATTGGTTATTAGCTAGACAAATACTTAGAGAAAAAGGAATAATTCCACCTGACGGAGATCTGCCTGAACCGCCTACAGAGTTTGAAGTACGTCTTCAGAGGTGAAGAATTATTTGGAAACCACTTCCCATACAAGATACCCCGTTGTAGCGGGGTATTTTTATCCATCAGATCCTAGAGAACTTATTAAGACCATTGAGTGGTCTTTCAAACACAGTCTTGGTCCCGGAAAATTACCAGTTGTTTCTGAGAAAAGGAGAAAAGAGACACTCGGTTATGTTGCTCCTCATGCAGGATACATTTATAGCGGACCCGTAGCTGCACATACATATTATAACTTAGCACTAGATGGGAGACCAGAAACAATCATATTGCTTGGAACAAACCATACAGGTAGAGGAGCATTAGTATCAATATACCCTGCTGGGACGTGGATAACTCCTCTAGGCAAGCTCGAAGTAGACTCAGAACTTGCTAGAGACATAGCCAGCAATAGTAGCATAGGAGAACTAGACATCTATGCACACATAGAAGAGCATTCAATAGAAGTACAACTACCATTTATTCAGTACCTCTATGGTGATAGTGTCCGGATAGTACCAATTAGTATTGGATTACATACACCTGAAGTAGCAGAAGACCTGGCTAAAGCAATACTGGAATCGATTACAAGCACGAAAAGAGATGTAATAATAATAGTTAGTAGTGATTTCAACCACTATGACCCACACGAAATTACCGTTGAAAAAGACAAGAAAGCACTCGAGAAAATACTGTCTTTTGATACCAATGGTTTCTATAGAGTACTCCTTGATGAGCACATCACAGTTTGTGGCCCAGGAGGAATTATGACACTAATGGAGTACTCGAAACTCGTAGGAAAAGGAAGGGAAAAAGCAGAATTACTAAAGTATGCTACAAGCGGAGATGTTTCAGGAGATAAAACAGCTGTAGTAGGATATGCCTCAATAAGATTTTTTGTACAATAAAATACGATAACTTATCACGTTTTTCTAGGAACATGTTAATTTTAGTATAATAACAATTGTTTTACGTGAATAGCTCATTGCTATTTATGAGCAAAGTATTTTTATGAGGAGAAAACACTTGGAAGATGAAAGAATAGGACATAGAAAAATAGAGCATATAGAAGTAGTTCTTAACCATGACGTCGATTTTCCAGAACACTGCACTAACTTATATGATGCAATAATTCTAATCCACCAAGCATACCCTAGAATAAACTATGAAGAAATAGATCTATCAACATATTTCCTGGGATACAAGCTATCAGCTCCAATCATTATAGAGGCTATGACCGGAGGACATCCAGACACGTATGATATAAATGAGAAACTAGCAGAACTAGCATCAGAATTAGGACTTGCTATTGGTGTTGGTAGCCAGCGACCAATGATTATTTATAGAAATAACGATGAAGTAATTAAAACATACAAGGTAGTGAGAGAAATAGCTGAAAATGTCCCATTAATTGGGAATATAGGTGCTAATACTCTCCACGACCTAGTACCTGAGGACATCGAGTGGTTAGTCAAAACAATTAATGCAGATGCTTTAGCAATACATTTCAATCCAGCACAAGAAGCGATACAACCAGAGGGAGACTTGAGATTTAGCGAAAAGATAAGCGAGAAAATCGCTGAAATACTTGATCTTCTGGATATACCATTGATCATTAAGGAAGTTGGAAACGGTTTATCTATGGAAACAGTAAGTAAACTGAGATCTGTTGGAGTAAGGATCTTTGACGTGGCAGGGGCTTGTGGAACAAACTGGATACTCGTAGAGAAGTACAGGAAACGGACAACTCCTATTAAGCAAGCAATAGCAGAACTGCTTGCTAGATGGGGCATACCAACTCCCATAGCAGTTATTGAAACAAGAGCCGCTGCTCCCGATTCAATCATAATAGCAAGTGGCGGGGTATGGGACGGATTAAAAGCTGTGAAATCAATAGCTATAGGAGCAGATATGGTAGGATTAGCTAAGCCTATTATAAAGAAGCTGCTTCTAGAAAATTATGTTTCAGCTAAAAAATACTTAGAAACAATCATAGAATCAATGAAAATAATAATGTTCTTGACAGGGGCTAGGAAAATAAACGATTTACACAAAATACCTATAATACTATTAGAACCATACATTACCTATCTGAAAACTAGGGGGATAAATCCAGAGCAATACATCAAGTATTTGAGAGGATCCTAGATGGAAAAATACAATTATCCAGAAATATTTGTCAAAGGTTTACATGATGGAAAATACTGTATTGTACAAACAAATAACGAGTTTTATCTTATTGAAAAAGAAAGACTTGGAAAAGTCGTAGACAGAAACAAGATATATACAAACATTGTTTATGAGGAAATCCTTAACTACGTAGACCTAGTTGAAGCAAGAATACAAATAGATACAATAGTTGTTCCAGAATTTACTCTAGATAAAAAAGAGTTAAAAGGAATATTTGTTAAAAAAGACACACCTCTCTGCCTCATTGAGGTTAAAGGAATACAACCATATGTTTTCATAAAAGAAGGCGATAACGTAGATGAAAAAGATAAAATTGCATACACAATTACTGGTAAAGGAGAAGTACGTGTTACAAAATCCCCTTGCAAAGGAATTGTTTTACTCGTAATAAATCTCCCCTGGGAACAACCAGAAAAATATATCTTAGCGGTTGTGAGCAAAGATGACGCTAGAGAAATCATTATTAGAAAAAGTTAAGAAAACAGCATATAAACACGCACTATTAAACGCTTATAAACACGGGGGAAAAGCAGAGCTAAAACCAGTAATAGCCAAGATCATAGGCGAAATACCAGAAATAAGGAAGAATGTTAGAGAAATAATTGATTTAGTAAAACAAGTAATTGAAGAAGTAAATAAGTTATCTCTAGAACAACAAAGAAAAATACTTGAGAAAGAATACCCTGAGCTCCTAGAAGAGAAGCGTGAAGAAAAAGAAAAAACCCTGCCACCGCTCCCAAACGCTATACCCGGAAAAGTAATTACTAGGTTCGCCCCTAATCCTGACTATACTATACATCTAGGAAATGCTAGGCCAGCGCTACTCAGTTACTGGTACGCAGAAATGTATAATGGAAAAATGATACTTAGATTTGAAGACACCGATCCACGTACTAAAGCATCTTTCCCAGAAGCATACGAGAAAATAAAAGAAGATCTATCATGGCTGGGCATTAAATGGAGTGAGGAATACATTCAAAGCCTAAGACTTCCAATATTCTACGAGATCCTCAAAAAACTCATTGAAAAAGGCGGAGCATACATAGATAAATGCCCATCAATCGAGTTCAAGAAATACAGAGATTCTGGAAAACCCTGTCCTCACAGAGAACAACCTATTGATAAACAACTCGAAGAATACGATAAGATCCTGGAAGGATACTATGGAGAAGGAGAAGCCGTTATCAGGATTAAAACAGACTTAAACCATCCAGACCCAAGTGTTCGAGATTGGGTAGCTGCAAGAATAATAGATACATCTAAAACACCACATCCAATAGTTGGTGATAAGTATATTTTGTGGCCAACATATAACTTGGCTGCAGCTGTAGACGATCACTTAATGGGAATCACACATATTCTTAGAGCCAAAGAACACGTATCTAATACAATCAAGCAAAAATACCTATACGATCACATGGGATGGAAGTATCCCGAAACAATACATTTTGGAAGACTGAGCTTGGAAGGAGTTATTCTTAGCAAGTCGAAAATGAGAAAAATGATCCTAGAATACAATATGAAGCCCTACGATGATCCAAGATTCGGTACAATATCTGGATTAAGAAGGAGAGGTATAGTAAGAGAAGCACTCCATAAAATAATTAGAGATGTTGGAATAAAACCTATTGACGCACATATAAGCTTTGTTAATCTAGCAGCGATCAACAGATCATTAATAGACAAGTATGCTAGAAGATACATGGCTGTAGATAACCCAGTATATCTAAAATTAAGTGGTTTTAAAAACAGTCTAGAAGCACATATTATGAGACACCCAGATACCAAGGAGACATATAAATATTTAATTAAACCAAACGACATAGTAATGATTTCTGGAAAAGACTTCAAAATAATAGAGAATAAAATGTTCAGACTACTTGGACTAGGGAACTTCGCATTATCAAGTATCTTTGTATCAAACACAATCATAGGATTTGAAGCAAGATTAATTAGTACAAGCCCCGAGGACGCCAGAAAGAATAATGCACCAATAATTCAATGGGTAAAGATGAATGAACACATAATAGCTGAACTAATAATACCTGAAGATCTCGAGCTTAAGAGGAAAATACTGTATGTTGAGAAAAACATTGCTGAAGAAAAAATCGATAACATAGTACAATTCTATAGAATAGGTTTTGCAAGAATAGATTCTATAGAAGAAAACATTGTGAAATGCATCTATACACACGACTAAACAAAATCTTTATATTACCAATAATTACTATTCACAATAGGTCAGACGACCAAAGTTCATGGGAGGAGGATGAAGGTATGTCTAAACCATTTTATGTAAAATTCGAAGTACCGCCAGAACTAGCCGAGAAAGTATACGAAGCAGTAAAGAAAGCTAGAGAAACTGGTGGAAAAATAAAGAAAGGAACTAATGAAACAACTAAAGCCGTTGAGAGAGGTCTTGCAAAACTAGTAATAATAGCAGAAGACGTTGATCCGCCAGAAATCGTAGCACACTTACCACTTCTATGTGAAGAAAAGAAAATACCCTATGTATATGTACCAAGTAAGAAGAGGCTCGGCGAAGCAGCTGGGATCGAAGTAGCAGCCGCTAGTGCAGCTATAATAGAGCCGGGCGGAGCAAAAGAACTAGTCGAAGAAATAATTCGTAAAGTACAAGAATTAAAGGCTAAAGCAGGAGCATAAAGCAGTTGAGATAAAAACAAGTATTCATAAACTATAAGATTGTTTTTTACACGTATCTTCTATATGTTGTAATAAAAGAATAAGTCCAGAATGGTAAAAGTATTATTATATTCAAAAACAATAAACAAGCTTATCTTCTACCACTGAGCTTGCGTGCTTCTCTCTCTGTTTCTCTGAGAATTAATATGTCTCCTAGTCTTACGGGTCCTTTTACGTTCCTTGTAATGATTCTACCTTTGTCTCTTCCTTCTAAAACTCTTACACGAACCTGTATAATTTCTCCCGTTACACCTGTTCGACCTATTATTTGTATAACTTCTGCTGGGAAACCAATTTCCTCAATAATATTTACAGGTGGTTGTTCAGCAATAATCTTATCAGATTTTTCTACTTCATTATTGCTCATGACGTTAACACCTTTTCCCTATCCAACAACTTGTTGAAAACTTCACATGTGGAATAGTGAAATACGTTTTTATAAGGTTTACGATAAAACTTAAAAGTCTATAATATTGTATTTCTCCGTTGAAAACCTCAGAGGCAAAACATGGTGCAGGGAGAGAAAAATGCCTAGATTGGTCAAGTGTAGTTTTTGCGGAAGAGAAATAGAGCCTGGAACAGGATTAATGTATGTCAAGAACGATGGGAGCATACTCTGGTTCTGTAGCAGAAAGTGTTATAAAAACTATTTAATACTCAAAAGAGACCCTAGAAAACTTAAGTGGACACTAAAGTATGGACAACAGATGAGATAATCCATTTTATCCAAAATAGTTTAAATAACAAAAACAAGGCCTTACACAGGTGATAGCGAATGGTTATTGAACAAACACTTGTAATGATAAAACCCGATGGTGTCAAGAGAAGGCTTATAGGCGAAATAATTAGTAGATTCGAGAAGAAAGGACTTAAGATAAAAGCTTTGAAAATGCACTGGTTCACAAGAGAAGAAGCTGAAGAGTTCTACAGTGTTCATAGAGGAAAACCGTTCTTTGAGAGCTTAATCGAGTTCATTACTTCAGGCCCAGTTATAGCTATGGTTTTAGAAGGTGATAACGCTATCAATGTTGTTAGATTAATGATAGGCCCAACCGATGGCAGAGAAGCGCCACCAGGTACTATTCGTGGAGACTACGCATTATCGAAGTCTGAGAATGTTGTACATGCAAGTGATAGCCCTGAAAGTGCTAAAAAAGAGATCTCGATCCTCTTTAAGGATAATGAAATTTATGAATGGTAATAATTATATATATTTCGTAATTGTTGCTAGAAAACTAATCCATAGAACGGATCTTGTTTCTTCTTAATATTAATTATTTCCTTCAACACCATTTTCTCGTCATCACTAAGCTCGTTTTTGTACTTGGTTAACCATAATCTAGCATGGTCTTTCGGAATATCTGTATAGAGAATATCTCCTTCATCAACATGTCTACCAACAAGTATTCTTCCACGGATACTAATAGCAACTGATTGCCCAACCCTTGCTTCTTTCAAGACGTTGTCCCTGTCTCTTATCTGCATTATTGTGCCAAGCCTCATACCATCACTTCTCATGAGAGGGTAGCCAGGCCTAATTCTTCCTCCAAGAACTTCTACGCCAACTATGGCTGGATTGCTTCTTCTAAAGATATAGCCGGGTATGATCCTTATTTTTCCTGGTCTAATAAGTGACTCGAGCTCTCTACGTTTTTCTTCTTCTCTGAGTTTTTTAACCCATGTAGTATATTCTTCAATTAGTCTATAGATTATGTTATGCCGGAATATTCTTACACCTTCTCTCGCAGCATATTCTTCTGCTTCAGACAATACCTTGACGTTAAATGCTATTATAACACCATATTCTGGCCTATGCTTCTTCGATACAGATGCTTCAATTACATCGTTCTTGCTAACGGGACCTACATCTGCAAGCCTTACAGGAATGTTTTCACGTTTCAACGCTTCAACAACAGCTTCTAACGTACCAAGTGTATCTGCTTTGACAACAACTCCTATATTGTCAGTCTTTATTCTTATAGACTCTATTTCTTCTTGCACTTTCTTAGAATACTCTGATACTAGTTCTTCTCTAGGAACAACAAATATCGGTGAACCAGCTAATGCATCTTCAAGACCGGGCGCTGAGATCTTTACACCAGTAGCTGCTATTACTTCATCAACTTGTATAAACTTGCCTTCATGTGCTCTCATATCCTGGAGGGGCCTCGGCATTAGCAGTGCTCTTACTCTAGTTACTATTGGCTTGGTCTTACCACCTACAACAATTAAGTCTCCTTTCCTTAACACACCATCATATATTATTACATCAATAGTTGTACCCAGTCCCGGCTCTTCTTTAACCTCCAATATAACTCCTTTTGCTGGTTCATCACTTGTTATGAGTTTTTTCTTCATGAAATGCTGAACCAGCCCTGTGAGAAGAGCTAGTAGTTCTGGAACACCTTCACCTGTTTTAGCAGAAACGGGGACTATTGCAACAGTTGTTCTGAAATCTTTCACTCGATCAAATCTTTCGGACATAAAGCCAGCTTCATATAGTTGAGAAACTAGTCTATAAATTAATTCTTCAAGTCTATTAACTACTCTTGGGTCTTGTTTTCTTATAGTTTCTAAGAAAGGCGTGTCAGGATTAGGTTTCCATCCCGGGATTCTATCAATTTTATTAGCTGCTACAATAAACGGTACTCTCCTCTCCTTCAATATTTCTATACTCTCCCATGTCTGAGGCTGAAAACCTTCTAATACATCAACAACTAGTATAGCAATATCAGCTACGCTACCACCTCTTCTCCGGAGATTAGTAAATAATTCGTGACCAGGCGTGTCTATGAATAATAAGCCTGGAATCTCTATTCTAAGTTTTGGGAAATACTTCTTCAAAGGCTCAGCTACTTTCTTCAAAACCGATGCAGGGACAACACTAGCTCCGACATGTTGCGTGATCTCTCCTGGCTCTTTCTTAGCTACTGCTGTACCTCTTATCTTATCTAATAATGTTGTCTTACCATGATCAACGTGTCCTAAGACGACAACAATTGGTTGTCTCATCCACGTTTTCTTGTTATCACTACTCATACTCTTCACCCCTTCATACTATTAATATGGAATACTTTAAACAATATCATATATATACCCCTTATCAATTATTGTATCAAGCTAGAAACCCCACCGGGGAACTGGTGGAGGAGTTGAATCATGGCTGATTTCAAGATAGTTATCTCGGATCCAAAAGCACCAAAAGAAGAAGTAGTAGTTAAAGTCAAAGTAGTAGGAGATCCGGAAATAGAATATACTGACAAAGTAAAGGAAGGCTTCGAACTACCAATACTCAAAATGAATAGTAAAACTGCGGAAAAGATAAAAGCAATACACGGCGTTGCAACGATAAGAATATATAAGCCAGAAACCAAGGACAAAGTAAAGATTACTGGCAAGATCGTGATAGATGATAATATACCAGAAAATGAAGTACATGTTAGTGCCAATCAGCTAATAAACACAGTGGGAACAAATGAGATCGAGGGAGAGCTCTTCAGAGCACGTGCCTGGCAGATCAGGATAAACGATGATAGAACAAAAAGAATCATCGGATTAAGAATAGGTGATTCCTTCGATGGTTCTCTTGTAGGATTAAAGAATGTATCACTAGTAATTAGAGGGGGCACCGATAATAGTGGCTTTCCAATGAGACCAGATATACATGGTGGTGTAAAGAAGAGAGTATTACTATCAGGGCCACCAGGTTTTCATCCTAGAGAAAAAGGTGAAAGACGCAGAAAAATGGTACGTGGTAACATGATAACCGAAGACATTGTACAGATCAATACTGTTATAAAGTATGAACAATAATGTTTAAGAAAAAATGTTTAAAAAACACTGTTTTTACCGTCTCCTTGGGGTTAAAACTATTATTGTTTCAAACACATAATAATTTTCTCCGAGCGTGGTGAATAATATGCCTTGGGAAATGAAACAACCAGAAGTTAACATCGGTGTGGTAGGACACGTCGACCACGGTAAGACAACACTTGTACAAGCATTAACAGGTATATGGACTGCTAGACATAGCGAAGAATTAAAAAGAGGAATGACTATTAGGCTAGGATATGCTGATGGAAACATAGCTTATTGTGAAAACCTAGAACCCCCGGAAGCATATACTACTGAACCTGTGTGCCCAGATGGTAGCGAGTCTAAACTACTTAGAAGAGTCAGCTACGTAGATGCTCCTGGACATGAAGCCTTAATGGCAACAATGCTTAGTGGAGCAGCTTTGATGGATGGCGCAATACTCGTTATAGCAGCTAACGAGCCATGCCCACAACCCCAGACATTAGAGCATTTTGTAGCACTAGATATCATAGGTGTAAAGAACCTAGTAATTGTACAGAACAAAATAGACGTTGTTAGCAAGGAAAGAGCTCTTGAAAACTATAGGGAGATAAAGAAGTTCCTAGAAGGTACATGGGCTGAAAACGCACCAATAATACCGGTAAGCGCACTACATAAAGCAAACATAGACGCATTACTTCAAGCAATGCAGGAAGAAATACCAACACCAGAAAGAGAACTAGATAAACCACCACTCATGTATGTAGCGAGAAGCTTCGATGTCAACAAGCCAGGAACGCGTCCCAAAGACTTGAAGGGAGGAGTAATAGGTGGTTCACTCATGCAGGGAGTGATAAGAGTGGGTGACGAGATAGAGATAAGGCCAGGTGTTAGAGTACCTATTGGAGCCGGAAAAGGAAGATACAAATATGAACCAGTGATAAGCGAAGTAGTGAGCTTAAAGTTCGGAGAACTAAGTGTAGAAGAAGCAAGGCCAGGAGGACTACTAGCTATTGGAACAAAACTAGACCCATCACTAACAAAATCAGATGCACTAGTAGGAAATGTTGTAGGAAAACCAGGACATTTACCACCAGTAACAACAAGGATCAAAGCCCGCTATAAATTATTGCAAAGAGTTGTAGGAATGAAGGAAATGGTCAAAACACCTCCTCTACAGAGAAAAGAAATAGTTGTCATAACAGCTGGTACAGCTATTAGAGTAGGCGTAGTATTGAACGTTACACAAGATATAATAGAGATCCAGTTAAGAGACCCCATTGTAGCATGGGAAGGATCAAGAATAGCTATAAGTAGGAGAGTGCTTGGACGATGGAGATTAACTGGTTGGGGAATAGTAGAGGAGGTATCTTAGACAATTAGCTAAGAATGGATTTTCACAACTAAGAGGCACTAAGATGCCGAGGAAAAGACCAGTTATACTCCTCGATACAAACATGCTATTACTAATAGCTAATGGAATAAACGTATTTGATCAAATAGAAGAAAAACTCGAAACACGCCCTATTTATATAGTGTTAAAACCAATTATCAGAGAACTTGAAAAACTAGCAAAAAAATCACAACCTTCTATTAGTAAAAAAGCTAAGTTCGCATTAGAAATAGCTAAGAAATATTGCAAAATAATAGAAGTAGAAACAGCTCCTGGAGAAAAAGTAGATGATGTTATTCTAAGATATGCTTCTGAACATGGAGTGGCTGTTGCTACAAATGATAAAGAACTTAGAAAAAGACTACGTACTCATGGAATTCCAGAGATCTACCTACGGGAAGAGGGAATGATAATAGAGGTTGAAGGATTAGAATACTGGAATAGTTAGAAAAACTAAATATTATAAAGGGATATATTATTACTCTAGTTTTTATGGTTAAAACAAGAAAATAGTGTGGATAACAAGTAATTAGTTATGGTGTGAACTATGGTTTATCGATTATATAGAGTAAGAGATGTTGTTAGAATACCTCCTGAAAAATTCAGTAAACCACTAGAGGAAGCTGCTCTCGAAGAACTTAGGAAGACCTATGAGGGTGTCATTACGAAGAATATGGGTATAATTGTTACTGTCTTAGACGCTAAAGTAGATCCTGAGGGAAAAATAATTCCTGGCGACGGCGCTACTTATCACAAAGCAGAATTTACTTTATTAGCGTTTTATCCTTTTATAAAAGAAGTCGTTGAGGGAGAAGTAAACACTGTTGTAGCACATGGAGTCTTTGTCGACTTAGGCGCATCCGATGGCTTTATATTCATTAACCAGATAGCTGACGAAAAAATAGATTATGACCCTACGAGACCAGCACTAATCCTCAGAGAATCTAGGAAGATACTTGAGAAGGGAGATAAAGTGAGAGCTAGAGTATACAATGTAGCACCACTTCCTGGCAAGGGCTTACGTGTACAAATGACTATGAGACAACCATATCTTGGTAAAATAGAATGGATTAAGAAAGAATTAGAAAAACAACGTAGAACAGAGAATAAATAAATATAGGTGTGGTCAATGCCTGCACGTGGAAAACCATTCAAGGCTTGTAGAAAATGTAAGGCACTAGTAAATAAAGAAGCAAATGTATGCCCTATATGCGGTTCATCAGATTTTACAGATGAATGGGAAGGAATGGTTATAATAATAGATCCAGAGAACTCAGAAATAGCCAAAATGCTTGGAATAACTAAGCCGGGTAGGTATGCGATTAAAGTTGCTTAATAAAAAATATTTACCCATACTCAAGCTCCCTTCTTTTCTCAGGAAAACTCTTAGCACACCGATGGGTAAACTCCTAGTTAGTGATAAGAAATTAATTAGAAATATAGAGGTTGATATAGCAATTGGAGACATCGTATCAGAAACTACAAAGAACCGTCTCCGGGTCATCGATGGTAAAACTAGGAGAACAATCAGTATTAAAAAACAAAATATAGAAAAAGAATCCTTTAAAGCAATAAATCCTCCCGGCACACTGAGCTTAAATACTAGAACAATTACGAAGTGCAAAAAACTAAAAACATTATATATTATAGGAGAGGAAGACCTAACTCCTCTAGCATTCTCGCTCGAGTACAAGGACGCTATCATAGCTTATGGGCAGCCTGGAGTAGGATTAGTTATATTAACAAGCAATAAAATAAATGCTATAAAAGTATTAAAAACATTTAAACCCGACATAATTGTTTATAATAATGCTTAGGATATGAGAAGAAAGAAACATTAATCAGCTGGAGCGTGTCCGATATGGGGAAAACAGTGAAACTAGGAGAATTCACTGGAGAAATAATCGAAGATAAGTATAATCCATTAATAAAAAGAAGAGAAATAATTGTCAGAATAGCTCATATAGGTAAAAGTACACCGTCGAGAGGACTCATAAGACACGAAATAGCCAAGATCTACAATGTCGAAGTAGAAAAAGTATATGTTAGAGAAATAAAAACAGAGTATGGAATGGGCGTATCAAACGCTACTGTACACATATATGACTCTGTAGAAAGAGCAAAGCAGTTCGAACCCCCTCATATCATCAAGAGGAATGAATATGCTTCTCAATCCTATCAATTAGAACAAATGATGAAAGAGCAAGGTATGGGGTGAATAGTAAATGGCCCATGTACATAAATTATATGAATACGACTACAAGACAGGCAAGATAAAGCCTAAGAACAAAAAATGCCCAAAATGCGGAAGCTTCATGGCATTTCATAAAAAACCTATCCCGAGATGGCATTGTGGAAAATGCGGCTACACTGAGTATATAAGAGAGTAACTGACTACTAATATCTTGAATTGTTTTCTAAAAATAAATATTTTCAACCCGGAAAAATTGTGATCAATATGTATGGAGATATTCTAGGAAATGTTAAAGATAACATATATATATTAGGAATAGAGTCAACAAGCCATACTTTTGGTATCGGAGTAGTAGAATATAACGCTAGAGAAGAGTCGTTAAAAATAATAGCTAATGAATATGACCGCTATGTACCTATGAAAGGAGGTATTCATCCCAGAGAAGCAGCCCTACATCACACAAGGACAGCTCCCCAAGTATTAAGAAAAGCTCTGGAAAGAGCTGGAATTAAAATAGCAGACGTTAATGCTGTTGCTGTAGCTCTAGGACCAGGCTTAGGTCCGTGTTTACGTGTTGGAGCCTCTCTCGCTAGATTTCTAGCATCATACTATAAACTAAAACTAATACCTGTCAATCACGCTGTAGCACATATAGAAATTGGTAAATACTTATTCAACTTCAAAGATCCGCTAATAATATATGTTTCCGGAGGCAATACGTTAATAGCTATTCAAAAGAAAAAGAAATACCGAATTCTTGGTGAAACACTTGATATACCACTTGGCAATTTATTCGACACATTTACTAGAGAAATAGGTTTATCACCACCATATGTAGTTAATGGAAAGCACCAAATAGATATTTGTGCTGAATGGGGAAAAGAATTCATTCCACTACCATATACGGTTAAAGGAAGCGACCTCAGTTTTTCAGGATTATTAACTGCTGCTCTCATACAAGCAAAAAAATACAAGAACAACAAGGAGAAACTAGGGAACATATGTTTGAGTCTTAGAGAGACAGCGTTCAACATGCTAGTAGAAGTTGCTGAGAGATCACTTGTCCTAACAGGGAAAAAAGAAGTTCTACTAGTAGGGGGTGTCGCGTCTAACAAGTATCTTAGGGAAAAATTGATTGCTATGACAAGAGTTCATGGAGCCAGGTATGCTGGAACGCCCCCGGAATACGCTGGGGACAACGGCGCAATGATTGCTTTAACAGGATTTCTAAGCTATGTGCACAATATACACATAGAACCAGAAAAAGCATTCATACGTCAACGATGGCGTCTGGACGAGGTAGAACTACCATGGCTACCCAATTAGTAAATGTCTTGGATAAAGGCGCTGAATCAGTTATTATTCAAGGAGAACTTCTGGGAAAGAAAATTATTGTTAAGTACAGGGTTAAGAAGCCATATCGCCACCCCAAATTCGATGAAATATTTAGGAAAACAAGGACGAAGACAGAGGCAAAAATATTATCAGAACTATACATGAACAAAGTAAATGTGCCAGCACCACTCATAGTTGATTTAAAAAACTCAATCATAATAATGGAGCATATTGAGGGACACAAATTATCTGATCTAATCGAGTACATGAACATTGAAGAATTAAAAACAATTGCATATCAACTAGGGCTTCAAACAGGAATAATGCATTCACTAAATATCTACCACGGAGACTTAACCTTAGCCAATATACTTGTTAATAAATCAAATAAGAAAATATATATCATCGACTTTGGACTAGCAGGCTATAGTAGAGATATTGAAGAATATGCAATCGATATACACTTATTAAAGAGAAGTATATTAGCATTAGCACCAGACAAGTTAGACGTATTTATGGAGGGATTCATCAAAGGTTATAGTGAATCATATCATGGAAACGTTCATGAAGTTCTACAAAGAGTAGAGGAAATAAGGTTAAGAGGACGATATGTTGAAGAAAGATTAAAGAAGAAAATGTTGAGGGACAAGTACATTGAGTAAAAAATACAAGGCAACAATTTACTTTTTAACAAATAACACCCACAAGTACGAAGAAGTAAAACCAATAGCCGAGAAATATGGTTTTCAAATAAGAATGTACAAGGATATCGAAAAAGTAGAGATACAAAGTAATGATTTATTAGAGATCGCGAAATACGCCGCCCTACACGCATACACCAAGATCAATAAACCATTAATGGTGGAAGACGCTGGCTTATTTGTACATGCTCTTAATGGTTTTCCTGGTCCATATAGTAGCTATGTATTTAAAACAATAGGATATGAGGGAATACTAAAACTCCTAAAAAATTCTAGCAATCGGGAAGCATGTTTTAGATCAGCGGTTGTCCTCATATACGAACCATTTATAATCACGTGCCTAGGAGAAACTACAGGCACTATAACAACTACCCCCCGTGGTAATAAAGGTTTTGGATTCGATCCGATCTTCGTACCTAGCGGTTCAACTAAAACCTTTGCTGAAATGAGTATTAATGAAAAGAACATGTTTTCACATAGAGCAAAAGCTGTAGAATGTGCTTTAAAAAAACTAGAAAAAATGTTAGAATTAGGTTTAAAAACTGGTATCTCTAATTCCATAGATGATAAGTAAGGATGTTAATATGGGGGAAATGCCGTGAACAAGAAAAGAGACAAAGGACAATCACATTCAACAAGACCAGCTAGAGCTGGGCCCCCGAGATGGCTCAAATTAGACATGAGTCCAAGTGATATTGAGTTATTAGTAGTAGAGCTAGCGAAAAAAGGATACACACCTTCAATGATAGGCATTATACTAAGAGACCAGTATGGTGTCCCATTAGTTAAACAAGTAACAGGTAAAAAGCTTACACAAATACTCGAGAAATATAATGTAAAACTACCAGTACCAGAAGATCTACTCTTCCTAATGAAAAAAGCTGTTAATCTTAGAAGACACCTAGAAGAACATCCCAAAGACCTTCACGCAAAGAAGGGACTAATAGACTTAGAATCAAAAATCCACAGACTCGTCAAGTATTATAAGAGAATAGGTAAACTACCACCTGATTGGAAATACACACCAGAACAAGCAAAACTAATAGTTTCTGCATACCTCTAAATCATAACTACTTAACCAAGTTAATATAGCAACTATTTTCTTACAAAGAAAATAATTATAGCGATAATACTAATACTATTACTAAAATATCCGCTTTTAACAAAGAGGTTCAGAAATTGGTCGAATTACTCAATGATATAGTGAAGTATGCTAGAGAATATGGAGTTGTAAGAATTATTCCAAAGATAGATATAGACTCGTTGATCGCCGCTGGTTTATTATGGAAAAATCTGGAAGAACACAACATATCAGCAACTATAAATTTTGATCTTAAACTAGTAGTTGAAGAAACTGATATTCCAACAGTACTCATAAATTTACCAAAACCAGAAGGAGCTGAGGAAAATAAACAATTATTCAATTTAATATACAATGGTAAAGAAAGTGTTTCTGCATATGTAGCATATTTTTTAGATAAATTATTTATCACTAGCTCCTGGGAAAAGCTACTAGCATTAATCCCCGGAATCTATTATGGCTTAGACAGCGAAGAAGGTTTTTCTGGACTAGAAAAACAATTACTAAAAGAAATAAAGGAGAACTTATCTATAAAATTTGGTTTTAAATTCTGGGGAAGAGACAGAGTTGGCTTACAAAAAGCTATTTATCGAACACTTATACCCTTCCTTCCAGGCTATACAGGTGATGCTGAAAACGTTAATAATTTACTTGAAACCGTTCTTGGAAAAACAAGTGGTTTAACAAAATATGTGTCTATAGAAGATGATGAAAAACTAGCCGCTAGGTTTTTGGAGAAGCTTGTTAAAGGAATGAAAACAGATTTCAATACTGCAAAAAGAATAGCTAGAAAGCTATTAGGTAATATCTATGTAGCTACGTTAAACAACAAAGTAGTAGAACTAAATGAGTTCATCGGTTCTAGTCTAGTTTTTATGTCTGTTAAAAAAGATAATCCATATTACATACCACTACTAAGCATAGATAAAGAATTATTATTTCAAATTTTGACAATCTATGAGGAAGTAATAGATAGTCTTTGTTTAGATATATCCTTAGCCATAAATACTTATATAGAATCGAAAAAAGAACAAGCAATCATAGAGATCGAGGAAGGATTAACAAGACCTGAGATCATTATAGAGATAATTAAGAGCATAGATGAAAATACGCGAAAAATACCCTTAATTGTATCGATCAATGGAGAATACTTAACCACTGTTGACGAATTGTTGAGAATAGGGAATGAACCATCTATTGTATATAGTAATTGTGATGCTGTACAACTGTGTCGTGTTGATGAACATGGAAACTTTATCCGTTCTTAAAATACGTTCAAGTAGTAAAAACTACGTTGAATCTCTAAAGAAAACCCTTCATCCAGATAATGTAATAACTCCTGATTTTATGGAAATAATTGAAAACATATATGAAGATAACAATGAATACGTCTACGAAATAATCATCAAAGTTAAACATTCAGCAAAAAACTTTGATTCCCTCAGGGGAAGCTTGGATGAAATACTATCAATAATAGAAATGATAGACGATGTTTTGATAATGCTTAAATAACCCTTAAAATGTATGAGACAAAGAGAAAAGAAATAACGTATAGGGGTAAACTAATATTGCCTGCACGCAGGAAGTTCGCTGTAAGAGATAAGTGGAAGCTTAAAAAATGGTACGAAGTCTTAGCACCAGATGTTTTTGGAAACATAGTTATAGGTACAACACCGGCTGATGACCCATTAAAACTAATAGGTAGAGTAATGGAAACAACCCTATACGATATCACTGGTGATATAACACAAGTCCATGTAAGACTATATTTCCAAGTAATAGATGTAAAGGAAGATAAAGCAATAACAAGGTTTAAGGGACACGAGTTATCAAGAGACTATATTAAGAGCCTCATAAGGAGGAAGAGCAGCAAAATACAAGGTATATTTAACGTTGTTACAAAGGACGGATATCACTTAAGATTAACTATTATTGCACTTACAAGCTACAGATGTAACACTAGCCAGAAGAGAGCTATCAGGAAAATCATGGAAGAATATGTGAAAGAACGAGTACCGCAGTTAACACTAAACGAGCTAATACAAGAAATGATCTTTGGCAAAATGAGCGCTGTAATAGCTGAGAGAGCCAGAAAGATCTATCCTATTAGAAAAGTTGAAGTCTACAAATCGAAACTACTAATGATACCAACACCAGAAGGACCTAAACCAGCAGTAGTAGTTTCACCTCTTCAGCTAAAGAAGTAAATCTAAGTTCTTCTCTTTATATATAATACATTGAAAACACTATTCTTTAACAAGATCCTATTACAGTTGTACCGTATACCCCATAATTATAACCAATGATTAACATATAGGAGTTTATGTCATACATTATATTTAGTCATCATAGTGTATCGGTGATTGTTATTTGAGCAAGGACTATAGTATTCTTATTAAAACCAGTATAGGATTTGAGAGAATCGTTTCAAGTAGAATCCGTGAAATAGATGATTGTGCCGAGACTTGGCCTAGTCCTCTTGGGTTTAAAGGACTTGTACTAGTTAAACCTTGTAAATACGATCGTGACACACTAGCTAAGCTAATAGAAGAACAAGTTATTGAAGCTGATAAAATAATACCCATAGATATGGTAACATTAGCTGATCCTAATAAAATATGTTCGGAGATCAAAGATTTAGTCATCAATAAAATATCTAGGAACGAAACATTCGCTGTAAGAACAACGCGTCGTGGAAAACATAGTTTTACAAGCATCGATGTTAATGTGGTTGTTGGTGAATGCATTAGGAAATATACTGGTGCATCAGTAAATCTAAGATATCCCGATAAAATTGTTTTAGTAGAAATAATTCAAGACCATGCATATATAGCTATACTCCCTGGAAGCTTTGAGCATCACAAATATTCCCCTGAGAAAAAGGAGTTGCGAAGCTTCTTTAGGAAAATAGCTGTTGTTCAAATGCCTTATCTTGGCCCCTTAGATTCAGCCCTCATCATGGGTAAGAGAATAGGGAGAGAGGTACAGAATTTCGAGGTCAAAGAACTGGTAATTGCGCCTGTAGGAATCATTGATGCATATCAATTAGAGTACTTTATTAGAGGAGTTAGGGAAGGAATAGAGTCAAGATATAATATACAGTTAAGAAGCTATCCATACAAACCTAGAAAAACACCTGTTTATCTCATGGATCTACATCAATTAGTTAGGGATAGAAGTAATGAGGTAATAATAGTTTTTGAGCCTGAGGGAAAATATATTGGTGATGTAAAGGAAGAGTTGAAAAAATTAATACTTCACAAAAAGAAGAGGGTTAATCTCTTATTTGGCTCAAGAGAAGGAATACCTGTGGGGATTTATAGGTATGCAGACTTAGTCTTAGACATAGCTCCAGGAATAACTCTTTCTACAGACTATGCCGCAGCCGCTGGACTTATAGCTTTAGCAACAGTATTATATGATGAGTATAGGTCGATTAATAATGAAAGCCCTAATACTGGCAGCAGGTAAGGGTCTCAGACTAAGACCTATAACCGAGACAAGGCCTAAACCATTAATCCCTATATTATGTAAGCCTCTAATAGAGTGGCAACTAGACGCATTATCTAGAGTAGAAGATGTTGATGAAGTACTCATAGTCATTAGCTATATGAAAGAAAAAATTATAGAATACATTGACACAATCAAGAACAAGTATAAGTTCAAGATAAAATTCGTAGAACAATACCCTGAACTAGGCACTGGAGATGCAGTTATAAAAGCTATTTCCTATACAGACTTAGATGATGAAGCACTCATATTATACGGAGACATTTTTCTCGAAAACTGGGACATATTACAAAAAATATCGAAAGTTGAGGAAAACGCTATTCTCGGAGCAGAGATCGACGATCCAAAAGACTATGGGGTTTTGATTATTGAAAACAATTACTTGCAGGGAATAATAGAGAAGCCCTTAAAGCCGCCGAGCAATATCATTAATGCTGGGATCTACAAGTTAAAGATAAGAGATATCGAAGAAAATAAAAACATACCTCTCAGTCCTAGAGGTGAGAAAGAATTTACCGATATAATCACAAATATTATCAAGAAAAACAAAATGATCAAGGTCATAAAGATCGATAAGTCTGGATGGATAGATATTGGAAAACCTTGGCACTTACTAGAAGCAAATAAAATGGCATTGAATAAAATAGAGACTAAAATAAATGGTTATATAGAACCAAATGTCTCCATAAAAGGTAAAGTAGTTATTGACAAAGGTACTCATATAAGATCTGGTACGTATATAGAAGGACCAACATATATTGGAAAACATGCAGAAATAGGTCCTTGTGCAAGAATAAGACCTTACTCAGTAATATGCGATGGGAGCAGAATAGGGTTCTCGGTTGAGATAAAAGAAAGCCTTATAATGGAAAATGTTAGGATCGGACATCTAAGTTATGTTGGAGATAGCATTATATGTGAACACGTGAATTTTGGTGCAGGAACTATTACTGCTAATCTTAGATTTGATGATAAACCAGTTAAAATGTATATTAAAGACAAACTCGTGTCTACTGGTAGGAGGAAATTTGGGGCCGTAGTTGGAGCATATGTTAAAACGGGTGTAAATGTCTCATTAATGCCTGGGACAAAAATAGGATCATATTCATGGATAGCGCCAGGAGCTGTGGTGTATAAGGATATACCAGCTAAGAGTTTCTATAGATGGTTTGGGATAGGATATATAGAGAACTTACCCCAAGAATAAACATGGTAGAGCATCTATAGGTAAGGGAAAAGGTATGAAGATTAATATTGATGAACTGAAAAAGAAGTATCCGCACCTAGCTAAGGAATTGCTTGAAAATCCTGAAGGAGATCTTGTATTAACCGTTAGGAAGCCATTACCGGATCCGTGGAGAGGGTATTTACCAGGTCCTATAGACTATATAAGGAGATGTAAATCACGAGAAGAAGCAATTAAAGTAGTCGATTATCTTGAAAAACACGGAGAACTAACTAAAGAAGAAGCAGATGAGTTAAGGAATATTATTAATAATAAGGGATTAGAGTTCTTCGGTCCACATAAAAGAGATAACTATTATTATAGAAAAGCGGTTGAATATTGGAAAAAGCTTGCAAAAACTATTTCCGAGCAGCAGTAGCAACTATTTTAATAACATCGTTGTCTCTTAATACGTAGTCTTCGCCGATCCTCTCTTTTGTTTTAGCATTTATCGCGTAGAGGAAGGTTCTGCCTAAATCTGTGTGAATCATATAAGCTAATTCTTTCACAGTGGTTCCTCTAGGCACGAGGTATGCGTCAGGCAAGATGTTTCCATAGTGGTCAGTAAATTTATTCTGGTCTTCAACAGGATAAACAACGATCAGATCTAAAACGTTGAATACAGCATGATTTAATAATCTCTGTACACCTGTTCCCCCGTATTTCCTCAGCACCTTTTCTCTAATCATTTCTAAGACTCGTTTTTGTTGTTGAGATAACTTCTTTTCATCTATAACTCTGAAATCTGGATCACCAGGTATGTATTCTATGTAGTTATTTTGCGAAGCTTTCCTCAGAATATATTCTGCAAGCGCACTAATGGGGATAACCCTGTCTTCTCCAAATACTTTCTTTAATCTCAAGATGTTTTCTTCAGCATATGGTAAATCAGCCTTGTTAGCAGCAATAATGATTGGTTTACTAACTCTTCTCAATTCAACAGCAAATTTTTCAACATCAGATATATCCCATTTTCTCGGACTCTTGTCTGCCAGTCCAGCATTTTCAATTGCTTTAACGACATGTTGTTTTCTTACACTAAGGCCAGAGAGGTTTTGAGTTATATAATCAACGGGGTTTTGCACCATGTAGATCTGTCTAGAGATCTTGTTTTCCCATACTTTCCTAACAACGCTTTTGAACCATTCATCAACTTCTTTCTGAATAGTTATTGCTTCTTCAACAGGATCATATGTTCCTGGCTTTGCAGGAGTGCCTTCTAAAGATGTGGAACCTGATGCATCCACAACATGTATCAACACATCTGCTTGTCTGAGATCATCCATGAACTTGTTTCCCAAACCCTTACCCTGAGATGCACCAGGTATAAGGCCTGCTACATCCATTATTTTTACTGGAATAAACCTGTTCCCACGTATACAGAACCCCGTTCTCGGATCACATTTTTCTAGGCCTAATTCGACATGTACACATTTCTTCCTAACATAACCTATTCCAATATTTGGTTTAATAGTAGTGAACGGGTGATTAGCTATCTCGACAGGAGCCATAGTCAATGCAGCGAAAAGAGTTGATTTACCAACATTGGTCTTACCTATAATCCCCACTATTTTCTCTGGTGGAGGCATTACTAACCACTCCTTAAGTAATCAAGCTTTCTTCAAAGTCATGCACTAAGCCATTTATTCTTAATACTTTTACACTTAATTAAAAACAAACTAGTTACGATAAGAATATATTTCTTCTCTTAATATTTATAAACCAGTTTTCTTGTCTATACCTTCTAGGCGAGAGAACAATACAAGGTTGTACACCATGGTCAAGGGAATGTACCACTATATAGCACAGTTATGGAAGCGTCCATATGAGGGAGAAATGTTAGAATTAATGAGACAAAGACTAATAAAATGGCGCAGAGAACCAGCAGTTATTAGAATAGAAAAACCAACAAGGATTGACAGAGCCAGAGCTCTCGGTTATAAAGCAAAACCAGGCTTCGTAGTGGTTAGGGTAAGAGTTAGAAAAGGAGGATTAAGAAAGCCGAGACCAAATAAGGGTAGAAGACCTAAGAGAATGGGTGTTTACGGATATGCACCAGCAAAAAGTATTAGATTAATCGCTGAAGAAAGAGCCGCTAGGAAATATCCTAACCTAGAAGTACTTAATAGCTACTATGTAGGAGAAGATGGAAACTATAAATGGTACGAAGTAATACTTGTAGATCCTCACCACCCCGCAATATGTAATGATCCCGACATTAAATGGATATGTGAAAAACAACACAGAGGCAGAGTATTCCGTGGATTAACAAGTGCTGGAAAGAAAATGAGAGGACTAAGAAAGAGCCGTGGATTAAAGTATACGATCAAGTACAAGTGGAAGAGGAAACAGAAAGAAAGAGAAGAAAGAAAGAGGCATGAAGCAAGCCGTGGCGCTAGAGAACCATGGCAGATAGCTGCAAAGAAAGCTGAAGAGTAACAAAAATGATTAAGATAAAAGAAATAGAGTTTCTAACCCATTGTCACGCTACAGAAAACTGTAACAAAGTAATAACTGCTCTTTTAAACCTATTACCCCCGGAGCAAAGAAACAAAGTATACATCGAGAAACAAACTCTTCCCGGACATTATGGTAACCCTATTACAATTATCAAATGCAAAATTAGAGATGAAACAGATAAAGTTATACAATACATTGCTGAAAAACTAAGTGACACTGAAAAATCTCTTCTCACTGTCTCCCTCGATCTCAGATACGATAAAAGAACTAACAAGATCTATATTCGAGTAAATAAGCAAGAAGCATATAGAGGAAAAATAATGTTGGATGATGGAGACGATGTTATTAAGATAATAATCAACTTAAGCGGTACTAGAAGAATTGAAAAAATAAGAGAAATTCTCAGAGAAAAGGGGTTGATCAAATAATTGATTAATTATATAGATCTATGGGTAAAGAAAATAGATGATAAATTACTCGAAACAGCCTATAAGCTGGGCTATAGGGTTCTTGGCGTAGAAGGGCTGAATAAGAAAACTATTAAGAAAAACCATGTCTTACTTGTTAATAAGATAATAGTAAGTGCTAAAACAAAGAAAGAATTGAAGAAAAAACTAGAAGGCATTAAGACCAGGTCTGTTCTCGTAGGGGTAAGACCTTTAAGTATCGAAGTAGCACGTATGGCCGCTCATGATAAAAGAATTGATACAATAATCATAGATGATGAAACTCTTTATTATATAGATAAAACACAAATACATGTTATGAAATATTATAGAAAACCACTGGAACTACCACTAAGTGTTTTTCTAAGTTTATCAACGAGAAAAAAAGCGATGATCTATAGAAGAATCAAATTATATGTAGATAATAATATGCCCCTACTTGTTTCATCTATGTCTAAGAAATGGAATGAGCTCTATGAACCAGTATCAATGATATATTTACTAAGAGAATTATTTGAAATACCGCTCAAAGAAGCATTACTAACACTTACAAACTATCCTCTTGAAATACTAGCTTACAATGGTGTTAAGCCATGACGTTTGCAGAGATGACTCCATACATTGTATATATTTTCTTGGTAATAGTATGTGTAGCAACAATACTATATCTAACGACAAGAATTAGGGAGTTAAGAAGAAAAATAGTATTCCTAAAAAAAGAAACTAACGAGTTGAAAAAAATCTTAAGACAGAAAGTAGAAGAAAAAACCGAGAAAAAGAAATTAAGAAAACGATACGTAGTATTTGCTATACTAACAGAACAAAAAATCGAGAAAAAATCCTTAGAGGAAGCTATCAGAGCGAACTGGGTTAGATTCTTCGGGGAAAAATCTCTAATTAAAGCTGATCCTCAGCTAATATATTATGATCCCTCAGTTAAGAGAGGGGTAATTAGAGTTGCACACTTGTATAAGGATGAATTAATAGCCTTAATGAGCACGATAAAAAAGATCGGGGAAGCTGATTGCTTATTAGTGCCATTGAAAACTACTGGCACAATTAAAAAAGCGAGAAAATTACTTTACTCGCTCAGAAAGGATCTTCAAAAATAAATTTTAAGCCTTCTAAAAAATCTTATCATTAGATGATGAGGCCGCTCCAAGAACGATTTCGATGAAGAACTCGCGACGAACTGAAAACCCTAATAAGTGATCAGAAGTAATGATTTTAAGCAGTATATATACAAAATAATCTATCGGTGCGGGGGTGCCCGAGCCTGGTCAAAGGGGGCGGACTTAAGACCGGCGGGACAACCGACTATTAACCGCCGAGGGGAGATCCGCTGGCGTAGGCCTGCGTGGGTTCAAATCCCACCCCCCGCACCACTAAATATTCTACGCTAGACACCGACACTATATGTATTCTGTAAAAGGTACTGCATGCAACAGAAGTGTTGGAACCAGCTTGATTGCTTCACCATATTGTACTCCAATCTTTCTTCCATAGACAAAGCTTAGCACCCGTATAAGTGTTTCAATATAATTCCATGAGTCTCCAAATTGTGACACGTGCTTCTTCAATGCTTCTAATTTCTTATCAATAACGCTTGTAATATCTACATAATAGTTAGGTTTAGATGTATAGTAGTACCCAACATATTTTACGCGATGAGGTTCTAGTCCTGAGACTTGGTCTAGTTTGTTAAACAAAGGCATTCCAGAGAATATTGCTGCAGATGATGTTGCTTTCCCCACAATAATATGGTCTAAGTGTGCTTCATAAGGTAATGAAGGATCCGGTGTTAACACTATATCTGGTTTTATGAGACGATATATATGTATTAAATCAAGCATTATACGACGATAATCACGATAATCAATTTCACCATCAACATAACCTAGCCAAAATATTTCCTTGACACCCAGTATTTTAGCTGCTTCTTCTTGTTCCTTCTTCCTTATAATGGCTAGCTCATGTGGATCCATATCTTTACGTTTAGTCCCCTTAGATCCATCTGTTACGATAACATAGTATGTTTCCACATTGCCAGAGTACTTAGCTATTAAACCACCAACACCTACATCACAATCATCTGGATGCGGAGAAACACATAGAACTACTTTTGATTTTTCAAAGGCATGATCGAAGTCTGGTGCGATATAGTTTCTTAATAATAACTGATATATTTCTTGTTCACTCTTATCTTTCAATAAGTTAAGAATGTCGATCAAATTGTTCACCGAATATAATATTCACTTATATTGAAATAATTATGTTTCTTTACATTTCTATTTTGGAATAAAAATAGAAAGAAGCGCCGGGGGCGGGATTTGAACCCGCGCGGGGAATCCCCCACCGGCTGTCCGTGCTGTTTCTTTGGGCTTAGCAGGCCGGCGCCCTACCAGGCTAGGCGACCCCGGCACTTAGGTGTTTTTCATAAATATTCTCAATTTCTAAGTCTTTATTAAAATTATTCTTCATTAATCTATGTATGATAATTATGAAAATTATTATAAGGATCATGTTCCTAGTCTGAGCTATTAATTGTACAGGAGAGTCAAGCGTTTGTGGAGAGTACTTAATAGGTAAATCCAAGAATCCAAATAATTTACGTAGCTCTAGGTCTTTAAACCATAAAATTATTATTAGAGCATTCAATAAATCAGCAATAATTATTGAAAATTTCTCCTTACGATGATATAGATAGATAGATAGTAATGGTGCAATCAATATAAAGCTTTGAGGTGGAAATTCAAGAGATAATGTTATTGATATAACTAATAAAATAGAAACTACTTCAACTGGACGCAATCTTATATCTAAGAAAGGAAAAATAATTGTAAGTACACTTACTACAACTATGAATGCTATAGCCCTCATATATTGGCTCCACGGATCAATTGTTGTTAATAAATAGATACAATTATTACAATAACTCGAAGAAACAAAGTAATTAAATGTTTCAGATAAATAAATAGGATTAACAATTAACACGATAAGATAAGGTAGAAGCCCAATAGCTAAACCCTTAACAATATTCATGTCAGGTTTTCTACTAGTTAAGAACGCGTATAATAGATAAACAACAATTATCCATCCAATATAGTTAATAGAAGCACTTAGCCCTAATAATAGATAAGTTAAAATATCAAATTTCTGTTCAAGCATTCTTTTAATACTTAAAAGAACAACGTAAAGAAATACTATTTCCCAACTATATATTAGGTAAACAATAAACGACAAGAACATAAATGAGAAAAACGCAAAAATACCACGATAATTTATCAGCACAAGTATTTTCCTATAAACCCTTATAGTCAAGAAGTAAAACAGGCTCATCAACAAACTGTATGTAATGTAAAAAATCGATAAACCATTAATTGTAGAAAACACGTTATGAATACTTAAACCGATAAAGTATCCAATAGCATACTCAACAATAGTTATTAACCAAAACAAAAAACTCGACAGAGGAGGCGTTTTCAAATAATAATCTATATACAGAATTGGGAGAAAACTCTTATTAATACAAAAGCTTTTAAATGAATCGATTCTTAACCAGGGATAAATTTCTACTGTTTTATTCATTAATACATTTTCACAGACATCTTTATTCATAAACACTCCACGATAAACTCCCAAAATATCACTATAAACAACATTCTCGAAAACAGTCTTACCAAACAATAGTTCCTGCATTTCTAGAGGCATATGTATTATGAAAGAAACAATTACTACCAAAAATCCAAGTATAATGCTTAACTTCTTTAAATTAGCAGCCAATATATCACTCCCGCTACACTAATAACTCCATTGTTATGCTATATATTAATTAATGAACAAAATATAGCTTCAACGATGATCAAGGATGAATAAGGGGAAACGCAATAAAATAATAGTAATTGTTATTATTGCTTCGATTATTGTATTTACAGGGTTTCAATATTATTCTACTGCTTTATTACTCACAAAGCTTGAAGAAGAGAGAAACGGGAAAGGTTATGTATCAGATGAAGTTTGGTATGTTTCCTCGGCTAGAAACATTCTCGAAAAAGTATTCCATATAAGACCAGTGCTCCCCAGTAATCGTTATGGTGCGAGCATAATATATGACGGCAAATTGGATTGGAAAGCTTTAGAACACCTCGCTTCAAAATACAATATATCTATCGTAGACAACTCTTATTCAGAAATAAAGGCCTTCTACATAGAATCCAGTAATCAAGAGAACATACAAGATTTCATTAATGAACTAAAGAACCAAGTGGAAATTAAAGATGTTGTTTATGGTTGGAGAATCCCTGATGCTGCTAATATAGATCACTACCTTAATCTAGAACACCCACCTCTCGGAAAATACTTAATTGCTCTATCCATTCTAGTTTTTAGTGATTATCCTCTTTATTGGAGAATACCGTCAATAATCACTGGTATGTTGATAGTATTGTTTACTTTCATAGTGTTGTTTAAATTAAGTAAGAATTATTTATTAGCTATCATAGGTTGTCTATTTACTGCAGTAGATCCGATTATGAGAGCATTATCCAGTATAGCTCTATTAGATATTTATGTCGCTCTCTTTACTATTCTTTCCCTATATTTTGCTATATCGAAGAAACATAAAGAAGCACTTTTATCAGCATTAATTGGTTCAGGATTTAAGTTCAACACATTATTTGTATTGGTACCATTATTTTTACTATATATTAGAGACAAGCTAAAAGAGAATACCAGTATTGTAAATTTCATATACTATACAACAAGATACTTTTTGTTAACAGTAATCGGTTTCATACTTATTCAATCAATCATATCTATACCTTTAATTACTCACTTAGGATTCAACTCATGGTTTAATCAGGCAGTAATAGGCTCTATTAAATGGCATACCTCTATAAAATGCACCGGTGCAGGATGCCCCATCAGCTCTGCACCATGGGACTGGTTTATAGGGAATAACGGTTTTGTCTTGTATTATCTAAATAATAACAAGAAATTGGTAGCACTAGGTTTCTGGCCTCTCTGGTCAATTGCTTTATCGTATTCGATCATATTGAGTCCCGCCTATAGATTTGATAAGAAGTATGCTTATTCCTGGTTATTCCTAATAGGCGTATTTACAGGTTATTTGCTTTTATGGATTATTGGTGGTAGAACACAATATAGTTTTTACAGTGTACAGTTCGCTCCACTAGTCTATGTGTTTTTAATGCTAACTACAACATATATTGTAGCTGATAAAGCAAAAATATCAAAAATATTGCATGAATGGTACTCGTTATACTGGGCAGTTTGGGGCGCTTTTCTAGAAATATTATTAGTTAGAAAAGAAGATAATAGAAAAACTTATATATGATCAATAATGGATTAAACGCCTTCTCCTTTTTAAATTTTTATGTTACTATTAATACAACGGTGATTTGGATGGCAGGCGCAATCGCTAGAATGAGGCTAATAACAGTAAAAATGCCTGAAATATATGTCGAAGGATTAGACGAACTAGTAAAAATTGGAAGATATAGTAGCAGAAGCGAGGTTATACGCGTAGCTATTAGGGATTTATTAAAGAAAGAACTTTGGGTAAAAGAATCTGAATTTTAATATAATAGTACTTCCAATTAAGAGTTTTTAAGAAACTTGCTTCACTAGTTTTCGTGCCTTCTTAATTATTAATTCATACAAGGGTTCATCGGGTGATAATCTCCTAAAACTAAATGGAGGCATAAAACCAGGGATTATGGATCTTAGTTCTTCAAGGGTGATTGGCTTAACATATAGGATAGGATCCACTACCTCTAAAGCCATAGCTGTTTTCGATCCTCTAATATATTGATAATCTTCGTTACCAACCCCTATACTTTCATATTTAGAAAGCTTATCCCAAACCTCGCTAGGTTTACCGATGATAATGTTCCCAACAGTAAATTCACCAATAATAGCTCTAACTGATCCACTAGCATAAACTATAATTATAGATCTCTTTTCAGGAATTACTCCAAACCATTTTCTCAGCTCAAACTTCTTAATACCTGTGAATATTCTGTAAGCATATTTGGGTCGAATACTCATTAAATACATTGGTTTTTCCTTATTCATTAAATACTTCACCCTTAAAGAAAACATAAATTAAAGCTTTATATAATATACCCATACGAGGATGTGGATGGTTGGTATTACTGATACGAGATGATGACTGACACCAGGACCGAAGATGATCTATTATGAAAAAACTCGACTACGGAGATATTGTAACAATATACATTGATCCAAAGAGAATATATACTATTAGAATAACGGAGAATAATATACTAGGAACAGATAAAGGGTATATAAAACACAATGACATTGTAGGTAAGAGGTACGGTGAACACATATATACAAGTCAAGGCGTTAAAGCATATTTGTTAAAACCATTACTCATAGATTATCTCCACGCAATTAATAGGGTCACACAAATAATTTACCCAAAAGACTCCTCATTAATGATATACTTATCAAGCATAAATCCTGACTCAAAAATACTTGAAGCAGGTGTTGGAACAGGCTTCTTAACAATATCACTTGCAAACTTCATAAGTAATCGAGGAAAAATTATAGGATTTGACATTAGGAAAGAACATTTAGAGATTGCTAAACATAACCTAGAAAAGGCAGGGTTAATAGATAAGGTTCAGCTAGTACTAGGAGATATTAGGGATTCATCAATTGTTCAAGAAGAAGTATTTGATGCTGTGTTCTATGACTTACCGGACCCATGGAATGCGCTTGAAACAGCATACCGTGCCTTAAAACCATCAATGCCTATCCTGATATACGTGCCTACTGTTAATCAAGTAGAAAAAACTGTTGTGTCAATGAAGATATCTAATAAGTTCATAGATATACATGTATATGAAGTCTTGTTAAGAGAATACCTTGCTGAGGAAGGAGCTACTAGACCAAAAACATTTATGATAGGCCACACTGGATACATAGTATTCGCTAGAAAAATTGTTTAACTAAATTAACAATAACAGTTAGTACTTATGCTTACCTTTTACATATAAATAAATAGTATGAGATAAGCCGTTATGATCTCTTACTTCAACAACTTTTCGTGGCTTCCAACCCGGAATCCTGAATTCATGACTAACTATTCGTGTACCATCATGTAGTTCTTTTTCAAACTTTGGCTTAAGAGCTTCATTTACTATTGTGAGTAAGAATAGTGTAACAATAGTTGCTTCGCTTATATCAACGTTAAAGAAATCATCGTTTATCAATAATATTCTGTCTAATACACCGTGATCTTTAGCATTTTTATAAGCTTCGTTAATTCTATTAGGATCCCTATCTATTCCGACAGCTTTCTTTACGCCAAATTCTTTTACAGCAATTATTAATATTCTCCCATCCCCGCAACCTAAGTCGTAAACAATATCGTCTGGTCCTGCTTCAGCAAGTTTTAACATAGCTCGAACAACAGGCAAAGGCGTAGGCACGTATGGAACATGATAAGGCATACTTATGGCTTCACCTTGACTAGTAAAGGATATCCCAGTTAATATAAAAACAAATTTGTGCTTAATATTTTGCTAGTGTTTTTATACAATTAGTATCAGTCTTACTGCCCTTCATACTGTTTTATCTTTTCCTCCATAATCTCAAGAGCCTTTTCCGGATCTGGCTGTAAAGCCTCATTTAGTGGGAGCTGTGATAACAGTACTTTTATTGAACCATCATCAAACTCGGCTAGTATTTGTGGTACCCAAGCCATTCCATACTCATCTGTATCACCATGCTCAATGAGGAAGACGTAGTCCTCATACCGTATTTCTAGTTCAATACCATGCCTATTAGCTACTTCCTCTGCTAGTTTTTTCCATAAGCTATGATAAGGGTGATGAGTTGCTGTAACTAGTATTATCTTCTTTACTTTAGGCATCAACAACACCTCAATGGATAGAGTATAATAATCGCGTATTTTTATAGTTTTGGGAGGAGATAGAGGATATTCTGTGCTTTATTAAGAAAATCTATTATTAAAAGAACTTGTGTAGCTAAATAGCTTATATTTGATAGCTTTACTCTGTATATAGTAAGGTATTTCTCAATATAATCAATAGTTGATGAAGGAATATCGCTATGTAGCCCCGATATTATACAATCACAGCTTTTTTCTTCTCTAAATATATTTTCTCCATTTTCATCCATAATACATATAGACTTACATTCTCTCATAAAACGTTTTATTGCTTCATAATAATTAGTTGGTAAAGCTGAATAATTACCTTTTATAATGTCAACTAAATAATAACTATGTTTGCTCTGATTGAAGAATAATATACTTACTTTCTTAATTGTTTCCAAAAACTTGGAGAGATAGATTATTCTTTTAATGATATCTATGCGGTTAAAATAAGGATTGTACTCTATGAATAATATTTGTTTATATTGGCTGTGGCTTAGGTTTCCTCTCATGTTCCGGCCTAACCTTCACTATACCGAAATGAACCGCGCATGATACACAATAGCACTTAGTCACTGGGTATTTCATAATTATTGCTCCCTTCTTTTCGAGCTCACGAGCAAGCTGTGGATTCACGGGGCTGTACCATCTTGTAACACATATTGCCTTGTCTCTTGGAACAAGCCTACCACAGTTATCACATTGTACTACATCAACTTTTCCTTTCGAACCTTTATGTCTTCCTCTACTTTCTCTCTTCTTGGGCATTTGTTTCACCTTGGTACTTTTACCTCTTAAATATAGGCTCACTATTCTTAGATAAAATAAAAGTATTATAAACTATTATGGTGATCAAGGACTCGTTGAGCTAGATTATACTAATTTCTCGTAGCCTTGTACCACCTATTATATCATCCCATTGTACACCAAATGCTTCTAATAACTGGCTTAGAGCACTACTAATTATCTCAATATATTTATCAGGATCTATTTCATAGAGTTTAGCTAATTGAATAGCTTTGTATCCATCACGTGTCTTTACCTTAACATATGTTATTATATCTCCTTCTTCAACAGTGTATCCATACATTTTTAGTTGCAAAGCCGCTTTGACGTGGGGCGGTTTGTTCTTTGTATATTCTTCGAGTTTCTTAGTTAAACCAACTCTAAAAGCTAATTGGTCTAGAGTTATCTCTTTCCTCTTTAAAGAAGTATATAAGTTCTTGATTTCTTTCTCTAACCAGTTCTTGAATAATATAAAGTCCTCCGGGGATTGAGCAGTTTTTAGCTTCTCTATAAGTTCTGTGAATAGTTCTTTTAGGAATTCTGGTGTATTCCTCTTTTTAGCCATTAGTCCTTTAATTTCAATACCACCATCAACATATCTACCAATATAGTTTTTCTTTAAACCAGTGAATAATACGTATGTGAACTCCTTGTCAACTTCAATCTCTAATCCTAGGGTCTTAGATACCCATTCTTGGAGTTTCATTAATTGTTCTTTTGTAGGCGCCCATAAGAATATAGAGTCTGTATCACCATATATTACCTTGACACCGATTTCTGCTGCTTTCTTTAGTATAGAGTAAAGAGATTTTCTCCCTAGAGCCGTTACACTTTCCGCAACTGCTGGCGAGTATAGTGGGAAGTTCTCTGCACCGAAAACTCCATAGCTTGCATTTATGAATACTTTCATAGCTCTTTGTACAACATCGTACCATGTCTGTAGCTCTAAGGGTATTTCTTTCGACTTGGCTTTCTTCTTATAAATGCCTACACGGAAATCTCTGAGCAAACCCGTTATTTGCGCTGTTAATCCAGGCCTATCTATGCATACGTGGTGGATTTTTCTACCTGTTTCATCGATTACATCTATTATTTCTTTACAAGTATTGCTGTCGACCGTTTCGTAGCTTAAGTTATATTTTTTAATAATGCTCGGATACAGAGATGCTACGTCAAGAACTGTTATTTTAAAGAATATTCCTTTGGGAGGCTCTATCACGAGAGCTCCAGCATATTTCTTTCCTTCTATAGTGGCTTGCGTAGTACTGGCTTTGCCATGCCTCCATATGTCTTCAGGTTCTGGGATTAAGTAATTGAGTTTTCTATGTATCCAGTAGAATAGGTTTTGTATCCATTTCGATATACTTTTCCTACATACGTCTTCTATTCCTACTTTCGCTATACGCGATAATAGTATCATAAGCCTCCAAACAAGTTCGTTATTAAATGTTGTAAGCATAAGTGTTATCTCTGCATCTCTGTAGTTGTAAGCGATTAGTCTTGATATAGTGAGTTCTCCTATATTTCCTTCAACACTTATTTTTGATATGCCTAGAAGAGCTGAAGCTATAGAGTCTAAGTTTTCTTCCTGATATTTTCCTCCAAAAGCATAGCTTTTAATAGCCCTATTCTTGAAGAATTTGTATAAATCTATGTGAATACTCGTTTCTATTCTGACGATGTCTTCTCCAAGCTTGAAAGGTATGTGTTCTCGAGGTATTCCTATTCGTAGTGCTCTGTTAAATAGGTAGAGTAAGTCGAAGTTGTCACCATTAAAAGTAATCACAAGAGGATACTTGGTAATGATCCTAAAGGTTTCATATATTAATGCTTCTTCGGAGTCAAATACTTCTATCTCTGCTTTATAGGGATATTCGGGAGGTATTTCTCCCCATGTACTTTCTCTCCCCAAAACGAGGACTTTATTTAATCCATCATTGCTTACTAATGCAACACTAATTATAGGGTATTCAGCAAGTTTAGGGTTAGGAACTCGTCCCTTGAAAGGAGTATATACTTCTATATCAATTGCTAAACGCTTAGCTTTTGGTGGGGTTTCCTCGAATAATGGTATCCATTCTTCGGCTAGCTTGATTGTTTCTTTAGCTTCTTTACTAAAAATGCTTCTAACCTTATTAATTGTCTCTGGAGATATCTCTGGCTCTATCATTTTGAATACTTTTTTCATACCAATGTTTTTAATAACATACCTCATGCCCGGTATTAATTGGAAATCATAGATGTAGTTGTCATGATACTTTATCTTAGCCTCCCATGCCTTGGAAACATATTCTCTGAGTTTAGCCACGCTTAATGGATCCTTTGTCACGATCCTTGTTAGCCTTACTTCTTTCATAGTAAAAGGATCTATTTTAATAACAGTCTCTATACTATCAAAACCTGGGTGATCAACTATCTTCCTATTTGACTGTACTTGTTCAGGTGACTCGTTAGTAAGGAAATATGGCTTATGCCCCATAGGATCCGGTATAAAATATAGTTTATCGCCTCTCTCATCCAAAAAAACAAGAACTGCTTTACCAATACTTCCGTCATAATATACGTTGAGGAGATAAGCTGGTTTATTGAGTTCTCCCACTTGTTCTTGGTCAAACAATCTATAAACATTACCAATTGTACTATATTTCAAAATCCCACCAGTTAAATAATCGCAAATAATTTTACGTAATAAATTCTTTAACTTTACCCACTGCCTTTTTCTTTTAGGTAAAGTATTGCTTCAGCTAAATCACCTTTTGCTTTTATTAAAGCTTCCCTTGCCTCTTCTCTTGATACACCTGTTTGAGAAATAACAAATTCTATATCTTCTTCGGACACCTCTATTGTTTCTTCTAATTCTTCAATTCTCGGAGTACCTATTATTTGGAAAATAGATTGGCCAGCAGATTTCATTTCAAGAACCTGGGGTTTCTCAATCACTATCTTTTTATCCGACAAGATGATCTGTACTTCCTTGACGTCTTCTAATTCGTTTACCTGTATACCGAGCCTTTTTAGTGCACGTCTTAATTCTCTAGGACTCATTCCAGGAAACATTTTACATACACCATATAAGCATTCCGTTATCTATGATTCTCCTCACATACTTTAATTGATATAGTTAGGATATATAATTTGGTTTGCAAATAAGAATACTTGTCAATAACGATCAAAAGGATAATAATAGCGTGTGAGGAGAATGGTGTTTTTAAAAATCCTTGGCGGTGGACAAGAAGTAGGTCGTGCAGCATATTTAGTTATTGATAAGAACAAGTACTTCTTACTCGATTATGGTGTTAACTTCGATGAAGAAGATCACCCACAATTTCCTCTCCACGTCCGCCCAATAGACTTATCAGGCATAGCTATTACACATGCACATCTTGACCATATAGGAGCTGCTCCACTCTTATATATTACCGGCAAACCACCATTATATGTTACAAAACCAACACTCGATATAGGGAAGTTATTAATTAATGACTTTCTCAAACTAAACGCTTACTATGTTGATTATGATATAGGAGAATTTGAAACAATGGCTACCAAAGCCAAGTTCATGGAATATGGTGTTGAAGAAGAAGCAGGGGAATTTACATTATTATTCACTGATGCTGGCCACATACTTGGCAGTTCAATGATCTATCTCGAAACACCCAGCGGTCATAGAATACTATATACTGGTGACGTTAACACAATCCAGACATGGACACTGAACAGAGCACAGCTCTGGCCTATAAAGATAGATACGTTAATAATAGAGTCCACATATGGTTCAACAAAACATCCTCCACGCCATATGAGCGAGAAACGATTGATCGATGCTATAGAAGAGGTAATAGATAGTGGAGGAACAGTATTAATACCAGCATTTAGCGTTGGTAGGACACAAGAAGTAATGTGCTTGGTACAAGCAGAACTCCCACATGTAAATATATATGTTGACGGGATGTCTCGTGATATCACGAATATTTATTTAAAATACAAGAATTTCCTAAGAGACCCAGCTATGTTCCAAAAAGCTGTGGAAAACACATTCTTCATACGAGGATGGAGTGATAGGAGAAAAGCATGGAAAACACCTAGTGTTATAATATCCTCAGCAGGTATGCTCAAAGGAGGACCAAGTGTTTATTATCTTAAGAAAATAAGCGATAACCCTAAGAACGCGGTATTCTTAGTAAGCTATCAAGCACCAAATTCCCCTGGCCATATATTGCTTGAGAAAGGGAAACTCGAAGAACTAGGAATTGAGGAAATGAGAGCTAGGCTTGAATGGTTTGACTTGTCGAGTCATGCAGGCAAGGATGGTTTATTATCAATTATGCTCCGCTACAAACATGTATTGAAGAACATAGTTATCATACATGGTGAACCCGAGTCAACAACGAAGCTAGCGAGTATGGCTAGAGAAGCCCTTGGAAAAGACATAAATATTTATACACCAAGTAACGGTGAAGAAATTAAACTAGAAGCCTAAAATAATGTTTACTTAATTTCAACAATATTCTCGCACTTTATATCAGATAAGAAGGATTCGAGCTGATCTAATGGTATCTTTATCGTTATAAGTTTTTTCTTAGTCCTAGCTTTGATCTTGGCTATTGATCTCTTATGATCTCTGTATATTCTACACTCTATTGCCTTCTCAGCATATTTCTTGAACTCCTCCTTACTAAACACTTCTATAGGAGCCATTTACAACACCTATAAACAATTATTTTACATCACCTATGAAATCGCTTATGGAGGGATATAAATGTAACTGAGAATTAATAGGAAAAGCGCCGGGGCGGGGATTCGAACCCCGGACCACCGGGTGTCTGCCAGGCTCCTCGAACCCGTGGGTTAACAGCCCGGCGCTCTACCAGGCTGAGCTACCCCGGCACTCTATCAATACGTTTATATCAAGGAGTTTAATAATTCTTATTCTTCTTGGAAGCGATGATGAGCATCGGCTCCGTGCAGATAAGTGAAGAAGTTCCTTGGCCCTGAGCACTAAGAATGTCTCCAGATATATTCATTAGATAATTAGGTTGTTTAGTTTCGCCTAGGACCCGGTTATTTAAATAAGGCCCTATTCTATGACGAGGAGAGAGCTATGAGGAAAAAGAACAAATACACTGCAACAATAACTATTGATCTAAGACTTCTAGCTATGAGGTTTAGGGACCGGGGAAAGAGATTTATTAGAGTACACGAGGTTGCATACGAGCTCGGTATAAGCCCAAAAACAGCTGGTAGAATCCTAGTTACAATGACTAAGCTTGGCTACTTAGTTAAATGGAGCGATGGTGTTTACATGGTGCTAGATACAAATTATGCGGAAAACAAAGAAAATATCC
>Ga0256842_1000206_pt1 | contig 52274 bp, 50 predicted proteins | sample 4559240metaG_FD_185973 | JGI IMG/M metagenome (GOLD analysis project Ga0256842, IMG submission 185973) | Hydrothermal vent microbial communities from Guaymas Basin, Mexico - 4559-240 | ecosystem: Environmental > Aquatic > Marine > Hydrothermal vents | place: Mexico: Guaymas Basin | collected... | reverse complement strand
CTTTGCACTTTTAATCTGTGCCCTTGTTATTTCAAGATTCAAAATTGCTTCATCTATCGCCTTCTTTGTATTTTTGGCATCCTCTTCAGCAGACATCAACTGGTATTTTGCTGCCTCAAAATCGGCTTCTGTTTGAACAGGATCTATCTTAAGCAAAATATCTCCCTTTTTAACCCTATCACCTTCTTTAACATATAATTCCCTTATTACCCCAGCTATCTCTGACTGAAGGTCAACATACTCCTTGGGTTTTATCTCACCTGAAGCAGAAACTATGGAAACAAGTTTATTCACCCTCTTCACCTTTTCCACAGTAACTGGAATACCTTTATCAGAACCTGCAATGGCAAATATGAGCAAGGTTACAATCACCACAACTCCAAAAACAATCAATGTTATTTTAAGTGGACTTTTCATATCTTTTCTCCCAAATATCTTGAAATATCTATTACGAATAATTGAGACTAAAGGTTTCAAATTATAAAATCCGGAAAGAATTACTTACCTATACAGAAACTTGAAAAGATTGTATTTAAGATATCTTCCGTAGAAATTTCTCCAAAAATTTCTGAAAGGCTTTCAGTGGCTTTTCTCAAGTGATAACTTATATACTCTTCTGGAACCTCTTTCATAACATCAAAAAGGGCATCTTCAAGAAAATTGATTGCATTTAAGATACATTCCTGTTGTCTTTTTGATGTCACAAAGATGGTTTCTCTGTGTATGTCAATTTCTTCACCTACAATTTTTTCATAAATCTTATTTTTAAGTCCCTCCATGCCAATATTAAATTTGGCAGAAACTCCCACAAAATCAAACTTAAATCTGTCTAAAAATGAAATAACATCAATCCTATCCGGCAAATCTATTTTATTCAAAACAAGCAACAACTTTTTATTTCTTAACCCCTTTAAAAGGTCAAAATCCTCCTGAGATAACTTTTGAGATACATCCATCACCAGCAAAATCAGATCTGCCTCATCGATTTTTTTAAGACTCCTCTTAACCCCCTGCGACTCAACCACATCCCCTGAATCCCTTATTCCAGCAGTGTCAATAAGATTTACTGGAATTCCATAAATATTCAAAACTTCGGTTATGTAATCCCTTGTTGTCCCTGGATGTTCAGAAACTATGGCTCTATCATCTCTTATCAAGGCATTAAATAGACTTGATTTTCCAGCATTTGGTTTTCCCACAATACAGACAACCATACCCTCTTTTATAAGGGAATCCCTCTTAAAATTTCTTGAAATCTCTCTTAAACGATTGAGAACTCTTTTAATCCCATTTAAAATTGCATCCCTTCCAGAAGTTTTAATCCCATCTTCAGAAAATTCAACTTCTGTCTCAAGTTCAACAAGTAGTGACAATATATCATCTTTTAAGGGCACAATTTCTTCTGCAATTTTTCCCTTCAACATGGACTCAGCAACCTTTGCCTGTAAAAGGGTTGTGGAGTTTATTAAATCATTTATGGCTTCAGCCTGGGTTAGATCTATCTTTCCATTCAGATATCTTCTCTCTGTAAATTCTCCCCTGTGGGCAAGCCTTGCCCCACCTTCTATAAGAGTATTTACAATTTCTGAGGCTATCACGGGAGAACCATGACACATTATCTCAACCATGTCCTCACCTGTATAGGAATGGGGAGATTTATAAAAAATGACCCCCACTTCATCCAATTCATCCCCTAAACCATCATAAAAATATCCAAAATATATTTTTTCAAAACTAATTTTCCCTCTTTTCCACTTTTTAAAAAATCTTTTTACTATTTTAAATGAATCTTTGCCAGACACCCTGATAAGAGATATGGCACCCCTCCCAAAAGGAGTGCCAATTGCAACTATGGTATCCTTAAATTTTTCCATAATTTATTTTTTACTTTTTTTCACTTTTTTAGATTTATTTGATGTGGGATTGGTTTCTATACCAGAAATTTTTTCATATATTTTTTGAAACGCACTTGAAAAAACATTACTTGAAAAATAGTAGAGGAGCACACCACTTGAAAGATTTAAAAATATTACCGTGAGGGCTATTGGCATTATATAACTCATCATTTTAGTGTTTTTATCCTGCATCTGATTTGGAGTCTGCCTCATCTGAACAATCATGGAAAGTCCCATTAAAATTGGAATAATATATGTAGGATCATATGTTGAAAGATCCTTTATCCAGAATATAAAAGGTTGCCTCCAGAGTTCAACCGTGTTGTACAGTAATTTATAAAAGGCAAAAAAGACAGGTATCTGAAGAATCATGGGGAGGCACCCCCCAAAGGTGGCCAGAGGACTCGTTCCAGTCTCCTTATAAATTTTAGCAAGTTCAGCCTGCATTCGCTGTTTTTCTTCTACGGATTTTGCCCCCTTATACTTTGCCTGAATGGCCTTTATCTTTGGCTGAATCTTCTGAAGGTCCTTCATGGACTTCAACTGTTTTATCCTCAAGGGAAAGAGGGCAAGAGTTATTATAAAACTTATAATCAATATACAAAAACCCCAGTTGTTGACATAGTTGTGGGTAAAAATCAAAGAATAGTAAATTGGCTTTGCAATAAAGGAAAAAAACCCAAAATCAACCAATCTTTCGAGATTATTTCCATAATCTTCAAGCAATTTATAACTCTTGGGACCCATAAACAATCTGAATCCACCATCAACGGGAACCGCAACATATGGAAGGAATAGATCCTTGTTCTCTTTTTCAACTGCTATACTTAGTTTATAGTGTCCCACAAATATTTTTTTAAAATCCTCTTTACTCAGGAAAATCGCGGCAAAATACTTGGTTTCAACTCCACACCAGGAAAAACTACCCCTATACACATCCTGAGCCACCTTGGTTTTCATTTCTTCATTCTTAACCCTTTCAACATCCCCATCATAGTAAAAGGCGGTCGGTGGAGAATCATATCTTGACCTGGGGAAAAGTTGATCTTTTGTAAGTCCCGGAGTAGTTGAAATATAAGACTCAACCCTTTTATCCCCTATTTTTACCTCACCTTTAAAATCTATCCAATAGGAATCCTTTTTAAAGATTAACTCCTTGAAAACCTTCAAACTCCCCTTTTCATATTCAAATTTTACCCTTGTTTCACCATTTTTCTTTTTAACTGAAATTTTATAAACCACACTGTTTAAAAATTTCTCAAGTTTTTCATTTTCTGGAACTATAAATCTTAGAAAAAAATATGGTGTGTCCTTAAAATTTGGTGGAATCAATTCAAAAAAATCACCATTGTCAATTTTATAATTTTTTAACTTCAAACTTATTATTTTCCCACCCTTATTATTTAAAGTTGCTTTAAATAGATTCGTTTCTATAAGTTCGCTCTTAGAAGGTAAGTTTTCACCCTCTGCTAAATTTAAAACATCTTCAATGTTTTCCTCTGAAGCAGCCTTAACCTCCCCTTCTTTTTTCTCCATCTTTAAGTTCTTTTCCCTATTGATGGTATTAAGTGACCGTTTCTTTTTTTCAGTTATTTTTTTAACTACCTTTTTACTCTCACTCTCAGACTTACCTTTTCCCTTTTTTGCATTTTGAACGGGCCTTAAAAACCCAAAGATGACGAAAATCACTATGGAAAATAGAAAAAAAAGTAGAATATTTCTATCCATCTGATTGTTATTTTGCATACCTACTCCTCAAATTCATCTTTATCTACAGGATCATACCCCCCCGGATGGAAAGGATGGCATTTTAATAATCTCTTTATTCCCATATAACTTCCCTTCAAGACTCCTTTTTTTTCAACAGCCTCATAAAAATACTCTGAGCAGGTTGGATAAAACCTACAGGCAGAGGGAAGCAGTGGTGAAATAAATCTCTTATAAAATCTCAAAAGAAAAAGTATAACTTTTTTAATCATGACTAATTTTACATTTTTCTAAAAAATCAAAAAAGGCCCTTTCAATGTCCACATATGAAGCATTCAAAATTGATCTCTTAACATTAAAGACAAGATCAAAACCACCATTTATTCTGTATCTATTTAATCTAAAAATTTCCCTCAACCGCCTTTTTATCCTGTTTCTGACCACTGCACGACCAATTTTTCTCGATACGGTTAAGCCGAGCCTTGAATATCCTAAACCATTTTTCAAATAAAAAATCACAAAATAACTGTGAAAAAACCTCTCCCCATTTTCATAAACACGTTTAAAATCACTCTTTTTTTTAATTCTATATTTACCGGGAAATTCAAACAATTTACACTACGGAATAAGTCTTTTTCTTCCCTTTGCCCTTCTACGGGATAAAACTTTTCTTCCACCCCTTGTGGACATTCTTGCTCTAAAACCATGCTTTTTAGCTCTTCTTCTCCTATTTGGCTGAAATGTTCTCTTCATTCTTCACCCCTAAAACTTTTTTTAAGAACGTGTAAATATAACTATTTAAAACACTTATGTCAAATAAAAAATTTTTCTACCTGATCTCAAAAAACTCCACCACCTTCTTTCTGTAGTTACTTCCTATGCATCTACAATATATACCATTTATCTCCGCCACAACATCCTGGTGGGCATGCCCACAGTAAAGTCTTTTTACCTTTTCATGTTTTAAAATTTCCTCTCCAATTCTTTTACTTCCCATATATGCATTTCCAAAAATCCACATTTTATCATTCTTTTTATACACCAACTCTTTAAATGGAATATGGTGCATAATAATAACTATCTCTTCAACCTCTGGAGCAACTTCCTCAAGTTGATTTTTCAATTTATCTATGCAAAAAAATGTAAAGTCTTCATCCTTAAAATCCCATTTAATATATCGCCTATCCATCCATTCAGATCCATCTGGAAATATCTTCCTTCTATACCTCGATATCCTATAACCAAGATCTGGATTTCTAAAGGTGTAATCATACCAACCAATATTTCCTACTATAGCAGTTTTCGAAAAGATAAAAGGTTTATCATCTAAATAGTGTATTCCATATTTTTCACATAGATCCGGAATAAACTTTGTATATACATCAAAGGAATTTCCCTTTTTTGTCCATAAATCGTGGTTACCGGGGGTAAAAAGTATATTTCCATTAAACCCCTTTAAAAATTGAAAGGCACTTTCAAGATTTTCCTCAGCAAATGATACAAGATCTCCTGCAATTATAAGAAAGGGAGGGGCTTTAAAATTTAATCTCTCCATAAAGGCAGATGGAGACTCCTTCCACAAATGTTTCAAATCATAGTGTAAATCTGAGGTAACAGCATATAGCATCTCTCTACTCCTTCCTCCCTATCCTATATCTTATATATAGAAATATCTCATCCGGGATTGTCTTATTTTTCAATATTTCAAATTTAAACTTTTCCGATTTCCACATCTTTTTAGCACTTCTTTTGTAAATTTCAATAACAAGTTCCTTAGGATTGTCTCTATAGATCTTTTTAATATCCCCATAAAAGAATTCAAAATCATGCTCTCCATCAACACTTTTATATTTTATTCCCCTTTTATCTATTGTAAGTGCTCCAAAACACTCACCGACAATGTGAATGTGTTTTGCTTTCACCTTAAAAGGAAATTCTCTCTCCACCTTTTTAACATCCAGATTCATTCCTCCTTTGTGATATTGATAGATCAGGTTATTTATATTGTCTGCAATTTCATCATTAAATAAAGGAGAAATCAAAATGAAATTTAAACTTTTTTTTCTAAACATCAACCCTTTTTTCTTTAAATGAATTTTTATCTTATTTCCGCCATTCCACTCCAGATAATTAACTACATCGAAACTCCACTCTTTTAAATCCCCATCTTCTGACTTGAACATAAATTTATGATTATATACCTCCAATATCCCCAATTTTTTTGAAAATCTTTTTTTTAACAAAACCTTAAATTTATACTCAGGATTTATGGACTCTGAAAAAAGAAAACCAAACATAAAAAAGAAAATCGCTGCTATATAAAAAATCTTTTTAACTTTCATAAATAAAACTCCATTATGGTATAATATAATAGCAGATTTAATTAGGAGATTAAAGTTTTATATCCTCAAGGAGGTAAAATGAAAAGGAAATTTCAATTTGCTTTTTTAAGTTTAATTCTAATACTTTCAATTAATTTCATTTACCCGAAATTCTCCGAAAAAAATGTCTACTATGTAAAACCTGCCGTTGTATTTGTCTATGTTCCCATACAGGCCAATGTAACTTATACAAAAAAGGATGGTTCAACTGTAAATTTTCCACCAATAACAATAGAATCCTTTGGATCTGGATTTATCGTAAATCCCAATGGATATGTTGTTACCAATGGACATGTGGTTATGGAATATTACAATAAAGACAATACAAATTTAAAACAGCAAATTGTAGCATCAATAATAATCAAGAACTTTCTTCCACAACTTGAAAAGCAAAAAGGTGCCCCATTAACTCAAGAGGAAAAACTTCAAATTTTCCAGAAACTTCTTCCCAATTTCAACGTTGTATTAAAAAAAGATTTATATGTTATCCTTTCAAATGGAGACTACTATCCCGCTGAAATCAAGCAATACAGCCCTCCAATGACTGGAATGCCCGGGAAAATAGATACGGGAGGACTTGTAAAAACACAAGAATATGAAACTGGAAAAGATGTGGCAATTTTAAAAATAGAAAAAAATAACCTTCCCTCAATAAAATTGGGGAATTCTGAAGATGTACATCTCCAGGATGTGGTCTATATAATTGGATATCCAGGCGCAGTTGTATCTTCTGCCTTTTTAAGTAAAAAAACGATGCTTGAGGCATCAATAACAAGTGGCCACATTTCAAGTTTAAAACTTGACATAAAGGGAACCCCTGTCATCCAATTTGACGCCCCAATTGGGCATGGGAATTCTGGGGGACCTGTTATTAACGAAAGAGGAGAGGTTATCGGAGTGGCAACCTTTGGGGTTTTAAGTCAAAATGGAAAAACATTGCTTCAGGGATTTAATTTTGCAATTCCAATAAATACAGTTAAGGAATTCATAAATGCCGCCGGCATAAAAAATGAAATTGGCGTTTTCAACAAACTCTGGAAAAACATACTGGATGAATATTATCAAGAACCATCTCATTCTTCATATGAAGATGTGGTAAAAAAGTGCGATGAAATTTTAAGGATCTTACCCAAACAACCCGATGTTTCCAAAATTCAAATAAGAGCTCAACAGTGGCTTGTGGACCATCCAGAAACCTTTTTCTCCAAATATGGAATCATTATTGTAGTGATAGTTATTATTTTGTTAATAATCATTATATTCATAGTTGTTTCAGGCAAGAAAAAAAGAATCCCACCGGCACAGGATCTAAAAAAGACAATTGTGGACGTGGAGGCATCCACAAAAACAATAACTTCCTTTGGGAAAATTGTCTGTGAAAAGGGACCCCTTGCAGGAAAAAGTTTTTCCATTACAAAAAGTGGACTTAAACTGGGGAGAGATGGCGCTGTTAGCAATGTGGTAATTCCAGATGAACACATATCAAAACTACATGCAATAATTATGCCCACATCTGAAGGAGTTGTGGTTATGGATAAAAACTCTACGAATGGAACCTATATAAATGAAGTTACACCTCAATCAATCACTTCACATGTCCTGAAAAATGGAGACAAAATCATACTTGGCAGAAAGGCTTCAGCTGTATTTACCTATTACAAGTAAATATGAGGATGTAAAATGATAGGAAAGGTCATTCTCAATTACAAAATAATTTCTAAAATTGGTGAAGGAGGGATGGGGGCTGTTTACAAAGCCATAGATTTAAATCTGGACAGAACAGTAGCAATAAAAGTTTTACACAGTCAATTTTCAAAGAATAAAGAATTAATTGAAAGATTTAAAATAGAGGCAAAGGTACAGGCAAAACTCATCCACCCCAACATCTGCACCCTTTTTTCCCTATTTGAATATAAAAACAATCTTTTCATGGTTATGGAATATATTGATGGAATATCCCTCTCTGAAATTCTCGAAAAAAAGGGTAAAATTCCCCTAAAAAAGGCGCTTAACATCTTCATTCAGGTTCTCAAAGGAATCAGTACTGCACATAGATCAGGGATAATACACAGAGATATAAAACCTTCAAACATACTGATAAGTAAAGATGGAACTGCAAAGGTAATGGATTTTGGAATTGCAAAAATTAAAGGTGCCTCAAAACTAACAAAAACTGGAACACACCTGGGCACAATTTACTACATGTCCCCGGAACAGGTAAAGGGAAATGAAGTTGACTTTAGAAGTGATATATATTCCTTAGGGGCAACTATCTTTGAAGTAATTACCGGGAGACCTCCCTTCATTGGAAACACTGAATTTGAAATACTTGAGGCACATATAAAATCCCAGCCACCCCTTCCCTCAAAAATCAATCCCGATTTACCCAAAATAGTGGACAAAATTATCCTGAAATCTCTGGAAAAAAATCCCAACAACAGATACAAAAGCGCCGATGAATTCAGAAGGGCTCTTGAATCTCTACTAAATGCCATTAAAAATGATACTAACTTAAATGAGCACAACATTCCAATTCTGGAATCAAAAACCATTGTGGAAAAAACGGCAAATAAAGCCACAGAACTTCTTTCAGGAAATAAAAAAATTCTAATAGCATCTTTTATTTCCCTTTTATTTATCACAACACTCATCCTGGCAATTATTTTGATAAAAGGAAGAAAAAAAGCCCCTCCTAAAGGAAAATCATCGACTACCTTAGTGAAAAAAGTAAATGTTCAGAACCCAATAAAAAAAATTTCAAACTTTACCACACAAAAAAATAAGCCACAGCAACAGATCCCTCAAAAGGCAGTGGCCTCTATCGCTAAAGAAATTGCAACGGGAATTTTTAAAAGGCCAAAAAATAAAACAAACACTACAAATAAGCCAAAAAACAAAGTTTTTTCCAAATCTACTCCAAAGACCGAAACTAAAACATCTAAAAACAAAATACCCAAAAATCCACTTGCAAAGGAAAACTTCTCCACAGAAGTTCAGAAAGAGAACAATTCCATTCTGGACAATAAATTACAGTTTGCTCAACTACTCAGTAAAATAAACTCATGCTACGAAAATGGGAAAATATTCTCTCCACCAAAAGACAATGCCATTTACTACTACCAAAAGGCAAAGGAAATGAATCCAAATGACCCAGAACTACTGGACCTAAAAGAAATAATTCTCGAAGAAGTAAAAGTTGCCCTTGACTCAGCAATCACCAACCAAAATTACAGGAAGGCTAAACACATCTTCTCCCTATATAAAAAGACCTTTCCAGAGGATGAAGCACTTTCAGAATATCAAAATAAAATGGAGCAACTGTCGGAAATAGAAAAGGCAATTAGAGGTTCAAGGGTTTTTTATGTAATACACGATCACTCGGGAGATTTTACGCAATATGATTCCGGAATAATTTTTATAAAAAATGGAGATACCCTTGTTTATATGCCAACTTTTACAAATGATGGCAGAAAAGACAGTTTAGAAGTTCACTTTTATAGTATAAAAGAGGTGAAAACAAATTTCTGGGACATAGGCGGTTTTAAATGTTTCCACATAAAACTAAAAAATGGGAAAAATTACAACTTCATCCTTGTTGATAAATATGGAAATTCACTGGATCCATCCATTTTTGTGGATTACTACAAAAGCTTAAAGTAGATGGTTTATATTGTAGATCCAGTTTAAAAAAAGTAATATTACAAAAATTATCATAAAAATACTTTTTTCCCTTTTACTCATTACAATTTTAATTTTTGGAAGTTTAAAAAAGCAAGTAAAGATAAAGTATAAAAGAGAAAGAAAAGAAAATAAAAAAACAACAGATCCCAGTGGAGAAATTAGAATGGCATCTTTAATTTGAAAGTGGGTCATGTATATAAAACATGTAGTCATTCCACATGTAGGACATGGAATACCCGTAACCCTCCTGAAGGTACAAAGGGGGATATTATATTTAAAAAATGGGAAAAACCTTGCAATTAAAAATAGAAAAAGGGAAACAATTCCCCATATTTGAAAAAGATCAAGGCCTTCCCCATAATTTTTTTCAAATTTCATACCTTAAAAAAGCCCAAACTTAATTCTTATATACTTCTTGGGATTCTTTCTAATATCGTAAATCAATTTACCCATCTGAGAAAGGGTCTCGTCCAAATTATTATATAATGACTTATCTTTAAGCAATTTCCCCATTGTTCCCTTACCACTATCTATTTGAGTTAGTATATCGTTCACCTTAGAAAGGGTACTTTTAACTTCCAAAAATAAAGAATCATCTGTTGTGAGTTTACCCAGTGTTCCCTTCCCTTCTCTTATCTTTTTGACCACATCGTCAATATCGTTAACTAACTTAACTGCCTTATTATACAATTTGGGATCTTTAACCAGTTTATTTATAGTCCCCCTGGATGTGTTAAGTTTGTCAATAAATTCCCTGAGGTTTTTTACAGACTTTTTCAATTCAACATATAAATCATCCTTTGTAAAAAGTTTCCCCACACTTCCCCTACCCTTTTTAACATTACCAGTTATATCTGAAAGATTTTTAAAGGTGGAATCTACATCTTCAATGGTGGTTTTCACCTTCTCATATAAAATTTTGTTGTTAACAATTGCACCTATTGTACCTGCTCCAGTATCTATCTTTGTAACAATGCTATTTACCCTTCTTGAAATTTCCCCAAAATTTGCAAGCAAATCATTTGCACTCACCATAAGTTGTCTTAAGGTTGCTTCATTTATACCCTCAATAAATATCTTTCCATCCTTCGTTTTTGTGGGTGGCTCATTTAATCTACCAATGCTAATCTCCACATATTTATCTCCCAAAAAACCAATTGTCCCAATGGTAACTTCTGAATCCTTTTTTAAAAACTTTTCATATTTTGCCTCTATTTTCATGGTAACCTTTATTGATTGAATATTGTTATATGCATCCTTAAGCCTTCTCTTAAGTCTTTCAATTTTAGACTGATAGTAGGAAATTTTATCCTTAAGTTTTAATACATCTTCTTCATTAACTTTTTTCTTTTCTTTAAGACGAGAAAGGGAACTTTTTGTATCCTTGAGCATATCTTTATATCTCTTTAAATCCCATTTAATTCTATCTATTTTCGCAAAGGTTTCTTTATTGGCATCGGTGTCTGGTATCTTATCCTCAATGGTAATTGACTCCACCTGACCTATCTCCACTCCATTTAGCCACACAGGAGCACCTACTTTCAATCCAGAAATGGATGGCAAATATGTAAACAAGATTACCTTTTTTTCAAAAAGGGTCTTTGCACCACTGACCTTAAATACAAATAATATTAGTATGAAAAAACTTATCAACATGAAAATTCCAACCCTTACTTCTGCCCAATTTGTTTTTTTCTTTTTAGTAGGCCTCACTTTTCTCACTCCTAAAAATTATGAAATAAATTCTCTGACAAAGGGATCTTCACACTTTTTAAGTGCCTTTTCACTACCATCAAAAATAACTTTTCCATCCTTTAACATCAAGAAGGAACTATTGATAAAACAAAAATCTTCACTCTGTTCCCTCAAAGAAATCATCCCTTCATCATTTACAAGAGCCATAAAATTAGATATAAAATAAGCGACACTTAGATCGTGGGTCACCACCACTGAAGTTACCCCCTCTATATCCCTTAACTTAACTATTAAATCACAAATTGTTCTCGAGGTAACTGGATCAAGTCCGGCAGTGGGATCGTCATAAAAAATCACATTGGGTTCACCGGCCATAGCCCTTGCGATGGCAACTCTCCTTTTCATTCCACCAGAAAGTTCAGAAGGATACATATCTATTGTATGTTCAAGTCCCACAAATTGTAAAAGTTTAAAAACTATCTCATCCACCTCTTCTTCATCCCAACCTTCATCATACAACTTAAATCCAACATTGTCACGAATTGTAAGTGAATCAAAAAGTGCTCCCTCCTGAAATACAATACTTTTATTTTTTCTAAACTTTATCAACTCCCATTCACTCAATTTAGTTATATCTTTTCCATCTATGATTATCTCTCCCGAATCTGGCTTTTCAAGTCCCATTAAAAGCCTGAGCAATGTTGATTTTCCAGAACTGTTGCTCCCAAGAATTATTTTACTCTCTGCCCTCTTTACAGAAAAAGAAATATCCCTTAAGACCTGAACCTCACCATAACTTTTAGACACATTTCTAACCTCTATCATAGTTAGTAATATATTAACTCAATTAATAATTTATTTAGAAAAAAGTCAGCCGCTATCACCAATATGGATGCTGCAACCACTGCTTTAGTGGTGGATTTACCAACTCCCTTTGTCCCACCTCGGGTGGAAAGACCATAATAACATCCAACCATTGAAACTATATAACCAAAGAAAAATGGCTTTGAAATACCCCCAATCAAATCATTATAGGAAAGGGAATGAAAGGCCACCGACCAGAAGAGAGAAGTTCTTAACTTCAACTCAAAAAGAGATACAATCCATCCACCAACCAAACCAAAAAAATTACATATTCCTGTTAAAAGAGGAGTCACAACAATTGCAGCAACTACCCTTGGTGTTACAAGTTTCTTTAGAGGATCCACCCCCAATGCCCTCATGGCATTTATCTGATCTGTAACAACCATGGATCCAAGTTCAGAAGCAATTCCAGATCCAACCCTACCAGCAAGCATAAGAGCCGTTAAAACTGGCCCCAATTCCCTTACAAGGGAAAGAGCCACAAGTTGTCCTGTAAGCCCAACTGCACCAAAAGACTTTAATGTATGGGAGGATTGTAAAGCCAGTACTCCACCCGTAAAAAAACCTGTAAGTATTACAATGCTTAAAGATCCAACCCCAATAATATCTATCTGTTCAAAGGTTTCCTTTACATATCGAGGTCTCTTAAAAACATTTAAAAAGGCTTTAAAACTCAGTATGGAAAATTCCTGTATAGAAGAAAGAATATTAAAAAATACATTACTTAAAAAATCAATTATCATATATTCTACCTTAACAAAGAAAAGGAGTGCCTGTCAAATCAAATTGTAAAGTAAATTCTTCAATTCATCAAGTGTTGAGACAAGTTCAACACCTTCGGGAAAATCTTCCCTTTTCCCATAACCCCATAAAACCCCTATAAAATCCACATTTAAAGCCTTTGAACTAAAATAGTCGGAAACTGTATCTCCTATATATACTGCCTCCGATGGAAACATCTCCTGATGCTCAAGAACCATCTCTAAAATTTCCTTTTTATCTCTTCCAGCTATATCATCTCCGCAAATAGATATTTCAAAAAAATCCTCAAGTGAAAAGGTTTCGAGAAAGGAAATCAAATATTCCCTTTTACAACCACTCCCAATGGCAAGTTTTTTCCCACTATTGTAAAGATATTCCAAAACATCTTTCATGCCAGGGTAAAGATTCCCTTTTCCATTTTTCATTAAAGATACTTCACTTGCAATTAAGAGATTCTTAAATAGATCTTTTTCCTCATCTGAAACATTCAATCCAAGATTTTCTATAAACAGATCATTTGGCAGGCCAACACCTGAAAGAATCTTTTCTCGGGATGGAAGTCTTAACCTATACCCTGACTCCTTTTCAAAATCAATTACAGCCTTAAATACGGCTTCAATAACAAGTGACTCAGAATTAAATAAGACCCCATCTATGTCAAAGATAAAGAGTTCCTTAACCAGAGACATTACTCTGTCTTTCCAAAAGTTTCAACTGATATTCAGTCATCTTCAACTCCTTCATAAGTTCCCCATAGTCATATTCCGTTGAGGAGGAAAAAAGTTTCTCCATTATCTCTTCCCTCTGTCTTTCAATTACATCTCTATCAATTTCATCAACTTCTTTTACCACATTAGCAAGTATTGTAACATTTTCCCAGGTTACATCTATAAAGCCACCACTACAAAAAAATTCTTTTTTCACATCGTTAGTGGTTTCAAGTTTAATAATTCCAATTCCAAGTTCTCCAATCAAAGGGGCATGTCCAGGTAAAATCATTATTTCTCCATCAACCTCGGGAATGGAAACATATTTGACATATCCACTATGAATAACCCTATCAGGGGTTAAAATATCCAGACTAAATTTCTTCATATTGAAACTCTACTCCCTTGACATTTTCATGGCTTTCTCTTTTGCCTCTTCAATATCTCCAACCATATAAAAAGCCTGTTCAGGCAGATCGTCATATTCTCCATTACACAATCCCTTAAAACCCTCTATTGTTTTTTCAACTGGAACATATTTTCCTGGAATACCTGTGAATTGCTCTGCAACAAAAAATGGCTGTGACAAAAACTTTTGTATTTTACGTGCTCTTGCGACGATTAATTTATCCTCATCTGAGAGTTCATCTATACCCAGAATGGCAATTATATCCTGTAAATCTTTATATCTCTGCAAAATTGCCTGAACCTGACGTGCCACCTGATAGTGCTCTTCTCCCACAATCCTCGGATCAAGAATTCTCGAAGTTGATGCAAGAGGGTCCACCGCAGGATAAATACCCATTTCGGCAATGGATCTCTCAAGGTTTGTTGTTGCATCAAGATGTGTAAAAGTAGTTGCAGGAGCAGGATCAGTATAGTCATCAGCGGGAACATAAATGGCCTGAATTGAGGTAATTGACCCCTCTTTAGTGGACGTAATTCTCTCCTGAAGTTCCCCCATCTCACTTGCAAGGTTTGGCTGATAACCAACAGCTGAAGGCATTCTGCCAAGGAGTGCAGAAACCTCAGAACCTGCCTGAGTAAAACGGAAAATATTATCTATAAACAAAAGCACATCCTGGTGCTCTTCATCTCTGAAATATTCCGCAACAGTTAACCCCGTTAAGGCAACCCTCAACCTCGCCCCGGGTGGTTCAGTCATCTGGCCATAAACAAGTGCAGCCTTTTCAATAACCCCGGATTCTTTCATCTCAAGCCAGAGGTCGTTCCCTTCACGGGTTCTTTCCCCCACTCCAGAAAAAACAGAAAAGCCACCATGTTGCTTTGCAATTCTATGAATAAGTTCCATTATAATAACTGTTTTTCCAACCCCAGCACCACCAAAAAGACCTATCTTTCCACCCTTTGGAAAGGGCTCTATTAAATCTATGACCTTTATCCCCGTTTCAAACATTTCCGTAGCCACATTTTGGTCCGTAAATTTGGGAGCAGGTCTGTGGATGGGATATCTCTTTTTACTCTTAACCTCACCTAATTTATCAACGGGATTGCCAAGAACATTTAACACCCTTCCCAGAACTTCATGTCCCACCGGGACAGAGATTGGTTCTCCTGTATCAATGGCCTTCATACCCCTAACAAGACCTTCTGTGGGCTCCATGGCCACAGTTCTAACGACACCTTCCCCAAGGTGCTGCTGGACTTCGGCAATAATTTCTATGGGAGTAGGTACATCAAACCCCTCACTGGTAATTTTTATGGCCTGATAAATGGGAGGAATATTTTCCTCTGAAAACTTACAATCTACAACAGGTCCTATAACCTGAATAACTTTTCCTATGTTCATAAACCCTACCTCAAAAAAAATTTATTCAAGTGCATTGGCACCACTTACTATCTCAATTATCTCTTTTGTAATGGAAGCCTGTCTCACCCTATTTCTAAAAAGCGTAAGTTGCCTTATCATCTCTTCAGCATTCTTAGTTGCAGCATCCATGGCAGCCATTCTCGCTCCATGTTCACTTGCCACTGATTCAAGTAGTGCATGATATATTTGAATCTTAACATGACTGGGAAATAGATCCTCTATTATCTGAGCTGGATCCTGGTCAAAAATAAAGTTTAAACTTTCCTCCTTTTCCTCATCAAAGTTAAAACTTGTAATGGGGAGAAGTTGTTCTATGGTTATTTTCTGCTGGAGTACCGATTTAAACTCATTGTAAATTATGAAAATCTTCCCAATTCTTTTTTCAAGAAAGGCATCTATCAAAGGCTTTGCTATCTCTTCGGCAAGAGCCATGTCAACATGCATAAGTCTATCCACAAAGTAGTTAAATACCTCAAAATTTCTCTTTTTGAAGTGCTCATACCCCTTTTTACCTATTAAATCAAGAAGCAACTCTCCATCTTCATTTTTTTCAAAAAATGAGTACGCAGCCTTTATTAAATTCGCATTAAATGCACCGCAGAGTCCCTTATCCCCTGTTATTAAAACCACAAGATATCTATTTGAATCAATCTCTTCTAAAAAAGGATGGGAAGGGATATTTCCACTTGATGCTATGTGGTTAATCAATTTAAATAAACTCTTAACATAGGGCCTTGCACCAAAAATCCTATCCTGCGCCCTTTTTAACTTTGCAGCAGACACAAACTTCATGGCCCTTGTTATCTGTTGAGTGTTCTGAACACTTTTGATTCTTCTTCTTATATCAATTAAATTTGGCATCTTCTTCTACCTTCCCACTCTTTATTCACTTTTATTGGAATATCTCTTTTCAACAAATCCCTTCTTAAATTCCTCAATGGCAGATTTCATCTCTGAAATTAATTCATCATCAAGTTTCTTCTTTTCCAAAATGGAACTCAGCAATTCCCCATGTCTTGTATCCAGATATTCATAAAACTCAGATTCGAACTCCTTTATGTGATGAAGTTCTATATCATCAAGATATCCATTTGTGGCTGTAAAAATTATCATAATCTGTTTTTCAACAGGAAGCGGTTTATACTGTTCCTGTTTTAAAATTTCAGTTAACCTTTCACCTCTATTTAACTGAGCCTTTGTTGCTTTATCCAGATCACTTCCAAACTGGGCAAAGGCCGCCAACTCTCTATACTGGGCAAGTTCCAATCTCAAAGTTCCTGCAACCTGCTTCATGGCCTTTATCTGTGCATTTCCACCAACACGGGAAACTGAATTACCAACATTTATTGCAGGCCTAATACCTGCATGGAATAGGTCTGTTTCCAAAAAGATCTGCCCATCTGTAATTGAAATAACATTTGTGGGAATATATGCTGAAATATCTCCTGCCTGAGTTTCAATTACAGGAAGCGCTGTAAGAGAACCACCCCCCAACTCATCGTTTAATTTTGCAGCCCTCTCAAGAAGTCTTGAGTGGAGATAGAAGACATCCCCGGGATATGCCTCACGTCCTGGAGGTCTCCTCAAAAGAAGTGAAATCTCACGATATGCCGCAGCATGTTTTGAAAGATCGTCATAAACCACGAGGGCATGTTTTTTATTGTCCCTAAAATACTCACCCATCGCACATCCAGCATAGGGGGCAATATATTGCATTGTGGCAGGATCACTTGCAGATGCCGCCACAACAATTGTCTTTTCCATAAGCCCATATTCTTCAAAGGTCTTTACCACCCTGGCAATTGTGGACTGTTTCTGTCCAATTGCAACATATATACAATAAACATCTGTATTTTTCTGATTTATTATGGTATCAACCAAAATGGCTGTTTTTCCAGTTTGTCTATCTCCAATAATCAACTCACGCTGTCCCCTACCAATTGGCACCATTGAGTCAACAGCCTTTAACCCCGTTTGAAGAGGTTCCTTAACAGGTTGTCTGTCAACAACTCCAGGGGCAAGTCTTTCAATGGGATTATACTGCTTTGCATTTATAGGTCCCTTTCCATCTATCGGTTCACCAAGGGCATTAACAACCCTTCCTAAGAGTTCCTCACCCACAGGAACACTCATAATCCTTTTAGTTCTCTTAACTTCATCTCCCTCTTTAATTTCAAAATATTCTCCCAGCAAAACGGAACCCACATTGTCCTCTTCAAGGTTAAGGGCTATTCCTTTGACGCCTCCTGGAAAATCGAGCAACTCACCATACATGACATTTTCAAGTCCATATATTCTTGCAATACCATCACCTACACTAATGACCGTCCCTACCTCTGCAACTTCAACGCTTTTTTCAAAGCCCTTTATTTCATCCTTTATAATTTTAGTGATTTCTTCAACTTTTATCTTCATACCTTCTCCCAAAATTTTATGAAATTAATCTTTTTTTCAAGTTCTCAAGTTGTCCCTTTAAACTACCATCGTAGATCTTACTTCCAACCTTCAACCAAAAACCAGCTATTAAATCTTCCTCCTCTTTGACATCCAAAACAATATCCAGACCAGTCTTTTTCTCAAGAAGATCTTCAATCTTCCTGGTGTGTTTCTTGGAAAAGGGTGGAGCAATCCTCAATTCCACAAACTTAATACCATCTCTTCTGTTTAATTCTTCAACCGTTAAATTATAGATATCATTTAAGTATTTAATTGCGTAATTCTTAACCAATATTTTTAAAAAATTTCCAAATTCCTCATTTAGGGAATACTCTTTAACTATTTTTTCAACAATACCAGATTTAACAGAGAAGGGTAAAACGGGATTTGTAAGGACCTTTCTCAGATCTTCACTTTCATCAAAGGCACTGAGAAAAAGTTTAAAATGTTCCAAAATGTTCTTTCTCTCTTTTTTTTCATATATAACATCCACAAAAGACACTGCAAATCTCTTTAATACTGAAATCTTTTTCAATTTTTCTTCTCCAGAGTGGCTATAATTTCTTCAAAAAATCTTTCCTTTTCCCCTTTATTCATTCTTTCCTTTAGCATCTTTTCAGACAATTCAATTGATTTCAAAGCCGCATATTTCTTTAACTCCTCCATCCCCTTTTTTACCATATTCTCTATCTCCCTTTCTGCCCTCATGCGAGCCCTTTCCATCTCCACCTCGGTTTCTTCCATTATCCTTTTTTCAAGAGATTCAGCGTTTTTCTCATACTCATCCTTTATCTTAGCAATTTCCTCATCAAGCAATTCCATTTTCGTTTTTATTCCATCAAGTTTTTCAACAATCTCCCTTTCCAATTTCTCAGCCTTACCTATTTCCTTTTTTATCCTTTTTGTCCTTTCTCTAAAAAATTCAATAGTGGGCTTTCTCAAAAAATACACAAGGATAAAGACAACACCTAAGAAATCAAAAATTCTCCCCGCCCAGGTAAGAGCAGGTGAAAAGTTATTCTTTATTTCCCCTGCAAAAATGAGATCTGAAAAGTTCAAAACTAAAACAATAGAGATTAAAAATCTATTAAACATTACTATTTTGTACTCCCAGCCAAAAATTTTGAAACAATTTCTTCCGCTATTTTGACAGATTCCTCCTCCAGAATCTTTTTCCCTTTTTCTACACTTTCAAGAATTTCCATTTTATGAGATTCAAGTTTCCTCTTTTCCTCTTCCATAACCTTTTCAAGTCTTTCATCCTTTGACTTAAGCGCCTTTTTTCTCACTTCCTCAACAAGTTTCATTCCTTCTAACCTTGCATCTTTAAGTGAACTCTCATATTCTTCCATTAACTTTTCATATTCTGCTGAAAGTTTATTGACTTTTTCAAACCTCTTCACTGTAAGTTCCGCTCTTTTTCTAAGGATCTTCTCAATGGGAGAGTAAAACAAAAACTTCATTATAAAATGGTAGAGAAGGAAGATAATCATTACAGCAACAATACTTCCATTGAGTTGTAAAGCCTCTGGTATCCCTGCTAAAATATACATAATCACCCACAAAAAGAGATAAAACGTTGAAGTGTTTTACTACCATTAATTTTAAAATATGTCAAGAGATTATGAAGAAATTGAAACATATATACTGAACGAAAATTTTAATTTCTCTAAAAATTACAAATTTAACACTAAACTTACAATTTAAACAGCAGTGTAACATTATGTGTTGGTGTCAGGCTAAAAATTTAAGCAAAAATTTTAAGAAAAATTTAAATGGCTTTTGAGGAAGGCAAATAAGGAAAGAAAAAATTAAAACTGGCAATACCTAAAATTTTTCTGGCAAAAGGCAACGATTAAAGGAAATCTCTTTTTTATCCTATAAACCGTTAAAGGGGGTGTTTAGGGGAGGGCAAATTGGAAATAAAACTAAATTCTGGCAAAAGTAAAATCTTTTAGCAGAAACTAACAATTAAGATTATTCCCCTGTAAACCTTTTAGGATGCATTTAAGGGAGGTAAATAAAAAAATTGAAATCTTGCTAATGGAACTTGAGGAAATAATAAATTCAGAAAACAGTAAAGTAGAAAAACTTAACTTATTCATTGAAAAATGGAAAAGGATTTACAGATTTTTAAACAATTTTGAAGGTAAAAAATTATACCTATTTTCTTCTTGCACCAAAAGAAGTAAGAAGTTATTTCAGAACCACTAACTATATGGAAAGGTGTTTTAAAAAATTGAAGGATTACATAAGAATTAAAGGCTTTTTCCAGAATGAAGTAAGCGCAGAAAAGTTTTTGTATCTCTTTTTTAACGACAAAAATTCAAGACTTTCCTCAAGAAGTTTAAGCTTTTTTCTGCTATTTGCCTTTTCACTTCTGAAAGGAGATATTAAAAAACCTTGCACAATTAAGTTAACATTACCAAATTTTCCTTGAAAATAAATGAAAGTTTATATATCTTTAATTTTTATAAAAAACTTTTGTTAAATTCAAATGATTACAGACAAGATAGGAAAAGCCGGTAAATTTATCCTTACTAAGATCGTCAAGTTTTTAGCAAAATGTCACATCAACCCCAACTTTTTAACATTAACGGGACTTTTAATCTCAATTATTGCCGCCTTCTACTTCTCAAGGGGGGAATTTATAACAACAGGTATTCTAATAATTTTGGGTGGCTTTATGGATATGCTCGATGGTTCCCTTGCAAGGGAAACAAATACTGTAAGCAAATTTGGTGGTTTTTTTGACTCAGTAATAGACAGGTACTCAGACATAATTCTCTACCTTGGATTGATAGTCTATTTCGGTAAAATTCCAAGATTCCACTATGTTGTATTGGTGGGCGTATGTATAATGGGGTCTGTCATGACCAGTTACACAAGGGCAAGGGCAGAATCCATCATAAAAAGTTGTAAAGTTGGATTCCTTGAGAGACCTGAAAGGGTGGTTTTACTTATAATTGGCTGCTTATTCAATAGAATCGAAGCAGTGCTCTGGGTAATTGCAGTGCTTTCAAACTGGACAGTCATTGTAAGAATTGTCTATACATACCTTGAACTCCCAAAGGTGCATATAATAAAGCCAACTATTGATTGATCTTTTTTCTGATAAAATAATTCAGAGGATATTCTCCATCCAGTCTGACCCTGTATAAAAGTCCTGCATGTAGTTTCTCCACCTTCTCTCCCTTAAAATTGATTGCCTCCAGTAAAAATATACTCCTCACATCCCCATTCCCCAATAACATCTCAATTCCTTCACCCACACTAAAACTATTTTTAACTTCCAAAATGTACCAACTATTTTGAAGTTTAAATCTTAAAGCCCCCACAAAACTCTCTCTTTTCTTAACTCCACCCTTTAAAAAAGAATAGGAATTTGCATCTGGAATTCCCTTTAAAAAATTGGTTGTATATCCTCTGGTCGAGATTTTCTCCAGTTCCCTCTCCAGTTGCGGCAAAATCCTGTAAAACTTTTCTCTACCATCATTTTTAAGTACATCAATTCCCCTTCTATATACAGAAGTTACAAGGGAAACATAGTAGAGAGACCTCATCCTGCCTTCTATTTTTAAAGACTTTACCCCCGTATCTAAAATCTCAGGAAGTAGTTCTATACTTTTTAAATCCTTGGAATTAAAAATGTATGTCCCTTTTTCATCTTCAAAAACTTCATACCACTCCCCATCCTTTTCCACATCTTTTATTTTATATTGCCACCTACAACACTGGACACACTCTCCCCTATTTCCATCCCTTCCATCCATATATTTACTTAAAAAACACCTGCCAGAATAGGAAATACACAATGCCCCATGGATAAATATTTCAAACTCCATATCTGAATTTTTCTCACAGATTTTCTTAACCTGATCCAGACTGAGTTCCCTTGCAAGGATAATCCTCTTTACACCATTTCTACCCCAGAAACTTGCACTAAAGGAATTTAAGGTATTTGCCTGAGTTGAAAGATGTATAGGAATTTCAATTTTTTCCTCCATTAACAGGGAGATAACGCCTGGATCTGATACAATCACCCCATCTACATTTTTTGCCTGGCACCATTTCGCATATTTTCTAATAGTCGAAAAATCCTCATCATAAGGGAAAATATTAAGTGTAACATAGACTCTCTTCCCCCTATCATGGACAAATTCAATGAGATGTTCAGCATCTGTTATGGACAAATTGGAGGCAAAGGCCCTCAAATTCATACCTTTTAACCCAAAATATATGGCATCTGCACCATACTCAATGGCAGCCATTCCCTTTTCAAGACTTCCGGCAGGGCTCAATAACTCTATCATACCTCTAAAATCCCCCTCCAAAATTTGAAAAAAATTTTACCACAAAACTTTTAGAAAAAACATTTGATTAGACAATCAATTTTTTTTTATACTTCTCTTTTTTGAAATTTAGAAGTGAGGAACTTTATGAAAATTGCCATATTTGGAATTGGATATGTGGGACTTGTGAGTGCCATTTGTCTGTGTGAATTGGGCAACAGTGTGATTGGTGTTGACATCAATGAATACAAAATAAACATGCTAAATGAGGGCAAATCCCCTATAGTGGAAGACAAAATATCTCCCTTACTTCAAAAGCACACTAAACTTGGAAAATTAAAAGGCACAACTGATGTTAAAAAAGCCATAAAAGAAAGTGAAGTGGCTATGATCTGCGTGGGAACCCCCTCAAAAAAAAATGGAAGCCTCGATTTAAATCATGTAATAAATGTGACAAAGGAAATAGGAAAAACACTCAGGGAAACAAAAAATTATACATTAATCTATAGAAGTACAATGCTTCCCGGTTCTATGGAAAATAAAGTTATTCCAGTATTGGAAGGGGAAAGCGGGAAAAAGGCAGGAGAGGAGATAAAGGTATTTTACAATCCCGAATTTTTAAGAGAAGGTAGTGCCATAAAAGATTTTTTCAATCCCCCAAAGACTGTTATTGGAATAATGGATGGGGAAAGCCCAGAAATTCCTATGAAAATTTATGAAAAGATAGATGCACCACTTTTCATTACAACTTTAAAAGAGGCTGAAATGGTAAAATATGTGGACAACATATTTCACGCCCTTAAAATAGGTTTTGCAAATGAAATAGGAAGAATTTCAAAAAAGATTGGAGTAGATAGTAGAAAAATTATGGAAATTTTCTCATCCGACACAAAACTAAATATTTCACCTGCCTATTTAAAACCTGGATTTGCATTTGGTGGCTCATGTTTGCCAAAGGATTTAAGGGCCATGGGAGACTTCGCCAAAAAAAACGATGTGGAGATACCTATAATATCAAATATTTTAAATAGCAATAGGGAACATATTAACTTTCTAACTGAAAAAATTCTTGAAGAAAAGAGTAAAAAAATAGGTTTTTTAGGCATAGCCTTTAAAAATGGAACAGATGATTTAAGGGAAAGTCCAATATTGGAAGTGGTGGAAAGACTTTATGGTAAGGGATATAAAATTTCAATATATGACAGGTTCCTGAAAATTTCCAATTTAATTGGGAAAAATAGGGAGTATATCTTTGAAAAAATTCCCCATATCGCAAATTTACTGGAAGAAACCCCGGAAGAGGTAATAAAAAAATCCGAGATTTTGATACTTTCAAACGGAAACGAAGAATATGTCAAAGCAATTAAAAAATTTGGAAAAGGAAAAACTATATATGACCTGTGTGGTGGTATAGAAAATTCTGAATTCTTTAAAAACTATCATGGGATTTGCTGGTAAAAAAGGTCATATAAAGGGCAAAGGGCAATATAATTCTGGTTCCCTCAGCATAAAATGTTATGTCAAAAAATGAGTGATACGCAAGGTATAAAATTATAAAAAAATAGGGAGAATACTTATAATTTTTAAACAAAAGATAAAAAAATAAAACAATTATCCCACCCCCCATAAAAATACCAAGTTCACACAATATGAGAAGATAAAAACTGTGGGGATGGTATTTGTTAAAGGCATAAAATTGAGGAACAAGGGTATACTTTTTTATCTCACAAACATAATTACCTATTCCAACTCCCAAAAATAAATTATCCTTTATCATGGATATACACGATTTAACAATTAGAAGTCTACCCAAAGAGGAAATATCCTCAAATTTAAAAAGAAAGAAAATGTTTTTTTCAATTCTTTTTAATAAATCATTATGCCATTTTTGATATTTTACAAAATCGCATTTGTTAAGCTCAGATAAATTTACTACAAAAATTTCATCCATTAAATCCAGATTCCCATCCCCATTTATATCAAAAAATTTCCTGAGTTCCTTATTTGAATTAAAATTACCACACTGAACATTTGAAATTATGTTCTCTCCAAAACAAAGGATCCTTTTTTTCAGATAATATCCGTTAAAAAATAAAAATATTAAAATCTCAAGTAAAAATAGTAAAGCAACAGAAAAAATTAAAATGTTCCTATATTTATTGGTAAAAAATTTTTTCAAATATAGTATTAAAAGCAAAAATAAAGTTGAAAAAATTGCCCCCCGCGAATGGGACAAAAGAAGAGCTAAAATTGATAGAAAAAAGATAACTTTGTATTTTACACCCTCTGATAATTTGAAAAAGAAAAAAATTGAAGATATTCCCATAAAAGTTCCCAGAAAATTGGGATGGGGAAAGGTTCCAAAACTTATCTTCTCCCATAAAACCTGCTTAATTGTCCCTTTTGTAAGATATAAAGAACTCAAAAAGAATGGATTAAAAAATTGAACAAAAGAGACAAAAAATTCCACCATAACAACAAGTGCCCAAATCTTCTCAAAAGCACTTCTAAATTTAACTTTACCATCATCCTTTTCCCTCGAAAATAAAAAGGAAAAACTTAAATATAACAAAGAAATGAAGATGAGATTTTTAAAAATGGAAAGTTTACAAAAATAAAATCCATGAAACAGCAAATTAAAAATTAAAATAGAGCCCAATGTCCCCAGTAAAAATTTATGTTTCAAAAAGAATTGGAAATACTCTTTAAAACTTAGTATAACAAAAAGAATTAATATTAAAGAAAATATAAGAAAAAAATTTTTAATATCTTTAAAAGGGGAAGGAAAAAAAATATCAAAGATAAAGATAAAAAGGTAAATGAAAAAAAACCTTTTCACCTGGCACCCTTCCCTGAAATCACAGCGGGTATAGTTTTTAACAGGATTTTGAAATCAAGTTTTAAAGACCAATTATCCACATATTCAAGGTCCATTTTCATCCAATCCTCAAAATCAATATCATTTCTACCTGAAATCTGCCATATACATGTAATTCCAGGTTTCATGGAAAGCCTTCTTCTCAATTCTCCCCTTATCTGGGATACCTCCTCTATGAGAAGGGGCCTGGGACCAACAAGGCTCATTTCCCCCTTTAAAACATTTATGAGTTGTGGCAATTCATCAAGAGAAGTTCTTCTTAAAATTTTTCCTATCCTTGTCACCCTTGGATCATTTGAAATTTTAAAGACAGGACCTGACATTTCATTTAAATTCTTTAACTTTTTTCTAAGGTTATCTGCTCCATCATACATGGTCCTGAACTTATACATCTTAAAAATCCTGCCGTAAAGCCCTCCTCTATCCTGTACAAAAAAAACAGGCCCCCTTGAAGTTAACTTTATTAAAAGGGCAATAACTACAAAGAGTGGAAACAACAGAATCAACAAAATAAGTGAAGCAATAAAATCAAAGGTGTACTTTACAAATAATTTTCTGGGATCCTTTGTGGGCATTTTAAAGCAGAAAAATACCTCATCCATAATTTTTTCAACAAAGGGCTCACTCATTTTTGTTTCATAAACCTTTGAGGAAATCCTCACGGTTACTCCCATATCTTCACACAGTTCAAGATATTTTTTGAAAAGTTTAATCTCGTTAAACAAAAGAAAAAAGTGTACTTCATCAATGGGATTGTTGTGTATGACCTCATAAAAATCACCTATGGTACCAATCACCCTTACACCATTTGCAACTTTTCTTCCAATATCCCCCCTGGATTTTGCAAGAACACCTATCACTTTAAAACTTCTCGTGGGGTCCTCAATCAATTTTTTCACATATTTCTCAAGTTTCTCCACATTGCCAACGAGTAAAACATTTCTACATGTCTTACCTATTTCATTTAGATGGATAAAATATTTGAGAAATAAATACTTAAAAAGTAGTAAAACTACAAAAATTAAAAAAGAATAAACTATGAAAAGGGAACGATTTATCCTTGCCTGAAAAAAATACATTAAAGAGGGAACAAAAATCAAGGCTATTAAAAATACCTTGGTAAGTTCTCTGAAAAGGTCTTTAAATTTAATATATTTTACAAAATAGTGATGCAGTTGAAAAAAGGATATGAAAAAAATCCAGACAATTTCAGAAAAGATAAAGAGTACTAAATACCACTTTATTCCAAAGGTCTTATTTATAAAGGGAATAAAATCCGATAAAATCTGCTGGAGACGGTGAGATATGGGAAACAACAGTGCAATTATAGATATATCCAGAAAAAGAACAACTCTACTCAGTAAAGATTCCCTCTCCTTAATCATTATCCACCCTAAAAATTGTTATACACAATTTTAACATTTAAAAAATATTTACTCAAAAAAATCTAAAATTTTCCTTTCAATTTCCGATAGATTATCACTTTTATTTATTTCTTTCCATAAAAAATGTCCAAATTCAATATTTTTTGTGAACCACTTTGAAAAAATTTTTATCCTGCTCAGTTGATATTTTTCTGGAAGGTATTCCCTCACAAGTTCCATAAACCTGAGAAAAGTCCATTTAAAATCCTTTTTTACTTCCCCACCTTCTTTTATCTCTTTAAAAATCCATGGATTTGAAACCGCACACCTTCCTATCATTATTCCATCCACAAATTCCTCATCTCTTCTTTTAATTCCTTCATAAAAATCGCAAATATCTCCATTGCCAACTATTTTTACACCACCTATACTTTTTGCATATGCAATATAATCCCATCTTGCTTTTCTTTTAAACTTCTCTTTTATAAGTCTCGGATGAACCACTATAAAATCAACCCCACACTCCTTTATATCAACTATTAATTTTAAAAAATCTTCCAGATTTTCCTTTAATCCTATCCTCATTTTGACGCTGAAACTTTTATCTATGACATTTCTAAGTTCACTTAAAATGAACTTTAACTTTTTCCTATCCAGTAAAAGTCCACTTCCCATCCCCTTTTTATATACAAATGGAGCCGAACACCCCAGATTTAAATCAATACCATCTGCCCCAAGGGAAAGGGAAACCTTTGCGGCCTTTTTTAAAACATCCACATCCTTTCCAAGTAACTGGAAAATTAATGGTTTTTCTCTTTTATATTCAATACCTTTTAAAAAAACAGATTTATTAATATTACTTGAAGCAAGTAGATTAGCAGAAAGCATTTCGGTATAAAAAACATCTACTCCCCCGATTTCCTCAAGTAGTTTCCTGAAGGGATAGTGGGTAATTTCAGCCATGGGGGCAAGAAAAAGTGGTTTATGGTTAGAAGAAAAGATGTTTTCGAACATAAATAAAAAATTATCCCCTCAAAATAGAGGGGATAATTTTATAGATTTTCAACCCTGAATTCAATTTTTTCATCTTTAACATCTACCACAATTTTTTGATTCTCTCCAACCTCTCCGGCAATCAACATCCTTGCTACGGGTACCTCAATATGCTTTTGAATGTATCTCTTAAGAGGTCTTGCTCCATAAACTGGGTCATATCCTGCCTTTGCTATAAAATTCTTAGCCGTCTCTGTTATTTCAAGGGAGATGAACTTCTCTTTTAATCTTTTTACAATTTCTTTAACCTGAAGTTCAGTAATTTTCACCATATCATCAAGTGTAAGTGGCTTAAAGAGAACTATTTCATCAACCCTGTTTAAAAATTCAGGTTTAAAATTTCTTCTGAGTTCCTCAAAAACTTTATCCCTAACATACTTTTTAATCTCACCCTTATCATCTATACCCTCAATCAGATATGTGGAACCAATATTTGAAGTCATAATTATTACACAATTTCTAAAATCAACTGTCCTGCCCTTACTGTCAGTTAACCTACCGTCATCGAGAAGTTGAAGTAAGGTATTAAAAACCTCTGGATGTGCCTTTTCTATCTCGTCAAATAATATAACTGAATATGGTTTTCTCCTAACTGCCTCAGTCAACTGTCCACCTTCTTCATATCCCACATATCCAGGAGGTGCTCCTATCAGTCTCGCCACACTGTGTTTTTCCATATATTCCGACATATCTATTCTTATCAGGTTCTCCTCCGTATCAAACAGAGCCTCAGCAAGTGCTTTAGCAAGTTCAGTCTTTCCCACACCAGTGGGTCCAAGAAAGATAAATGAACCTATTGGCCTTCTGGGATCTTTAAGTCCAGCCCTTGCCCTTATTACAGAATCCACCACCGCATCAACAGCCTCATCCTGTCCAACAACTCTTCTGTGAAGTATCTCTCCCAATTTCAAAAGTTTCTCCTTTTCACCTTCCATAAGTCTTGAAACTGGAATGCCTGTCCACCTTGAAACTATCTCTGCAATTTCTTCTTCTGTAACTTCTTCTCTTAAAAGTCTCTTTCCTCCCTTTTTGGATATCTCTTCCTGTAGTTTTTCAAGTTCTCTTTCAAGTTCCTGTAACCTTCCATATTTTAGTTCTGCAGCCCTATTCAAGTCGTAGTTTCTTTCAGCAATTTCTATCTCATGTTTTACACTCTCAATTTCCTCTCTAACCCTTCTAATTTTTTGTATTTCCTCTTTTTCCTCCTGCCACTTGGCCTTTAAAACATCTGCTTTACTCTTTAATTCTGCAAGTTCCCTTTCCAAATTTTCAAGCCTTTCCTTTGAAGCCTTGTCCTTTTCCTTTTTAAGTGCCTGTTTTTCTATTTCAAGTTGCATTATTCTTCTCAATATTTCATCCAGCTCCGAGGGCATACTATCTATTTCGGTTCTAATCATTGCGGCAGCTTCATCAATTAAATCTATTGCCTTATCCGGCAAAAATCTATCGGAAATATATCTGTGAGAAAGGGTGGCAGCCGCAACTATTGCATTATCAGCAATTCTAACTCCATGATGCACTTCAAATCTCTCCTTAAGCCCTCTTAAAATAGATATTGTATCCTCCACCGTTGGCTCACTTACATATACTGGCTGAAATCTCCTTTCAAGGGCAGGATCCTTTTCAATATACTTCCTATACTCATCATATGTGGTGGCACCTATACAGTGAAGTTCTCCCCTTGCAAGCATTGGCTTTAACAAATTCCCTGCATCCATGGATCCTTCAGTTCTTCCCGCCCCCACTATGTTGTGTATTTCATCAATAAAGAGTATTATTCTCCCATTTGAATCCTCTATTTCTTTCAAAACTGCTTTTAGTCTTTCTTCAAATTCTCCTCTATATTTGGCTCCCGCTATGAGTGAACCCATATCAAGGGCAAAAATGGTCTTATCTTTTAAACTTTCGGGCACATCTCCTTTAAAAATTCTCTGGGCAAGCCCCTCAACAATTGCAGTTTTACCCACACCTGGCTCCCCGATTAAAACAGGATTGTTCTTAGTTTTCCTGGATAGAATCCTTATGACACGCCTTATTTCCTGATCCCTACCTATCACAGGATCCAGTTTTCCTTTAGATGCCTCTCTTACAAGATCCCTACCATACTTTTCAAGAACTTCATAGGTTTCTTCAGGATTTTCAGTGGTAATTCTCTGACTCCCCCTTATTTCTCTTAAAGCCACTGCAATATTTTTTTCGTTTATTCCAAACTCTTTAAAAAGTTTGGAAACTGGAAAATTACCAGAGTCCTTCGAAATTGCAAGAAGAATGTGTTCAGTACTTATATATTCATCCTTCATCCCCCTTGCAATTTCCTCAGCTTGAATTAATATCCTATTTAAGGCACCTGAAATATATATATTATCCAGAGCACCGGTTCCACTAACTGAAGGAATTTTACTAAGTTCCTTTTCAAGTCTTTCTTTAAATTCAGGTACCGGGACACCCACTTTAGCAAAAATCCTGGGAGCAATTCCATCCTCCTGTTCTAAAAGAGCAAGCATTAGATGTTCATTTTCTATATACTGATGCCCCCTTTTAATGGCAATTGCCTGAGCTTTGCCAAGTGCCTCCTTAACCTTTTGTGTCATTTTTTCAATATTCATATTTCCTCCCAAATACTATTCATTTTTTACAACCAAAACCTTTGCAGGTCTTAAAAGTTTTCCCCCCATAAAAAAGCCAGATTGAAAAACCTTTGCCACAGATCCATCCTCAAGTGTGTTATCTTCTTTAAATCCCACTGCCTCGGAATGGGATGGATCAAATTTGTCCCCTTCTTTCACCTCTATTTTCTCAACACCATTTTTCTTTAAAAGAGAAAGCATCTGGTCATAAATTGATTTCACACCTTCTTTAACTTCATCACACCCCTCTATAGATTCAAGATGTAAAATAGCATGTTCAAAACTATCAATTACAGCTAAAATATCCTTTATTATCTTCATCTTTTCTCTTAAAGCTCTACTTTCTACATCAGAATCCATCCTCTTCCTTAAATTGTCGTAATCCGCCATTGCACGTAGATACATTTTCTCCTTTTCCTGTAATTTCTTCTCAAGCAACTCTATTTTTTCCTCTAACTCCTTCTTAGTTACTCCCTTTTTTTTCTTTTCAGGTTTTTCACTCATAAATCATCTCCTTATACATAAAAAAAATAGGGGGATACCCCCCTTATTTTTCAACCTTAACGGTTATTTTCTTTGGCTTCGCCTCTTCCTTTTTAGGCAACACCACTTCAAGTACACCATTTTTATATTTTGCGTTTATTTTATTTACATCCACACTGTTTGGAAGTGTTAAACTCCTTGAAAATTCTCCATACAATCTCTCAACTCTGTGGTAGTTTTCATTTTCCTCCTTCTTTTCCATCTTTCTCTCACCGGAAATGGTAAGAATGTTTCCCTCTACAGAAATATTAATGTCCTTCTCCTCCATTCCAGGAAGATCCATCTTTATCAAGATTTCCTTATCTTTTTCTACAACATCCATTCTGGGATACCATTCTGAAATTCCAAGTTCCTCTCCTTCTCCTTCCAAAATATTTGGCAAATCAAATGGGAATCTAAAAAGCCTATCCAATTCTTTCTGCAATTTCATAAATGGATCATACCTTGTTATTCTTGTCATATCATCACCTCCTTCACAAAAATTTTCACAAAAACTATAAGCAAATAAGATGCCATTTTCTGATATTTAATTGGAAGGAAAAGTGGGTAATTTTTCCCCAAATTTCGACAAATGCTAATGAAAGTTTACACAGGTATTATCCTTGAGTATCAAGGAGATCAACCCCTTCATCCGGGGATTTCTCTTCTTTATAATTTTGTAAAACAGCCCTCTTATTAACTTCACCAAGCAGAGCCTCAAGGTATACTTCAAATCTGTGGAGTACATCCTTTAAACTGGATGACCCTGAAGTTATTATCACCTCTTCCATAAATCTTTCAAAATCATCCCAATCCCTATACATTAAATACTTAAGAGAGATATCCCTGAATTCAGCAAGCCTTTCTATAAGTGTAGTAACATCTTTTTTATCCACATCCTTCTGGAACTCTTTAATAAATGCGATTAATGACTTTAAATCTTCTCTTAACTTGAGAGATTCCTTCAATCTATTTGAAAGATTTTGAAAAATTTCAATCCCATCAAAATTTTTGTCAAAAATTTGGGCTATTTGAACTATTGAATTTTGAATAGAATCCCTTATAAGTCCGTGACTATTTTCCACCTTGGCATAAATTGTCTGGGGCTGCTTCATATAAATAACCCCCACAAGTTCATGATTGAAAACCTTCTTGAGTTCCATACTCATTGCATAAATTGTACCATCAAAACTTTCTCTAATATGTTCACTATATTTGTCATTCTTTACGATCTTGCTCTCAAGATAATCCATTAAGATCAAGAGATCAGACTTTATAAGAGAAAAAATCATCAAACTATTCTTAAGTGGCCTATCAAGTTTTAAGGCAATTTCAACATATTTTAAATAGTTTAGCATCCTGAATAATTCAAGAAATGCCTTAGCTACACTTTGTTTCAAACCATCATCTTTTATACCCTTTACAATTGCACTTAATTTTTTATTCTGGATCCTGTCATAATGGGGCTTATATTTATATGTTATCAAGAGGTCAATATACTTACACCTTTTTATCTCCCTGGTTATTATATGTCCAATACTTGTAAAAACCTGATAGGAAATATTTTCCTTTCTGCACAACTCATTGATTACCACCCTCATATCAGAAAGAGAATCGAGAAGAATTGTAATGCTGTCTTCAGGTGAGGGTTCCTCAAGTATCTTTTCGAGAAAATAATCGGGAAAAGTTGTATTCTTAAACTCATTTTCAATATATCTTTCAAAATTTAAAAGGTTCTGTTTCTCCCTTGAAATCAACTCTATACACAACTGGCTCATTCTTGCGGTAACATCTCCAGCCAATTTAAGTTCACCTGAAAAATCCTTACTCAATATGTTTTGTCTTTCATAATCAGAGAGGGGTAAATTCTGTATTTTAAAAAATCTCTCAAATCCATTTACCCACATCTCAAGTTCAAATAAAAAATCGGTTTTTTTATCCTTAGTTATCTGATCTATCCAATCCCTTAAAACCTTTGCAAGGGGAAAATCCACACTCGAAGTCAAACTTGTTGTTAGTTCCGTATAATCAAGGGTAGGTTTTACATATTTATCCTCATCCATTTTTCTGACCTCTAAAGGTTAAAGATTATTATATCACTATTTTAACCTATCATTACACTTTCTTCAGCATATCTAAATTTACCTCTCCTATACCTACTTCCAACAGCATGGGCTATTGTAAGGGGACCAACTCTTCCAGTTAACATAACCATAATGAGTATAAGTCTGGAAAGGGGATGAAGTGTAGAAGTTATCCCTGTGGAAAGTCCAACAGTTCCAAATGCCGAAACAACCTCAAAAAGGATTTCAATAAAATGATGGTGGATATCTCTATAGGGAGTAAAGCCAAACTCTACAACGAGAATAAAAAAAACACTGAAAAAAACTATTAAACTTGAAATCGTTATAACAGAAAATGCCCTCGCAATTGATCTTCTTTTTATTGTGGTTTTAAATAGATCAACCTCCTCCCTCCCCTTTAATTTACTCTTTGCCATGGCATATAAAACGCCCAGAGTCGTAGTCTTTATTCCACCTCCCGTTGAACCTGGCGACGCACCCACAAACATTAAAAATATCAAAAAGAGCAACGTTCCTGGTGTAAGAATGCCAATATCCACAGTGTTAAAACCTGTTGTACGAGAAGTCACACTCTGAAACAGAGAGGCCAAAATTTTTGATTTTAAATCAAGCCCCTTAAGAGAATTTCCACTTTCAAGCAAGAAAAATACAATTCCACCAAAAAATATTAAAAATGTAGTAAAGGAAATTACCATTTTGGTATGGAGAGAAAATTTCCTCACCTCTTTCAAATAGAACTTTCTATAAAATTCATAATAGAGAAAAAAACCTATTCCTCCAAGCACTATCAAAGACATAATTGTTAAATTTACGCCGATATTTCCCACATACCCTGAAAAGCTATCCCTATTTAAAGAAAATCCGGCATTACAAAAGGCAGAAATGGAATGAAAAATTGAATAAAACACACCTTTACCTGGCGAAAAAATATATATCAAAAATGCCCCCACCGTCTCTATTATTAGAGTTGAAAAGAGAATTATTTTAACAAAGGAGTAAATTTGAGCACCCACATCTGGTAGAAATGTTCCTTCAACTATCATCCTTTCAGATAGGGAAAGCCTTCTTCCAGAAAGTGTAAAAAAAATCGCAGAAAAGGTCATTATCCCAAGCCCACCAAGTTCTATTAAGAACAAAATAATCACCTGACCAAAAAGGGTAAATTTTGTTCCGGTATCAACAACGATTAAACCTGTCACGCAAAGTGCACTTGTGGAAGTAAACCATGCATCCAAAAATGAGATTGGATTCCCATTAACACTCATCGGAAGATGTAGTAACCCTCCACCAAGAAGGGAAACTAAAAGGAAACTAATGGATACGGTTCTTGTGGGGTATAGTTGAAAGTGTCTTAAAATGCTATTCCACATTTTTCTCACTTGAAAACTTTTTTATCACATCCCTCCAAACCCCTTTAGCCTTTAAAACCATTTCTAAAATTTCCCTTATGGCCCCTTCCCCTCCCTTTCTTTCACTTATTATATTTGCAATCTCTTTAACTTCTTTAACCCCATTTTGCACAGTGGCCGAAACCCCCGCAATTTTCATGGGAATAATATCATATAGGTCATCTCCCACATATAAAACCTCTTCAAAATTGACCCCCAGTAGTGCAACCACCTTTTTTAATTCTTCGCCCTTATCTTTTATTCCCTGCCTTATTAAATCTATCCCCAATTCCATCGCCCTCTGATGTGTTATTTTACTGACCCTCCCCGAAATAATTGCGAATTGGATACCAAATTCATGACAAATCCTTATTGCAAGTCCATCATAAACTGAAAACCTTTTAAATTCTTTTCCATCAGAATTTATTGATATGTACCCATCTGTGAGCACACCATCCACATCCAGGACAACAAGTTTTATCTTTTTTAATTTTTCAATTAAATTCTCTTCCACCATTTTACTACCTCAATCTGGAAACCTTATTTATCTCGACAAGTATTTCCACCAATCCCTTAACCATATTCAAATGAAGGGCATTGGGACCATCACACAGGGCACACATGGGATTATCATGAACTTCAAAAAACACCCCATCAACACCACAGGCAACACCTGCCTTTGCAAGGGGCTCTATGAATTCTGCCATTCCACCTGACCTATCCCCAAGCCCTCCAGGAAGTTGCAAACTGTGTGTCACATCAAATATTACAGGAACTCCCATATTCCTCATAACCGGGAAAGATCTGAAATCCACCACAAGATTATTATAGCCAAAAGAAAAACCCCTTTCCGTTATCATCACTTTATTGTTACCGGTGGATTTAACCTTCTCAACAACATTTCCAATATCCCATGGAGAAAGAAATTGCCCCTTTTTTATATTAACTACCTTCATAGTTTTACCTGCAGCAAGGAGCATATCAGTCTGTCTGCTTAAAAACGCTGGAACCTGAATGACATCTGCAACCTTCGATACTTCCTCAACCTGTGAAGGAAGATGGAAATCGGTTAAAATGGGCAGATTAAGTTCCTCTTTCACCTTTTTCAGAATTTTTAATCCCTGCTTAAGTCCAGGGCCCCTATAGGATTTTAATGAACTCCTATTTGCCTTGTCAAAGGAGGCTTTAAAAATGAAAAACTGATTTAGATCTGAAAAAATTTTTTTCAAACTTTCGGCAATTTTAAGGGTATGCTTTTCATTCTCAATTACACATGGACCCGCTATGAAAAAGATATTTTTCCCATCGCCAACTTCAAAATTTAAGATTTTAAACCTATTCATTTCTATTCTCTTTGAAAGAGATGGCAGCGTTTATAAAACTTACAAAAAGAGGATGGGGATAAAGAGGTCTTGACTTAAACTCAGGATGGAATTGACATCCAAGAAACCATGGATGATCTTTTAATTCAACTATTTCAACAAATTTCCCATCAGGAGACTTTCCAGAAAATGAAAGCCCACACTTCTTCAAAATTTCTTCATACTCAAGATTAAATTCATATCTATGCCTGTGCCTTTCAACAACTCTATCCTTTCCATAAATCCTTCTGGCAAGGGAATCTTTTTTTAAATCACACTCAAAGCCACCAAGCCTCATGGTTCCTCCAAATTCCTCCACATCCACCAGTTCCCTCAATTTAAAAAAGATTTTATAGGGAGTATTTTCGTCAAACTCAGTGCTGTTTGCATCTTTTAAGCCACAGACATTTCTGGCAAATTCAATTGTGGCACACTGCATACCGAGGCAGATTCCAAAAAATGGTATCTTCTTTTCCCTTGCATATTTTATAGCCTTTATCTTCCCCTCTATTCCCCTTTCTCCAAAACCACCTGGCACCAATATGGAATCCACATCTCCAAGGTAATCCTCTATATTTTCATCATCTATTTCTTCGGCATTTATCCATTTAAAAATAACTCTGACATTATTTTCAACCCCACCGTGAACAAGGGCCTCTATCAAACTCTTATAGGCATCTTTAAGCGCAACATACTTCCCCACCATCCCCACAACAACTTCACCTTCTAGACTCTCCATCTTGTTTATTAAATTCACCCACGGCGACAGATCCCCTTCCCTAAAGGGCAAATTTAATTCTTCAAAAACCCTTTCAGGCAACCCCTCCCTCTTGAAAAATAGGGGTACCTGATAGATATTTTTTACATCTATGGCAGTGATGACATTCTTGGGTTTAACATTACAAAAAAGTGCTATTTTATCCTTAATATCATCCGAAAGCCACTTCTCCGTTCTACACAATATGAGGTCTGGTTGAATACCAATTGCCCTCAATTCCTTAACGCTATGCTGTGTAGGTTTTGTCTTTAGTTCTTCAGAACTTTTTAAAAATGGGACAAGGGTAAGATGAACAAACAGGGTCCTTTCCTTTCCCAGTTCGTTTCTCATCTGCCTTATCGCTTCAAGAAAAGGTAATCCTTCAATATCTCCTACGGTTCCACCAATTTCAACAATTACAAAATCAACATTTTTCGCAACTTTAAATATGCGATCCTTTATTTCATTTGTTATATGGGGAATAACCTGAACGGTTTTACCAAGGTATTTCCCCTTTCTTTCCTTTTCTATTACGGATAAATAAATTTTTCCAGTGGTCTGGTTGTTATCCCTGCCTAAAGTAACAGATGTGAATCTTTCATAATGTCCAAGATCAAGATCTGTTTCAGCGCCATCTTCGGTCACAAAGACTTCCCCATGCTGATAGGGGCTCATGGTACCGGGATCCACATTTATGTAAGGGTCAAATTTGCTCAAAGTAATCCTATATCCACAGGATTCAAGGAGAGTTGCGATTGATGCTGCAGCGACCCCTTTCCCGAGGGAGGAAAGAACACCACCAGTAATGAAAATAAACTTTGGTTCTTCCATAAAATAAAAAAAAACCAACCAAACATGGCTGGTTTGCTTGGTTGCGGGGGCAGGATTTGAACCTGCGACCTTCGGGTTATGAGCCCGACGAGCTACCAGACTGCTCCACCCCGCGTCAGTAAATTAGATTATATATTGATTAAAAATTTTGTCAAGCATTAAAAATTCACCTCTCTCCCCACTTCAGTTTCTCTCTCAAAACATCAAAAAAATTTAAATCATTGGGCACCACAAGAATTAAAGGATAGGGAGATTTCTTTACCCTAATCTTATCACCACTTGAAAGTGCAACCCCAACCTGTCCATCCACAGTTAACATCACATTTTCACCATTTTTAAGAAACACTTCTATTGAAGAATTGGGAGAAAGGACCACAGGTCTATTGGTCAAAGTGTGGGGACATATTGGAGTTAAAATAAAACTTTTATGCTCAGGTACAATTATTGGTCCCCCGGAAGATAAGTTATACGCAGTGGAACCTGTAGGCGTTGAAATTATAAGTCCATCTGCTCTGAAATAACTTAAAAAGCCCCCATCCACATAGGTTTCAAAATCTATAATCCTTGCAAGGGTACCTTTATTAATGACAACATCATTTAAAGCAGTGAATCTTTTTATCTCTCCATCAGATTTAAGTACCTCCGCTTCAAGCCTCATCCTATTTTCATATCTGAAATTACCATCAAACACCCGTTTCAATTCCTCTGTCATTCTCTCAAGTTTAATCTGGGTCAAGAAACCAAGATACCCAAAATTTATGCCTATTACAGGAGTATCTCTATTACCAACTTTTCTTGCAACAGAAAGCATCGTCCCATCTCCACCAAGCACAATTATCAGTTCAACAAGGGAAGGAATTTCTTCTCCTTTAACAAGATTTTTTTTACTTTTTATACTCCTGGATGTCTGCTCATCTATAAAGTACTTTACCCTTCTTTTCTCAAGAAACCTCAATAACTCAAAAATTTTTTCAGGGGATCTTTTCTTCAATGGTTTTGTATAAATTCCAACTATTTCAAACATATTACCTCACAAATTTAAAATAGGATAGAATCTCTGTGTTTTTTCTCTTAACCTCTTTATTGTAGTAAAAACTTGAAATAAATTTAAATCCATTTTCCTCTGCAAACTCAATTATTTCACTTTCAACCTGTTTTACCACACCCTCATCCCTTACAATTCCACCCTTTCCCACAAACCTCCTACCTGCTTCAAATTGAGGCTTAATCAGTGATATAATCTCTGTTCTCTCCTTTCCCTTCTCTCTTAAAAAAGGTACCAAAGGCTTTAAAATTAACTTTTGTGAAATAAAGGAAACATCAATTACCACCAGGTCAAACTTCACATCTTCCGGAAAATCCTTTGAACTTATATATCTTGCATTGTAATTTTCAAAGTAAACCACTCTTTCATCACTAATGAGAGAATAATCAAGTTGACCCTTACCCGTGTCAACAGCAAAAACCCTACCGGCACCATTCTTTAAAAGACAATCTGTAAATCCACCGGTAGATGCCCCAATATCAAGACATACATAATTTTTTGGATTTACAGAAAATCTTAAAAGGGCCTCTTCAAGTTTCAATCCACCCTTACTAACATAAGGTAAACTCTTGCTTTTTATTTCAATTTTTGAATCGATGGGAATAAGAGCACCCGCCTTATCCACACGAACACCATCAACAAAAACAACCCCGGAAAGGATTAATCCTTTCGCCTTTTCTCTTGTTGGTGAAAATCCTCTTTCAAGAAGTAGTTTGTCGATTCTTTCCCTCTTTCCCATCCTACATCCTCTAAAAACTTCAAAGTCTGGTTGCTAATTCCCACTGCATCCAACTTATAAATTCCCCTTAAAATTTCCTGAGATCCATGCGGAACAATTGCATCAGGTATGCCAATTCTCAAAACACCCTTAACCTTTATTTTCTCATCTGAAATAAGTTCCATAACTGCACTTCCAAACCCACCACAGAGCGTATTTTCCTCAACTGTAATTAAATACTTATAAGGCAAAACTAAATTCAAAATTTCTCTATCTATGGGCTTAACAAATCTTGCATTGACAACAGTTGCTGAAATTCCCTTTTTTTCAAGTATTTTTGCGGCTCTCACAGATGGATAAACCATATTTCCAATGGCAACTATCACCACATTGTCCTTGCCCTCCTTAACAAGTTTCGCTCTACCAACTGGAATTTCACTTACACTTTCCCCACTCAATCTATTTGCCACCTCAACCTGCCCCCGTGGATATCTTATTGCAACAGGGGATTCCATCCTGAGAGCAGTATATAACATCTGTTCCAACTCCAGATCATCTGAAGGGGCCATAACCGTCATGTTGGGAAGCGCCCTCAAATAAGTCAAATCATATAATCCATGGTGGGTGGGACCATCATCTCCCACAATACCAGCCCTATCAAGACAAAAGACAACCGGTAAATTCATTAAACAGACATCGTGAAAAATCTGATCATAAGCCCTCTGTAAAAATGTGGAATATATTGCCACAACGGGTTTAAAACCACTCCTTGCAAGTCCAGCAGCAAAGGTAACGGCATGTTGTTCAGCAATACCCACATCAAAACACCTATCTGGAAACTCCCTGTTAAATTCGCTCAAACCTGTACCGTCAAGCATGGAAGCCGTAATAGCCACAATTTTATCATCCTTTTTGGCTAATTTTACAAGTGTCTTTGAAAAAACCTTGGTATAAGTTGGGAGTTTAGATTTTTTTAGAGATTTTCCAGTGGAAATTTCAAAAGAAGAAGTACCGTGCCACCTGTCAGGCTCCATTTCAGCAGGTTTATATCCCTTTCCCTTTTTTGTTAAAACATGGACTATAACTGGACCATTTTCTTTCTTTACCTCATTAAAGGTATCAATTAGGGATTTTATATTGTGCCCATCTATTCTCCCAAAATAGCGAAAGCCAAGTTCCTCAAAGACCTTTCCCGGAACAACAACTTCTTTAAAGGCATTTACAAGTTGTCTTGTTTTATTAAAAATTTTCTCTCCAACACCGGGTATGGATTTCAAAATTCCTTCCACATCCTTGGCTAAATTTACATAGGACTGAGCCTCTATAATTCTCTTTAGATATCCAGAGAAGGCACCTACATTTGGTGATATGGACATTTCATTTTCATTTAAAACTATTATCAATTTTTTCTTTAAATAACCGGCATTGTTTAATCCTTCAAAAGCCATACCACCGGTTAATGCTCCATCCCCAACCACTGCTATCACATTATAATCTTCTCCCTTAAGATCTCTTCCCACTGCAAATCCCAGAGAAGCACTTATTGCAGTGTTTGCATGTCCCGCATCAAAGGCATCATATTCACTTTCATCTATTTTTGTAAAACCACTTATTCCTCCATAGGTTCTAAGGGTGGGAAATAATTTTTTTCTGCCTGTAAGAATTTTGTGGGTATAACATTGATGTGATACATCAAATAAAATCTTATCTGTAGGGGCATTAAATACATAGTGCAAAGCTATTGTAAGTTCCACCACCCCAAGATTTGAGGCAAGGTGACCTCCCTTATCGGATACAACAGAGATCATCATTTCCCTTATTTCCCCTGCAAGTTGATTCAACTCTTTAATACTTAATTTTCTTAAATCTTCAGGATAATTTATCCTATCAAGAACGGACATTTTCCCCTCCACAAAAATTTACAATTTAGTTTATCAGTTAAACTCAATTTATTCAACGGATTTAAGCAATCTTTGCGCACGTTCTCTGTAAGGATTTTCAAAAGAAGATAAATCCTTTAAAATTGAAACTGCTTCTTTAAACTTCTTTTCTTTTATATAAGTATTGGCAAGATACCAGAATCTTTCAGGATAAAATTTTACAGAATAATTTTCTGTAGCAAGTTTCAGGTACTTCTCGGCACAATCATATTTCCCTCTAACATAGTAAACAACGCCAAGATAAAAAGCACCTCTAACATCAAACTTTTTCTTTAAATACCTTTCCATTTTAGAAACAAATATGTCGAATTTTCCTTCAGCATAGAAATTCATAATATCCCTAAAATTATCATCATCCTCTCCCCTCACTCCACTCTTCTCATATGGATAATAATTTTTTTCAATATAGAGTAAAAAATTATTCCCCCACTTATTTTTCAAAATAATTGAAGACAAAAAAAGTGTCACTGTCAAAAAAATCACAACTGAAGCAGCTATAAGATAAAACCGTTTCCACTTTACAAATTTAATATCCTCTTTATCCTTCCAGGAAATGGCTTTTAAAGCCAAAAGTTCTTGATATTTTTTTCTACAATCTTTACACTCCTCAAGATGGTTCAGAATAAATTCAAACTCTTCTTCGTTTACATCTCCATTTATGAATTTTGCCAACCTTACTTCATCAATATGCATTAAAACAATCCTCTAAAAAAAATTAGAAAAAAAAGATATGGCAAAACCACCTTTTCCCTTATCTCTTTTAATCCTTTCTGAAGTCTTCTATAAGCCATGCTCCGGGAAATATCAAATTTTTCTGCTATATCATCAATAGTAACTTTGCCATCTCCTAAAAAATAGTTCTTTATCAATTCCCTTTCAAGATGTGGCATTGAATTTAAAATTTCCATCACCTGATTTTTTAATTTTATTTCCAGATTATTTTTTTTATTCCTCTCAAAAACTACTTCAGGAGTTTCATTTGATCTAAAAAGTTCATAAATGGGTTCGTCATTCTCTTTACTGTCCCTATTTTTTAAGTATATAAATTTCCTTTTCATCCTCTCTCTTGTTTCATTTACAATCATATTCATAAAAATTCTTCTGAAATAATTTAAGCCATCCCTTTCACTTTTAAAATCAATTTTAACCTTCAAAAAGCGAATCATGGCCTCTTGAAATAATTCCTCCTTCTCTTCTCTACTTATTTTAGAAAAGGAAACACCTATAACCCTAAGATAGAGTTCCTTCCTTTCATAAATAGAGGTTGCAATCTCTTCACTTCTCATTTATTACAACCAATAAAATTCAGGTTTCGGATCCCTTAACATTAAATCCTCAACTGCTGTTAATGGATTTTTATCTTCAAACAACACATTAAACACTTCAACGGTTATTGGAAGTTCAACATCAACCTGTTTCCCAAGGTCATAAGCAGATCTGGTGGTTTTAACACCTTCAACAACCATCACCATTTCATCTATTATCTCTTTTAACTTCCTGCCTTTACCAATCTGTTCTCCCACATATCTATTCCTTGAATGCCTGCTCATACAGGTAGTTATCAAATCCCCCATACCTGAAATTCCCGAAAAGGTTTCTTTCCTGGCACCCAATTTCATCCCCAATCTTGTTATTTCAGCAAGTCCCCTGGTAAGGAGTGCCCCCTTTGTGTTATCACCAAAACCAAGGCCATCACAAATTCCAGCAGCAAGTGCAATAATATTTTTCAACGATCCTCCAAGTTCAACGCCAACAATATCGTCATTTGTATAAACTCTAAAATATCTATTCATAAATATTCTTTGAATTTCAGGAAGAATGGAACTATTTTGTGAAGCGACAACCACCACGGTGGGGATTTTTCGGGCCACTTCTTCAGCGTGACTGGGACCTGAAAGAGTAGCTATCTTATCGCATTCAGGTAATACTTCCCTTATAACTTCAGACATTCTAAGAAGAGTATTGTTTTCAATCCCCTTTGCTACATTTACGAGTATAGAGCTGGGATCAATAAATTTTTTCGCCCTCTCAAGAACAGACCTCTGGAATTGGGAAGGATTTGCAAGAACTATAAAATCTCTTCCTTTTAAAACATCTTCTAAATCCACAGAAAAAGAAAGGGTCTCTGGCAATTTGACACCCTTTAAAAATCTTCGATTCTCCCTGAACTTTTCAAAATTTTCCACTTCAATTTCACTATGGGACCAGATTTTAACATCCAGTGAATTATAGGCAAGAACTGTAGCAAGGGCAGTACCCCATCCCCCTGCTCCAAGTATTGCTATTTTTTTCGTCATATAAACTCCTCAAATATTTGAAGTAATCCAATTTTTTAAATACTCCTCAGGATAAGCCCCGACTATTTTATCAACGGAATTACCATTTTTAAATAACATCAAAGTGGGTATTGACATAATACCAAAATTTCTTGCCACCATCTGGTTTTCATCTACATTCACCCTTGCAAAAAACACCCTTCCAACAAATTCCTCTGCAAATTTATCCAAAATAGGGTGAACCATTCTACAGGGGCCACACCAGGGAGCCCAAAAATCAACAACCACAGGTAAGGAAATCCTCTCTAAAAATTTTTGAAAATTGGTATCACTTAAATCGTAAACTCTGTTTAAAGAGGGTAAAGGTGACTTACACTTTCCACAAAAAGCCTTTTTTTCAAAATTAACCACCCTATTTTTTGAAAAACATGAGGGACATGGAACTATTACATCTACCATAATATCCCTCCCCTTAGAAATTTCTTTAAGCCAAAAGAAACTCCACTGCAATTATTGTCAGGAATGACAACTGATGCTTCCTTTTTAACAATCTGACTACTATTTGCAACAGCCATGGAGAGAAAAGATTCCCTAAACATATCTATATCATTTACATTATCTCCTATTGCCCATACCCTTTCCTTTTCTATATTATAAAATTTCCTCACCATTTTCAAAGCCTTACCTTTTGAAACATCTTTTCTCATAACATCTAAAATGGAAAGATCTCTATCTTTATATTCAGTTAACGCAAGGGAAATATATCCAAAGTACCCCTCTGTTAGTTTTTCAAATAAATTTCTCATTTCTGAAACTCTTCCAAAATACATTATCTGAGAAACTTGAATCTTTTTAATTTTATCACTTTCATAAAAAATCTCAATATCTCCCACATTCTTGGAAAGATATTTATTTAAAATTTTATATTTTTTGAGATTATCCATCAAAAAAATTCTTCCTCCCACTCTAAATGATGAAATGTACACAGGAAAAAGAGAAAATCTTTTATTAAAATCCACAATACTTTCTAAAACATCTTTATCAATTTCTGAATGAAAAAAAATATCTCTACTGTTTTTATCTATAATTAATGCACCATTTTGCAAAATTACAAGCGAATCACAGGGAATTTTCTCAACATATGGGATCGCTGATGAAAATCTTCTTCCAGTGGCGGGAATAATTTTTATCCCAATATCATTAAGTTTCCTTAGGGTTTTAAGATCCTGACTGGAAATTTCATATTCTGAATTTAGTAAGGTACCATCAAGATCAATGGCAATCAATTTAGGTGTTTTTAAATTTTTCTCCAAATAAACATCTGTCTTCATAATAATTTGAATTTTAATTATAGCACAGCAAAAAAACTCAAAAAATAATATAGCCAAAAATCTCAATTATAGAAATATGGAATATGGTGCCAGGCAAAACTTTATTTCCCATAAAAGAAAAAGGAAAGGAGAATGCTAATTAAATATAAAAAGACCATGGGAAGGGCAAATATAAATAAATTGACCACATCCACTGTGGGAGATAATACAGCTGCCACCAAAAATATCAGGAAAATGGCAAATCTTGAATTCTTTATTAAAAATTTCGGGGAAAGGATACCAAAATAGGATAAAACTGTAATAATAATGGGTATTTGAAAAACAACTCCTACCCCAAGGATTACAAAAATAGCAAGATTAAAATACTCTGTAATTGAAATCATAGGTGTAAAACTTTTCCCTATCTCAAGCAAAAATGAACAGGTATTTGGGAAAAGTATAAAATAGGCAAACAGAATTCCTCCTAAAAAGAGAAAAAGAGAGAAAAAGAAAAAGGGCAGTAAGACTTTTTTTTCACGTCTATAAAGCCCCGGTGAGATGTAAAGCCAAATCTGATACAAAATAAAAGGAAAGGATATTATCACAGCAGATACAAATGAAACCTTAACATACAGGGTGAAAGGCTCCTGAAGTCTTGTAAAAACTAATTCACTACCTTCTGGCAAATATTTTTTAAGAGGTAGGGCTATCAAATTAAAAATTTTCTCACTATAAAAAAGGGTAAAAATAAAAACAACTGAAACTGCGACTAAAGATAAAAAAATTCTTTTCCTAAGTTCTTCAAGATGCTCTATGAGAGACAGTTTCGGTAATTCCTCTTCGGAATAATCCCCTTTTTCTTCCATTTTATCCTTTTAATTCTTTTTCCTTTTCATCTACTTTCTCTTCTTTTACCTCTTTTTCAAGGGTATCTTTTACCTCATCTGTTGCTTTTTTAAACTCAGTTATCGCTTTTCCTATCGACCGTCCAAGTTCAGGCAATTTTTTAGGACCAAATAACAAAAGTGCAAGGATAAATAAAACCACCAATTCTGGAAAACCAAGATTCATTATTCAAACTCCATGAAAAAATAAATTATATTATACACCTATTTAAGAACAAGATGTTTTCTATCTTCACCCTTTTCATATTCCTTAAGGATTGATTCATAACTTTCCTGCAATAACCTTAATGCTTCCTCCACTTTTTCTACCCTTACAACAACTGGTACAAATTTTTTGACAATTCTCTTAATATTTGGACCGAAGGCCCTCCCACAGAGGGCCTCACATTCACTCAAAAGATCTGAAACCTTCATGGCCTTTCTCTTATCGCCATGTTCCCTTTCTTCAAAATCCTTTGCCAAATTCTTTATCTGTTCAATAAATTCATATCTCTCATTATTTAAATCGTAAATTAAGTAATAATCACTCTCTCCAAAATGACCGTCAAAAAGTCTCTCTCCATCAATAGATGCAATTGCAAATCTCAAATAATACATATTTTCACTACTCCTCTGGCATTGCTTTATAGGAATCATATATAACATATGCTGAAAGTAAAAGAACAAACAGAAGCCCCAAAATTGCTGTAAAATGGGGAGAACCAAATAAATATTTAATTATATGGTCTGGATTTTTGGGATCCAAAATACCCATTTTTATTAAAACATTATCTATAAAACTTATACTCTTATGATTTGGCAAATAATTTCCTGAAGGAATTATCTTTAAAAGCGCTCCCAAAATTCCCATCAATGCAGAACCTGCTATAAAACCTGAAGCGATTAAAGTACCCTTTTGAAACCTTGCATATGAAACCTTTTCATTCTTTGAACTCTTTGTGAGTATATATGCAATCAAACCCCCAAGGACAAGGGGAGTATTTAGATTCTGGGGCAAATACATTCCAAGGGCAAAGGCAAGGGCCGGTACTCCCACCATATCCATTATGAGGGCAAGTAATACACCTATTCCATATAACATCCAGGGTATATTTGCTTTGGGATCCATAAGAGTAACTATAATATCCTTCATAACATTTGCCTGAGGTGCAGGAACATCGGGATTTGGCAAATAACTATGGGTTACGGGATCAAACACCAAAAAGCCAAAGGCATTGTTTATTAAAATAATAGCAGCCCCAACAAAAATCGCAGCAACAAGGGTTCCCAAAAACTTAAATCGCTCCTGATTATATGGCGTTGCGCCTATCCAGTATCCAATTTTCAAATCAGTGATAAATCCTCCAGAAACTGATAGCGCAGTACACACCACCGAACCTATTACGAGGGCTGTAAACATACCACTATTTCCATGTAAACCCGCTTTTACAAGAATTACGGATCCAATTATTAAGGTAACAAGGGTCATTCCACTCACGGGATTTGTGCCCACAATTGCAATAGCCCTTGCAGCCACTGTCGTAAACAAAAAACTTATAAAAAAGGCTATCATCAACCCAAGTAGAGAATAATCCATTCTATTTGTGATGGTAAAGAAAAATGCAAGGAGAACTATAAGTGCTGTCACTAAAATTATGATCAAAAGGTGCATGGGAATATCCTTTGAAGTCCTTTCAACATCCTTTCCATCACCATGTTTTTTAAATATTCCTTTGAAGCCCACTGAAAAAGATGTAACAATTATTTTTGAATTTTTCAAAATTCCCAATATCCCAGCAGCAGCAATTCCTCCTATTCCAACCATTCTTACATAGTTGTTAAAAATAAAGTCAGGAGTCATACCTGAAACGGCAACTCCATGGGAAGAGAGGGTATATCCAAAAAAAGGGACCAGAACAAACCAGGCCAAAAAACTTCCTCCACATATTATTGCAGCATATTTGAGCCCCACTATATATCCAAGGCCAACAAAAAAGGCCGTGGTTTCCATTTTAAAGATCATTTTCGTTTTGGCCGTAAATTTTTGAAAAGCCTTTCCTAAAGCATTGGTTGTAAAGGAAACATCCCAAAATTTGAAACTGTCACTTATGAAATCGTATATACCTCCAAGCAACATGGCTTTTATAAGTATTTGAGCCTGCTTTCCAGCCTTTTCACCTGTCACCAGGATTTCAGTTGTGGCAGTTGCTTCTGGAAATGGAAGAAGTCCATGCTGGTCAGAAACAAAATATTTTCTCAAGGGGATCAAGAATACTATTCCCAAAACACCACCTAAAAATGATGCAAGTACCACCGTTATATAACTTGGATCCAGTTTTAACATATAAAGGGCTGGAAGTGTAAAAATCGCTCCAGCAACGACAACTCCAGAACAAGCACCTATACTTTGAATTATGACATTCTCCAATATGGTATTGTTTCTTTTAAACATTTTACCTATTCCAACTGCAAGAATTGCTATTGGAATTGCCGCCTCAAAAACCTGTCCAGCCTTTAAACCACTGTAGGCAGTTGCAAAGGTAAAAATTGCAGCCATAAAAAGACCTATTAATACACTTCTTGCTGTAACCTCATAGGGATGTTCTTGTGGTGGAATAAAGGGAATATATTTTTCTCCATCTTTCAAAGGTCTATATGCATTCTCAGGCAACCTTCTCTCTTTTGCATCCATTAAAAACCTCCCTGAAATGTTAAAAATAGATTATAAAGGATAGAAGCAAGATTTAGAAAATTTTTTTACAGAAATAAAAAAGGGAGGAATTTGAATTCCTCCCAGAATTTAAGATTAAAGACAAAATATAAAAGAACTACTTATTTCCACCTTTTTTAGCAGGTGTTTTTTTATTGTTGGTTTTAGACCCGGACTCACCTAACATCTTTTTAACTTCAGATGGGGAAAGTTTCTTTACTTTTATAACTTTGCCATTTTCAGTTCCAACTGTTTTAAAACCCTTTTCAGAAGTATCACTTTTATTATTTTTAGTTTGAACAGGTTTTGCAGGAATATTTTTTTTAACGGCCTTTTTTGTGGGAGTTGCATTCATCCCAGATACAACAGATTCCCCTTTAGTTTTTTTGCTCATCATAACAGCAAGGCTCAGAGACGTAATCATAAATATAACAGCACAAATGGTTGTAAGTTTCGTAAGGGCATTTCCTTTAGAGTGTCTTCCCATGGAAGTCTGGGAACTCATTCCACCAAAGGCACTTGCAAGATCAGCACTACTACCGGACTGCAGTAAAATTATAATCATCAGGATAAAACTTACAATTAAATGAATTATCAAAACAAGAGTTACCATAATAAAATCTCCTTAACTAAAACTTAATTATCTTTGAAAAATCAACAGGGGATAAACTTGCACCCCCCACAAGAACACCATCAATAAAATGTTTCTCCATTAAACCAACTATATTTCCAGGCTTAACACTTCCCCCATACAAAATTATTGATTTATCTTCTTCCACAGAAAAAATATTTTTTAAAGAATCCTTAATAAATTTATGTACACTATTTGCATCCTCAGGGGAAGCAGTTTTGCCAGTACCAATGGCCCACACGGGCTCATAGGCAACGATAATATTTAAAACATCCTCTTTTGTCAAGGATTTTAATCCCATCTCAAGTTGTTTCTCAATTACCTCCTCAACCATTCCATTTTCCCTTTCCTCCAACTTTTCCCCAACACACAAAATGGGAGTTAATCCCTTTTGAAGAGCTTTTTTTACTTTTTTGTTTATAATTTCATCACTTTCACCAAATATGTGTCTCCTTTCTGAGTGCCCCAATATCACAAACTTACAACCCACTTCCAGAAGCATATCAGCAGAGATTTCCCCTGTATATGCCCCTTTATCTTCAAAATACATGTTTTGAGCCCCCAAAAAGATATTACTGTCCTTAAGGAGCTTTCCGGCATCACTTAAAGAAGTGAAGGGCGGTGCAACCATTATTGTCCTATCTGAAACCCCTTTTACGAGGCTTTTTAATTCCTCAAGGGTTTCAATTGTTTCAGAAACCGTTTTATGCATTTTCCAATTACCAGCTATAAATGGTTTTTTATACATAGTTAAAACTCCCATTTAAATATCATCTAAAACTTCAATGGCTGGCAAAGTTTTACCTGCCAGAAGCTGGAGAGAAGCACCTCCACCTGTGGAAATGTGAGTAATCTTCTCTGCAACCCCTGCTTTATGCACGGCAGATACGCTGTCCCCTCCTCCAATTATGGTAATTGCATCCAGCTGAGATATCTTTTCAGCGATCGCCATGGTTCCCTTAGAGAATTTATCCATTTCAAAAACCCCCATGGGACCATTCCAAACTACCGTTTTACAATCTGAAAGTTCATTTAGATAAATCTGTATTGTCTTTTCTCCGATATCAAGTGCCATCCAACCATCCGGGGGATCTTCATCCACAGAAATGTATCTTATATCCCCATTCTCAGAAAATTCTGAACTGAATAGATTATCCACCGGTAGAAAAATTTTCACGCCCTTTTCTTTTGCTTTTTCAACAATTTCCTTTGCAAGAGATAGTTTATCCTCTTCAACTTTTGAATTTCCCACATTTTTTCCCATAGATTTCAAGAAGGTGTAGGCCATTGCTCCACCAATAAATAATTTATCTACCTTATTCAGCAAGTTTTCAATCACATCAATCTTGTCTGACACCTTTGCCCCTCCCAAAATAGCAGCAAAAGGTCTTTCTGGATTTTGAAGTGTATCAACGAGATATTTAAGTTCCTTCTCCATTAAAAACCCACAAACCTTTTCATCCACATAATGGGTAATTCCCACAGTTGAGGCATGTGCCCTATGGGCTGTTCCAAAGGCATCATTGACATAAATTCTGGCATATGAAGCCAATTTTTTTGAAAAATCAGGGTCGTTTTCCTTCTCTTCTGGATGAAATCTCAAATTTTCAAGAAGTAAAACTTCACCGGGTTTTAAGTTTTCGGCAATTTTCCTGGCTTCTTCCCCCACACAATCAGGGGCAAAAAGAACATCCTTATTTAACAATTCTGACAGCCTAAATTTAACAGGCTTTAAACTCATTTCAGAAACAATTCTCCCCTTTGGTCTCCCAAGGTGGGAAGCAAGGATAAGCGAAGCCCCTTCATTGAGGGCATATTCAATTGTAGGGAGTGCTGCAACTATTCGGGTATCATCTTGTATGGTACCATTTTTTACTGGAACATTAAAATCAACTCTAATAAAAATTTTCTCATTTTCTACATTGATATCCTTTATGCTTTTTTTTCTCATAATACTTCTCCTATTTCATAACAAACTTAACCAGGTCAACTACTCTACAGGAATATCCCCATTCATTATCATACCATGACAAGACTTTTGCCAAATTTCCACCTAAAACCTTTGTGTATTCAGCATCAAAAATTGAACTGTGGCTATCACCTATAAAATCTGAAGAAACAAGAGGTTCTTCACTGTATCCCAAAATTCCCTTCAAATAGGTTTCAGAAGCCTCTTTCATAACAGCATTTATTTCCTCTACAGTGGTATTTTTCTTGAGTGTCACCACAAGATCCACTATTGAAACATCGGGAGTGGGAACCCTCATTGCCATTCCTTCAAACTTTCCTTTTAATTCTGGTATAACAAGTGCAACTGCCTTTGCAGCCCCAGTGGTTGTAGGAACAATATTCTGAGCAGCAGCTCTTGCTCTTCTTAAATCTTTATGGGGTAAATCAAGTAATCTCTGGTCATTTGTGTAAGAATGGACAGTTGTCATAAGCCCATATTCAATCCCAAATTTATCAAACAACACCTTTGCAACTGGTGCCAGGCAATTTGTGGTACAGGACGCATTTGAAATAATATGGTGCTTCTGAGGATTATACATTTTCTCATTTACACCAAGGACTATTGTTATATCTGGATCAGTTGCAGGGGCAGTTATAATCACTTTTTTAACACCATCTCTTAAATGTTTAATTGCATCTTCTCTTTTTCTAAACCTACCTGTAGACTCTATAACCACATCCACATCATGGTCACCCCAAGGAATTTGAGATGGATCTTTAATTGCATACACCTTTATCAATTTTCCATCTACTATTATTCCATCCTGGTTGTAAGTAACATCTCCTTCGAAATGTCTCATAACAGAATCATGTTTTAAAAGATGAGCAAGTGTTCTTGAATCTGTTAAATCATTTATTGCAACAAACTCAAAATCAGGATTATTATGAGCGGCTCTAAAAACCATTCTGCCAATTCTGCCAAAACCATTTATTCCAATTCTAATAGCCATAAAAACCTCCTATTTTCTTTTATTTTTTTTTATTTTCATCTATCCTTATTTTCAAAATGTAAAATATCATTATTTTCAAAATGTAAAATATCAATAATTAAAACATATTTCAAGATATTATATATATCAAATTACATCTACCAAAAATTACCAAAAGGTGCCAGGCACGATTTTGATTAATTTGTTGTTGAATGTTATTAAATGTATCAGGCAATTTATTTTATTTTTAAGGTGTTTTAAATGAGCTTTAAATAAGTGTCAGGCAAGCAGATATTTAGATATTTAAGATATTTATGTATTTGTGTATTTTAGTACTTATATTTAGATGAGGATAAAAGAGGTTGAAGTATGGGAAAGGTTTTTTTGATGTAATGGAGTGTATTTAATATGTAATGGAGTGTATTTAATATGTTATTTTTGTGTGTTAATGGTTTAAGTTAAATTGTTTTTTTTTATGTTTTAAATTGATGAAGTTTTAATTTTATCTTAATTTAAGGGTTAGAGATTAGAAGATTAGACTTTTTTAAATATTGTTTTCCATTAGTTTTTTTATTTAATTTTCCTTCAGGTAATTTTAAGTTTTATACTGTTTTTTAGGTTTTATTAAGGAGAAGAGTTTGTTTTTATCATCAAAGGTAGAGTAATTTTTCAGTTTTTTTAGATTGCATTTTTTCATGAATTTTT
>Ga0256842_1000205_pt1 | contig 52827 bp, 74 predicted proteins | sample 4559240metaG_FD_185973 | JGI IMG/M metagenome (GOLD analysis project Ga0256842, IMG submission 185973) | Hydrothermal vent microbial communities from Guaymas Basin, Mexico - 4559-240 | ecosystem: Environmental > Aquatic > Marine > Hydrothermal vents | place: Mexico: Guaymas Basin | collected... | reverse complement strand
CACCCCTATATTAAGGACTATTAAAGGTTAGTATGGTAAGAGGTGTTCAAAAAAAGGTGGTTATAACCACCTTTTTTTGAACACCTCTTACCATACTAACCTTTAATAGTCCTTAATATAGGGGTGTATAGAATTTTTTTTATTTATTTTTTTCTGTGTAGGTGTAAGTAGTGGAACACCTAACAAATGAAAAACACCTAATTAAAAAATATAAAGTATTTTGTATGTCGGACTGTCGGAGTTTGATTTTCTTTCTCTTCTAGAAAATCTCTCACTCCTATTTTTTTATCAAGATTTTTCTCTCTTATAAATCTCTGATAATGTTTTTATGATTGTATAGGTGGAACATTAGAAAGAAACGAAATATCCTCTCCATATCTAAGGGATATGAGGTTTTCTTTCAATGGAGGGTAGAAGTTCATATACCTCTTAGTTCTCTCTCCTATGAAGAGGAACGAGGTTATTAAACTATATAATAAAAGCATCTAAATAAATTCAATATCTTTTATGCTCTACCCTACTCCTGATTTTAAAGAATATTCTCTTTTGTAATCTCTATTGTATTCCCTATTGTATTCCCTCTAAGAATACTTTATAGAATACATAACCACTAAAACCCCATTAAAGCAAGTTCCCTAAACTCTCCTATTCAAATTTTTTATAAAATTAAATCATCAAAATTAAGATTCTTAATTGCTGATATTTATATTCTTGATATTGATTTGTGAGTTTTGTGAACTGGTGATGATGAACTATTGTATTTTTACTTCCCCTTGGAATGTCAATTTTTAAAAATATAAATTCTTTTATAATTTTTTCTACAATTGAAAGTTATCTAACTTTAAAATATACTCTTAATTCATTCAGAAACCACCTTTAAATCAATTTTATTATTGATTATGAGGTTTTTGTTAGGGATGTTTAATTATCCTCTGTTGAAGAAGATTAGTATTCTCTCTAATAATTTTAGATTCTTTTATTCAATATTTACTTTTGCTAAAAGTTTATTTACAAATTAAGGCACTTAATGTAGAAAATGAAAAGATATTATCTTTAAATATAGTCTTAAATGAATAAGAAACATACTTAAAACTCATTTTATTAGTTTATTCAAGTATTTTATTAGATTGAATATTTTTAATTGATTTTGATACCTTTATTTAGTTTATTAGTATTTTCATATCACTCTGATACCTATTTTGAAACTTTTGTTCCATAAGTTCCTAAATATGAAGTTGAAAACTTTGAAAGATAGTTCTTAATCTAAATAATAAATACTCTAATAGTCATTATCAATAGATATATGATATTTTGTATTTGTATCTGAATCTAATTATCTGAATCTTCTCAAGGTAATTCTCAAAAAAATATTCATTCATAAATAAGTCCACCAGTCAGTAAAAATATTTATAAATTTTGTTTTGAAGATTCTTCCAAAAAAATAATTTTGCTGTTACATTTTTTTTCGGTCGCAAGAACAATAACCTAAAGGTATATAATCCTAAACATCATGGTTATTAAAGGGTATACGATAGTATAAAAATTGTAGTTTTATACTATTTTATAGGGGTTTTCTAAAGGTTGAGAACTCTTTTAAAAAGACTTTTCTGGGAGTTAAAAAGACTTTTCTGGGAACTCTTTTTTTAACTACTACTTTTTCGGACTTTTTTTAAATCCCTAAACATAGGGGTTTGTTAAGGAATTGTAAAATTTACCCTTTAAATAAGACAATTTTTAAGAAAAAGTCTTTTTAATATAATATAATTTAAAAGAACAAGAAAATAAGAACACTCCTTCAAAAAAATCATCCCAATCTAATTACACATTTCTATCTTCTGAATCATCCAAAAAAAATAATTTGCTATAACAACTTTTTTCGGTCGCAAGAACAATAACCTAAAGGTATATAATCCTAAACATCTTTATAATATATTTAGCCCCCTTTGGAGACACCCATTTTAGAGGGGTTTCAAAGAAACACTACCGTAAATGTGGGATAACTTTTCCCTAAAGGTGGGATAACTTTTCTTAATTATATAAATTTTAGAGAAAAGAATAGTTATTTCTTTAAATGTGGGATAACTATTTTCCCTATTTTATGGGGTTTTGTAAAAAAATTATGAAATTTATCTTCCTTAATGATACATTTTTAAGAAAAAGTTTTTAAAACATCATATAATAATTTAAACTTACAAAATATATCAAATATTTAGTAATAGAAAATAGGAAAAAATTATGAAAGGAATAGAAACAGTCAAAGAGGAAGAATATTCAAATAAATATTTGAAGAAAGATAACAAAGTTATAAAAATGAGACAAAAAGTTAAATTATCAAGAGAAGCAAAGTTATTAAATAACTTCTTATACAGAGAAGCACAACTTAAGTGTAAGTTTAACTCAAGTAGTGATAATTATTTTGAAACTACTTTAACAAATATTGAAATAAGAAAAATTACTGGTATTGAAAACACAAACCAGTATTCAGAAAAGGTAAAAACTGCTATCACACAACTTCAATTTCCAATAGAAATATATGATATTGTAGATGATAATGGGGATTTATGGAAATGGCAAAGTCTTCCATTTGTTGTATATGCTGGAGAAAAACAAGAAAGAAAAACAGGAGAAATATCATACACTTTAAAGATTAGTGATAAGATGTTTCAAATTATAAAAGAATCAGGAGTTAAGAATTACACTCAAATAGATTTAAGTATTCAAAAAAAACTTACAAGTAATGGTATATCTATGTATGAGTGGTTTAAGTCTTATCAAAACATGGGAGGTAAAAACAGAAAAGGTTATTGTCCTCCCATGTCTTTAGAAACTATCAATGAAATTTTCTTTACAAAATATAAATATTTATCAAAAGCAAAACCATCAGTATTTTCAGCAATAGAACAAATAAATAAAGAAACTGACATTTATATTAGAGAAGTAGTCAATAAAGAAAACCCTAAAAGAGGTAGTCTTTATTTTAAAGTTGCTAAAAATCCTAGAAAGAATAAACAAGTAGAATCAACTGAGGAATCAGATGTTAATAGTCTTATAAATAATGTGATTGACAATGAATTGTTAGTGTTTAAAACTGAATATATTCCATCTCTTGAAGAGGGAATTATATTGTCTGATAATCAAGATGGTAACTACTCTTACAATCACACTACAAAAAAACTAATAGCAATAGTAGGCAAAAGAAGTTTCTCTATTCCAAAAGAAGAAGAGAATGATATTTATATTGATTTATTCACTCATAAAGAAAAAACTCAATGGTTTAACCTAAAAGATTTTAAACATTTAGTTAAAAATTATAAACAAGATTTTAAAAGAGATATTCAAGATGATGAAAGAGATTTTGACAAAGATACTCTTGAATTAAAGAAAGTATCTTAAATTTATATATAAATAAAAGGAATTAATAATGACTGAAAAAATAATTTACAATATATCTAAAATACTTCATGAACTTATTTTAGACAATAATGAACTTATCGGAAAATGTATGATTACAACTCTTTATCTGAAAAAGTATCTATTAGATAAATTCAATATCTTAATAGATGTCAAATATGGTATTGTTGAAGTGATAGAAAAAAATAGTAAAACCTCTGAATATGAAGTATCAACATTGCTTCACTCTTGGAATTCTTATAACAATAAAATTATTGATATTACTATACACAATCAAAGTAATAATATGAATCAAAATGCTACCATTTTAAACGAATCTATCAATACCACAAATAAAAGTTCATTATTACAATATTTTAATTATATTGAAGTATCTCAAGAAATAGAAAAACATTACAATAATGAAAATGACAAAATTAATTTTGATAAAATGGTTAAATGGAATAAAAACAATATTAATTCTGTTTTATATCTTCATATATATCTGAATGAAAATAATCTCTTGAATCAATATAATCAATTCAAAAATTATATTGATAAGAAACTTGAACCTATTTTTATGTAACTATCAAATATCAGACTCTCTTTGTATGGTAAAACTCCATACAAAAGGAGTCCATAAATATACACCCTCAAACATACCTTATTTACGACTGCCCATCTAAAAGGAGTCTAAACTCCATACTGAAAATTAACTAAAAGTTTTTGATTCATCTTATAATTTATATATAAATAAAAGGAATTAATAATGAAAAATGTAATGGATGAATTTAAAAGTGGAAAAACTAATAAAGTAACTTATAGTTTTAGTATAGAAGTTATTGATAAAATCAATAAACTAATTGAAGAGCAAAAAGAACAAGGTAAAGAACTAAACAAATCTAATGTTGCTGAAAGAATCATTGAAGAGTATATTGATACTTATTTTGAGGGTAAATTAGAATCTACTTCTAATCAATTTAACCTATCTCAAACAATCAGTAAATTAAATAATATAGTTGATTCTCAATCTGATATTATTAAAAAGAATATCAATACCTACACTACGGATCTAACTCTTAAAAATGAAAAGATTAAGAAGTTAGAATCTGAAGTTAAAAATCTTAAATCTAATGAAAAAGATTTAATGGAACTTATTGAGGAACTTAGTGAAAATCAAAAAGAAGTAACTGGTTCTTTTAATGATTAAACTACCCTACTTCTTAACCATGTTGAAGAACTCTTTGTTGTAGTGTTTCTTTAACATAGGAGTTTAAAGACACACCACATCTTAATGCTTCTCTATATATCTCTTGGTGGAGTTTAGTATCAATTCTTACATTGAACACTCCCTTGAATGTCTTCTGTGGTTCTCTTCCTAATTCTTCACAAGTTTGTAAATATTCATCTACTGCATTATGAAAATTAGTTTCTAATTCTTCAGCATTAGTTGCCTCGAATGTAACTAAATCATTTATCATTTCTAATTTACCAAAGAAACATTTATCCTCAGAAGAATATTCTATACTTCCAATGTAACCTTTATATTCAATTGTATTAGACATCACAAACTCCTTTTATCTTTGATTGTATTTGTTTAATCAGATACACTTTCAATATATCAGATGGATGTGGTTTATGAAGATTGACTAATATATCTTTCTCTCTGTTGTAAAACTTTACAGCAGAACCACTACCATCTAACTTTTCAAACCTACAAGATAACAAAAGAGTTTCTAACTCTTTAAATGTTAAATCTTTTTTAGGTGGTATCTCTAAAAATTTCTTTATTAGTTTATCTTTCTTACTCATACTTATATGGTATCATAAAACAGTTACAAATCAAAACTATCTCTAAATACTTATCTCCTTTAATTGTTTCATTTTTGAATAATAAAACCCTCAAGTAGAGGGATTAAATAGGAAGTATCTCTAAACTATCTTCATTGAAGACTCTGTAATAAGTAATAATCTTTTCTTTCTTATTACTTCCCTCTATATCTTTTAACTTACTTGAAAACAGTATAACACCATAGTCATCTTCACTCTTAGGAATAAGATTATTATCTTCCATTCCTTTCTTACTAAACCACTTATTAGATGTAAAACCTAAAACTCTTTGAGCATCATTCAATATAGACTTATTTAAACCTTTAAACTCATTACCACTTGATGACACTTGAGTAGTTAAACCAGTTGTTCCTATTACATTCTCTACCGATTCTTGATATAACTCTAAAACAGACTTTCTATAATGTTTAACCTCTGTTGATACATTAGTGTTGATAGACTCTTGATTAACTGTTGTGTGTTGTGTATTTGAATTCATGTGAAACCTTTGTTTAATTTAATTTAGTCACTCTCTTAGAAAACTTTTTCTTGTAGAGATTTTCGTGAAGACTTTCTCTTAATTTTTATTTTAAGAATATTAATCTTCATCCCTACAGAAATTTTTGGAGAAACTTTTTCCCGTTTTCGATAACCGCTTGACTTAAAATGTTCTATATATATTTTTGATTGGGTAAAACTTATAAGAAGTATTCGGTAATTTTTAATTAAACAAATAATATCTAAGAATTATATTTTCTTGTCATTAAGAGGTTCTTCGTGAATGGGTTAAAGTTTTGAAATTTTAATGAGGGTAAAGATTGAAAAATATTCTTGTAAAAATAAAAACTCTCTTGTTCTCTTCCTCTCTTTTAGAGAGTAGAATACTCGATTTAACAGTATGGTAAAAGCCCATCCCTTTGGAGTCTATTAGGAGACACCCCTAAAATTATCCCTATTTTACGACTGCCCATCTAAAAGGAGTCTAAACTCCATACTCATAAATTAAGAAAAAGTTTTTAATTCATCTTATACTTGATATGAAATACATATTAAATGTATTTATCAAAAGGAATAAAAAATGACAGACAATAATTTACTTTTCTCTATTTATGAGGGTAATCAAAATTTTAGCAACAAAGGGCATTTAGATAATTTTTACAAGTATCTATTCTCTAATTCAAAAAATCATTCAAAAAATGAAATGACAAAATTTAATTTCTATTGTTGTGACAATGAAAATAAATTTATAACAAATAACCTATCAGATTTAAAAACAACTAAAAAGAAAATAGAAAACAAATTATCTAATTATGAAAAAATTTATAATGACTTACAGTATGTTTTCTTTATGGTTGAAATAGATGGGGTATTAGTATCCAATATGATTGACACAGAAAATGAAAGCATTTATCTTACTGTTGGAAATGAAACATTAGAAGAATTATCATTAATGTTTTTTAATGGAGAAATCAATGAAGTATTAGATGAAATAAAAAACACAATATCAAAACATACTAAATTCTTGAGTTTTCGCAAATGTTCTCAAGAACAAAGAAATTATATAGAAATATATATTCATGAATATTTATCTAAATATAATCTAAAGGATGAGGATGAAATACTTATATCAGTTTCACACAACGACCAAAACTCCCCTTATCACTTACATAGAATAGTTAAAAGTATATAACCCTCAAATAAACACTTTTACTTCTTCTTCAAGTAAAGTATTTATTTTCAAAAGAGAACTCCGTATTTAAGAGATATGTGAGTTTCACAAGCCCATCCCTTTGGAGTCTAAACTCCATCACTCCCTATTTAAGGGGAGTTGAAATATTTACCCTCAAAAAGTTCATATTTTTTTGAAAAAAGTTGAACTATATATTATAATAATTACAAGTTATAAAATATATTAAATATTTTGTATAAAAAAGGAATTAAATTATGAATATCCTTGTGAGGATAGATAAGTATGAATAAACATAACACCAATAATCTTATAAACTTTGGAAGTAAAGTTGATAAAGATTTAGCAGAAGAATTTAGAAATACTCTAAAACTAAAAGGACTTAAAATCAATTTTGTTTTAGAAGAAATGATGAGAAATTATCTAAATAAAGAAACTCCTAAACATACCTAAAATAGGTTTGTTTAGGAAAAGAAAATATATTACTATAAAATAATATATAAACAAAAGGAATAAATTATGAGTTGGAATAATTATGAAAGTGATGAATATTATGAAAGAATTGAAGAGAATCAAAAATTAGAAAATGAAGAAAGATTATATAATGAATTTTTAGAAAGTGAAGAATATGAAATATATCTATCAGAACAAGACACATATGAAGATACTGGAGATAATTGTATCTCTTTATCAGATTCAGATGTCTTGCCATTTTAAAGGAATAAATTATGAAAAGAAATTTATTAGAAGAATTATCTATAAAACATATGGGAACAAATATAAATGATGTTATAGATTATTGGGATGTGAAAATATGGAAATAGTAATAACTAAAACTATGGTAATGGAAGAAGTAGGTAATAGTTCAGATTTAGAGTTTATACAATATACTTATATTATTCAATTACCTTTAAATGACACAGAAAAAGAATATAAAAGATTAGATAGTGAAATAGATAATGTAAATGAATTATATAATGAAGCAAATGAAAATATTAAAGATTTTATTAAAATAAATAATAATGATTTAATTTTAGAAATGGAAAAACAGAAAGAGATTTTACATAGACACGGTTTTAATTTTAATAATCAATTAGTTCCTATTGTAAAAAAATTACAAGAAGAAGAAAGTAATTTATATAAATATGAAATATTAAAAAACTCATTAAGTAAAGAATGGGAAGTAATAGAAGAAGATACAGAATATAAAGATTTTAAATGTGAGTATCATTTTATAACAGATCAAATGAGTGAACCAAGTATTACAAATATAGAAAATATGGATAAATTATTAAATAATTTTCGTTTATCTGTTGAAATATTTAAAGAAAATGAAGATTTAAAAGTGATTGAAGATAATTTAATAACTTTACAAAATATTCCGAGTATTGAAGAACAAATACAAGAAATAAGAGAAATAAATATAAAAGAAAGTATGAAAAAATTATCTAAATTAAATAAATTAAAAGAAGAATTGCAAGATTTTAAAAAAAGTAATGAAGATACTTTTTCAAGTCTTAAAAGAAATGTTGAAAATATGTTTAATAAGTTTAAAAATAAATTATTAAATAAAGAATACAAACCTCTCTAAAAGAATATTCCTAAAACTTCCCCCCCCCACTTAAAAGTTTTAGGAATATAAAGAACTCCCCCAAAGATGATGATATAATCTACTTATGAAAATAAATGATTATGAACTCAAACTACAAAGAAAACTAAAAATTGTTAAACAATTACAAGATAAAGATATTGAATATCTTCAAAAGTTAAAAGATTCAACTCTTAGTGAGATTGAAGATTTAAACGATATTCTTGAAGTAATTGAAGTCTATCTTCAAAATACTCAAGAACAAGAGAATTTATACACTACACCACTTTTTCTAAATGGAAGTGAAGAGAAAAAGAGATGTCAAAAGAAGTATAAAGAACTTACAAAAGATAAATCTAAAAAAGAACAATATTCTTGGTTTAGATTTTCAACTCAAATGATTAAAAACCCTTTCATAAGAGATTACATAAGAAAAGAACAAAATAATATATGTTCTTTTTGTCATGAAATTATGGATGGAGAGAAAGTATCTCTACACCATACTACTTATGATTATACTTGCTTAAAAAATATGAACTCAATAGACATCGAAGATGGAACTAAAAATAGTTTAGTTCCTGATTGTGAATCTTGCTTTAAGAACAATAGAAAGAAATTTGATGATTGTATCAGTAAAATTGATTATGTCCACCAGTCTTGCCACTCTACTATTCATGGAATAGAAAAGAAATAATTACTTATTATTATTTGATTTTATGTCATATAGACATAAAATTTATAAATAAGTAATAGATTTACTAACTCGTAAATCTTTATCTTTTATTGATTGAAACACTAATCTAAGTTAGTTGTTTAATCAATATTAGGTATATTTTTTATATATCCATCCCTCAAACCCCTCTTAATTACGGTTGTTTATAAGAAGTAAAATTATCATCATAAACTTATCTATATATGGCAACTAACCATATATTATAAGGAACAGACTATGAGAGAATATATAATAGAAACAAGAGGAGTTAGTTTTTCAGTTAGTCAAGAGGAACTTATGTTCTATAAGTTTATGATTGAAAATGAATATCTTAGATTGACAAACAAACAAGGATTAGACAAAGAAGACATATTGGATATTCAAAGATACAAAGAGTATCTTGAAACAATATCAGAGCAAGAGGAAAGAAGATATGAATATCTATGATTCCTCAATTAAATTACTTAAATTGAAGATTACTTCATTATATGAAGAAATTGAAGAAATTTACACCCTTGATATATCTAATCAAGAAAAATATTTATCAAAAATAATTTTAAAAGATAAGATAACTCAATTAAAAAAAGAACTCAAGGAAATTTATTCAAATAATAAATATCCTCACTACATAAATGCTTCAAAAGATAAGATAACTTTTAAAGATTTTTTCAAAGAGAAGTTCAAAAATGAAACTTCTTATCACTTGAAATATGCTTGGGGAAGATTTGTTTATCAGATTTTAAAAAATCCGTTTGTTAAAACTCATAAACTTACACAACAAAAAGGGAAATGTTCTTATTGTAATACTGATATAAACAAAGAGGTTTATATATTACACCATAAGACTTATAATTATCTATGTATGAACGAGAAAACAATAGATACTAATGATAATAGTCAATACCCTATTATTCCAGACTGTAAGAGTTGTTTAAAGAACTCTCCTAATAGGTTTAACGACTGTATGAGTAAGATTGATTATCTTCATCAGTCTTGCCATGATAAAGTTCATGACTTAAAACAATAAAATCAACTAACTTAAAATTTAAAGATAAAAATTTTTAATGAAGAACAAGATGAATATAAAGAAGTTCTATTAAAGATGGTTGGGGTAACAAAATAATTAACTACAAGTAAAATTAATTATATATAATTGATTATACATAATTAAAGGAATGAATATGACAGACATAGAACACGAGAACGAAGACTTGAAAGATGAAATACTAATTCTAATGGATTTTCTCTATGAAGAGGAGTTAATGGAGAGATATAAATCATTTTACAAGTTTCACAACAAAGGAACAAGATATGAATAATTTACAAGAATATTTATTGTTTTTAAAAGAACACAATAAAAAAATAGAAGACTACGAAAGAGAAAGAGAAATTAAAAAAGAATCTATAAATAAGGATGGAAAGAATAATGGAAAATAGAATATTAGGAAAAACATTTAGTGAGTATCAAAATTTTTTAAATAGTGATATAGGTAAGGAATGGGAATTGAATGGAAAGAATAACCATACATTAGCATTAGAAATCTCTCTAACAGAAAGATTTATTAAAGAGAATATAAATCAATGGAATCTTTTTACAAAAGATAGAACTATGGATTTATCATTTGTAAAAATTTATGAACTTCAAATATTATTTACTAAAAAGAATATTGATAAGTGGAATAAATTTGTAGGTTTCAAAAATCTTCAAAGAAAAGATGAAATATAAACAAGATAAAGACAAAATCAGTTTTGAATTAAAGAAATATATGTTGAAGAAGATATACAAATATCTATCTTCCAAACAATACTAATAGAATACTCCCCCCCCACTCAAAGTATTCTATAAAGAGTCCAATAAATAAGAAATATTTATAAAATATAAATATCTAAAAAAGATTTGAAATCTTTTTAACCTCTCAATACTCCCTTAACAAGGGAATATCTCAATAAATAATTTTTAAATTAGTAAAAAAATGTAAAAAAATGTAAAAAATTTAACTAAAAGTTTTTTTATCATCATATAATTTAAAATAACAAGTTGATAGTTATCTTGATTAAAAAAATTATCAAATAAAAAGGAAAAGTTATGTTACAAAATATAGGAAAAGTTATTAACGAGAATGAGTTTTACAAATACATAAGCGAAAATGAAAGAGCATTAGTTTTAGGTATGGGTTTCGGAATATGGTTATCAATTTCAGCACATTATTTAGCACCATTAGGAGTATAAGATGAACACATTTTTAAAATTAGGATTAGTATTAGGATTAACTTCATTATCTTTATATGGTGGTTCATTAGATGGTATAAGTGATGAAATAGAGACTGGTTCAGGTATCATATTTACAATATTAAAGATAATAGGTTTCGCATTTATAATGTGGGGAATTGGAAATATGGTTGGAGAAAGTCAAGGAGAAGAGAAAGGTTCTCAAGCAATTAAAGCAATTGTTAAAATAGTAGTCGGTGGTATCTTTATAGCAGGAGAAAAAATTTCTGATGTATTAGGTATTTTTGCTTAATAAAGGAATTTAACCATGAAAAGAATAGTATTTGATATAGAAGATGAAAAACATCTTCTATTGAAACAGATTATAGAAGAGAAAGGTATGAATATCAAAGGTTTCTTCAATCTTCTATTAAATGAAGAGATTAAAAAATATTTAGAATCAAACAGTTAGAATATCAACTAACACAAATTAGAGATACAAACAACTACAACACAAGATAAGTCTATTGACTTATCTATATCATTAAAAAAAGATTGTCAATATCAACTTATTATATAGTTAACTATATAAAAATGCTTCAAAAAGAAGCATATTTTGAAAAAGTTTAACTAAAAGTTTTTAATTTTATATATAATTAAATATATTATAATAAATATAAAAATATATATACTATAATAAAAGAAAGGAAAAAATTATGAATAACAATGAAATATTAAGCAATATTATAAATACAGATACAAAGAAAACTATATCTCTAAACCTTAAACAATCTACAATAGATAGATTGAATAAATTTAAAGATAGTCAGGTAAGTAAGGGTTATAAAAAACCTAAGAATAGTGAATTGATTGAAGAACTATTAAATCAATTCTTAGACTCTATGAATAAGTTTGAAGAAACTAAATTTGAGGTAACTAAATAATGAATGATAATAATTTAATAACTCAACTACAAAACAAGATAAAAGAACATAAAGAGAGTTTATCAAAACTTGAAGACTTAAAGATGATTCCAAATGTTCAAGAGAAGTATGAAAAGATTGAAGAAGAACTTCAAGAAGATATACAAACTCTTAACAACCTACTTAAAGAAGAGAATAAAGATACTAAAACTTCTAATGTTTTATCTCTTAATGATTTACTTGAAGAATTAGATAAAGAACTTAAATTTAATGGTAAATACTTATTCATGGATAACGAATTGGGTAAGTATGTAAAAATTGATTTACAACATAAAAGAGTTGTAAAGGATGAACATGGGAATACAAAAGTTTATTATGAAAAACTTGTAGATTACATTGATAAAGGGGCTATTAATGGAACTATTAAAAATACAATTAAAAATCTTCAATCTCAAGGAATTTTAGATTCTTCAATTGATAGATATGATACTCAAGTTATTAAAACTATATTATCAAGAATTGAAACTATCTCTCAGAAGTTTGATAGACACCAAGAACAAGTTTATATAGCAAATGATATGACTGTATTAAATGGGTTCGTTAGAACACCCTTAATTGAGTATATACCTACTAATTCTTTATCCTATAAAGAATTAAGAGAAATATTATCTACTAAGTTCCCAAGAACTGAAATATTATTAAAAAACAATGTATTAAATAATGAAGAATATTTAAAATTTGTTCTAAATTGGATAAGTGCTGAAATGAATGTTCCACAAAAAGTAAAAACAAGTATTGTATTCATTGGAGAACAAGGAAGTGGTAAATCAGTTTTAGCAGAAACTATTTTTAGAGAAAATATTTATGATAAAAGCAATGTATCTATTATGTCTAATAGGGTTTGGACTGATAGATTTAATAGTGTTTTTGAGGGAAAAACATTCCTTATAAACAACGAAATTTCTCTTTCTGATAGAAAAGAAACTAATGATATAGCAGAACTTATAAAAATCCTTATTACCGATGATACAGTCTTTATAAGAGGTATGAGAAAAGAGAGTGTAGAAAAAGAAGTTACTTTTTCTCAATGGTTTCTCTCCAATAGCAACGAACCAGTAAAGATAGAACATGGAGATAGAAGATTTAGTGTAATCGGTAGAGCAAAACCATTAAAAGACAACAAAGATTTAATTGAGTTTCTAAAAGAAAACAATGAAGATATGGATTCATTTATATCTCAAACTAAAAAAGAAATAAGAGAATTTCTTTATTTAGTGAAATCATTAGAGTTTGATAGTAGTGTTTGTAAAACACCAATTGAGAATGAACTAAAAGATAAAATAATTGCTAAAACTAATACAAAAGCAGATTTGTTGAAATCGGCTTTTAATACTAAAAATTGGGAATTATTTTCAAAACTATTAGAAAGTTTTGAAATGGAAAAAGATTTTATAAACAAAGTTGAAAAAATGTTTGAGGTGGGAATATTTACCAATAATGCCCTATATGAAATATACACAACATTCTTTCACAGTGGAAGTAATGAAATATCTCATGTAGATAGTGGTAAATGGTGGAATGACATCTTAATTAGTGTTAATAAATCAATATCTATAAACAATCATGATTATAGAGTAAAAGTTTTTGATGATATTTTTGTAAATGAAAAAATAGAAATATTAAAATTAATTTTAAAACACCAAGAATATACACCTTTATTAAAAGAGTTACAAAGTCTCGAACTTAAAGGGTATATCGACAGAAAAGAGGTTGAAGTAGTTTATGAAACTATTGAAACAGATAAAGAAGAAGAGTATCCTTTTTAGGTGTTTCTAAAAAGGTGTTAAATGTTTTTATAAAAAATAGGTGTTTTTTTAGGAAAAGTTTTTTCTTTAGTGTATAATTTAAAACACCTAGATAAATATTGAGAAACACCTCTCTATTATTTAGGGTAAAAGGGAAATTATGGGAAAAAGTATGAATAATAGAAACTCTTCTCCACCTGAAGAAGAAGAGAATTATGAAAAGAACAGTCAATTTATTTCAGAAGATATAGAACAATTAGATAAAACATTAGAAATTTTACATATATTAGAAGAAGAGGGATTGATAGATAGTGTTAAGTATGATAGAACTGATGATAATACAGATAAAGAACATTTTCATATCTACTACAACACAAATATAAATCACAACTCATTAACTCAAATAGTTAATGATTATGTGAATCACGACATTTTAAACGAAAATAAAATAGAAAAGGAGAAAATTAAAATGGCTCAAAAAGAAGAATTAAAATTATACGGAGTATTAAATAGAAAGGTTGTTGGACTTGATTCAACTAATAGTAAAGTAAAAAAACTTATCAAAGAAACTGAAAATGATATGATTTTTTTAATAGCAAAAGATAAAGATGGTGTTCCAGTTCATAAACCTTTTAGTGGTAACACAGGGTTAAAACCTAAACCATCAGATTTATTAGATAAAGAACTTATGAAAGATAGCAAATACCATACTTTACAAGGTAAATATGACTTCACTTATACATTCAACCAAGAAGTAGATAAGATTGAAGATATTGTTAAATCAGCGAAAGAATCAGTATTAGAATCAATAGGAGATAAGTATGATACATCTTTAATTGATTTAAAAGTATCAGTAAAAGGAAATGAACTTACAGTATCTTTTAATAACTTACTTGTTGATAAACAAAACTCAGATAAATTATATATGATAAGTTCAAAGAATATGAATTTTAAAAATGGTGGATTACAAGAAGTAATTTTAAAGAAATTATCTGAAAAAATAAATACACCTATTAAAACTCAAAAAGTCGCAATATGGAAAGATGAAGAGAACAGAAGAACAAATCTTGAATATAAATTAAAACAAGAATCAAATGAATTAAATGAAAAACTTAAAACAGTTGATAAAAAGAAGAGAGAACCAAAGGTTAGAAGAAGTCCTAAAGAAGAGGATGTAAGTGGAACTTACAAAGAAGTTGAAGATACTCAAAATGAGATAAAAGATGAAACATTATTAGCAATTGAAAAGAAAATTAGTGAAATTCAATCTAAGATAGATTCTAATAATGAGAAATTATCTAAATTGGAGGGTGTAAGAGAAATAGCAGATGTTGAGGAAGAGATTACTAAAACTCAATCTGACATAGATAATGATACTAAATTATTAAACGAAGTTAATAAAGAAAAAGAATTACATTTACAACTATTAGAAGAACAATCTAAACAAAAAGAAGTATCTATTTCTTCTGTAGAAGTCTTATCAGATACAAAACATTTAGATTTTATTAAAGAAGTAAAATCTATCAATAGTATTGAAGAGTTAGATTCAAGAATAAAAGATATTGAAACTAAAATATCTACACTTCAGAATATTCAAGACTCCTTAGAATATTCTGATATTTCAAAAGATATTAAAGGATGGGAAGAGAAGTTATCAATAGTAACTCTTGTTAAAACTGATTTAGAAAATGATAAAAAACTTGAAGAAGAGAATAACAAGTTATCTTCACAAGTAAAAGATTTATCATCTAAAATAGAAAAAACTCTTCAAGTGGTAGAAGACAAGACTAAAACAATATCAGTATTAGAGGATACTTTAAAAACAAAAGATTCTCAAATTGAAGAACTTAATAAGAAAGTTACTGAAATTGTTTCAACTGTTCAAACATTGAATGAGAATCTTACAAAGAAAGATTCAGAGATTGTAAAATTATCTCAATCTTTAATAACAGTTGAAAAAACATTATCAACTGTTAAAACAGAATTAGGACAATACAAAGAGAGAGAACAAGGATTAATTTCTCAAGTTAAAACTCAAACTGATAGAGCAGATAAATCAGATAAATCATTATCAGAAATTCAATCTAAATTTAATGTTGTTTCTTCTGAAAACAAAGTAATAAATGAGAAGTTAGGCAAATTAGAAAAGAAAACTCTTAAGACTCTTGATAATTACTCTAAATTAGAAAAAGAGACAACAGCAATAATTAGTGACTTAACATCAGAAAAAGAAGAATTATATGCAAAAATAACTAAATTGGAAATAGAGATTAAAAAGCCTTCAATTACAAGAGAGTTATCAAGTGAAGATGTGAGTGATTTAATCTCTCAATCAGGGAAAAAATATAGAACAATAGAAGAACCAACTGATGAAGATGATGATATTATAGAAGTTCATCCAGTTAATAAAGATAAATTAGAAGTAAAGTTTGAAGATGATGAAAGTCAAGAAAATTCAAATGAAGATACAGATAAGGATGATAACTTACAATAAAATCCACTAACTCAAATTAAGAGAAACATATCTCTTAATACACAAGATAGAACTTTTTGTTCTATCTTTACTTCAATAAAAAATATCAATAAATTACCCCCCCTACTCCATAATTTAGGATTATTTTTAATAATTGTATTCTTACTAAGAATACATAATAGAATACAAATAAATCCATAATATTTTCTATAATAATTTAATTAAAGAAAAGTAAAATTAATTATATATAATTGATTATATGTATATATCAAATATACATGAATAAAGGAAAAATATTATGAAAGAGATGAGTTTAGCAGAATTAACAAGTAAAGTTACTTCAATAGAGGAATCAGTAGAAAAAGTAAATCTTACAATAGAAGATTTAACACAAATGATGAACGAGTTCAAAGAAGAACAAGAAAATAAATTTGACAAAATCAACGATAGGATAGACACAGTTGAAAATTCAATTGAAGAGTTAATGAATGTGGTAAGAGAAATAGAGAATGACAATATGATTAAAGAAGAAGAGTTAAATAGTCTCAATCTTACAAAAATTGAAGAACCAACAGAAGAGGATGATAACTTATTTGAAGTTACTGAAATAGACAAAGATGGCTTAGAAATAAACTTTGAAAATGATACTTCAAAAGAAGAGAGTAGTGAAGATTCTTATGATTATGAACAATAAGGAGTAAGTAATGAATACTCCTAATGTAGAACAATATATAAATAATATAAGAACAAATCTTGAAATTGTTACTCAATCTATGAAAGAGTTGATGAAAACTTCAAGAGAAAATACTTCTAAATTTGAAGAAAGAATTGAGAAGTTAGAACAAGATAAAAGAGAATTAAAATCTATTATCTTGAAATTAAAAAACAAGGGTAAAAAATGAGAGTTAAGAACATACATTTAAAAAGAATGATTCTTGAAGAATTATTCAAAGAGGACTTAGGTTATTTAACAGATATTGAAATAGATATTTATTTCAATGACAACGAAGACAACACATATTATATCAATGAATTAAATAGTTCAATTGACATAAGAGATAAAAAAATCAAGGATAGTAAAAATGAAAGAAGAAAATAAACAAACGGAGAAGTTAAAAGATGATTTAGACATCTTTTCGGAAAGACTTATAAAGTCAATGAATGGAGAAAAAGGAGTATCTGAAACAGGAAAAATGTTAGCAAGATATTACTCAGCAGTCTCTACACTTAATAATTTTAGTAGTAAGAATATATCATTTTTACTAAATCAAGTTGATAATAGAAATATGAATATAGCACTATACAATCAAGATGGTAAAGGGATGATTCTTAATAAAGTTAAATCATACAAAAATTGGCAAAGTGATGGTGTTCAAGTAGAAAAAGGACAAAAATCTTTACAAGTTTATGCTCCAGTTCAACAATACAAGATAAAACACGATGAGGACAATAAACCTATTAAAAAAGGTAAATATTGGGATTATGAAAAAGATGAAAATGGTAATAAAATTAAATCAGGTGTAAAATTTATTAAAGTCCCAGTTTTCAATTCAGATCAAACAAATGCAGAAGAGTTAGGATTAGTAAAGAAAATTGATTTTACCAACAATAGAGGGGATATTTCATCTGAATTATTAGAGAGTTTCATTAGTGAAGTTTCTAATAAATTTGATATACCTATCAAACAAGATATTCTATCTCCTAACTTAGGAGGGTTTTATGTTCCATCAACTCATACTATTACTTTAAACGAAGCAAGAAATAATAAAGATAAGTTAAATATTCTATTCCATGAAGTAGGACATAGTATATTACACAAAGGGGAAGAATCTCAAAAAATATCAAAAGGTATAAAAGAAGCAGAAGCAGAATCAGTATCATTTATTTTGTCTTCAAAATTAGGGATACAAAGTAAAGATAGTTCAATCTATATTAAAGAGTATGGCAATGATGTAAAAGTGGTTAAAGATAGATTAGAAAGAATTACACAAGCAAGTAAGGATGTATTCAAGAAAATTGATTTTGATGAACTAATAGAACGAGAGGAAAATAGATTATCTCAAGAGAATAATAATATCTCAACTGACACTCAATCAAAAATTAAAGAACTAATTATTTTAGCACATAATAATTTATTTGATGAATCAATAAAAAATTCTTCAAGTGATTTAATTGTTTATAAAAATGGAGATATTGAATTAGGAAATATTTCAGATATCAAAGATAAAGAAAATATACTATATGCTGATTATATAAATTTAGAATCTGTATTAGAGGATTGGCATAATGGAACTTATAATGAATCAAAAGTTGATGAGTTATCTAAATATTATAGTCAAGAAATTTCAAATAAATTATCTTCTCAAGAGAAACAATCTTCTATTAAACAAGAGATGGAAGAGTTAGAGGGTAAGATTGAAGAAGTTAATCCTCTTAAAGATATAAATGATGAAGATAGAAAAAATCTTGATTCTTTAAATCAACAATTAAAAGATTTAGATAAATCTTACTATAAAGATGAAATATCTAATGAAGATTATGAAAGTTCTAAACAAGATTTATATATAGAGATATATAAACTTGAAAAACTTTTAGGGGAAACAGAACAAGAGAAACAAGTAGATTTATCAGAGTATCAAACTAAAACATTTGATACTGTTGATGACATGGTAGAACAATTTAAAAAAGATAACCAAGATATAATTATTGATACTGTTCATAAAAACAAATTGTTAGATAATTATGATGAATCAATGAAATTATCTAAATCTTCTACTACTTCATCTGAAATATTAGATACATTATCACAACACGACAACTATCTAATAAGAAAAGAAGTTGCTCAAAACCCTAATACTTCAACTCAAACCTTAGAAGTATTAAGTAATGATAAAAATCTTTATGTTAAAGAATCTGCAACAGAGAATCCAAATTCCAATTTTACATCTAAAATATGGGTAAAAGATATGATATCAAGAGAAACAGAAGATTACCAAAACAGAGGTGGAAGTTATCCTAAACATAGTGTTCCAGTTTCAATAAATACAAATTCAAATAAAAATAATGATGGTTTTGAAATGGAATTCTCTTTTAAATCTACAAGTGAAGATGTTGCTAAAAGATGGGTAGATAGAAAATTCATACCTCAAATAGAATCACACAATGAAAATGATAACTTAAATATTAGTGTTAATACTTATCAAGATGGAGACTATGATGATGACTGGGTTAGTGTAATAGTTAAAGTTCAAGACTTATCTCACTCACAAGAACATATAAAAATTGAAGAACCAACAGAAGATGATGAAGATGATTTTGATTTTGAAATAAAACCTATTGATAAAAAATCATTAGAAATTAATTTTGAAGATGATACTTCAAAACAAGCAGAAGATTCAAATTATTCACAAGAACAATAAAATCCACTAACTCAAATTAAGAGAAACATATCTCTTAATACACAAGATAGAACTTTTTGTTCTATCTTTACTTCAATAAAAAATATCAATAAATTACCCCCCTACACTATAATTTAGGACTATTTTTAATGATGTATTCTATAATAGAATACAAGAGAGAATACAAAATAAGAGTTAATATATAAAAAAATTAACTACAAGTAAAATTAATTATATATAATTAATTATACATAATTAAAAGGAATAGATATGTCATTATTTAAAATGAAAGGGAATAACTCATCGGCTTCTTCTCAATTAGCAAAATTGGCGAGATTTAAACAGCAAATCAAAAAACATCAAGATATAAGATTGTTACAATTAAAATATGGAGAAGAACAAGATATTTTAATGGAAATGATTCCATCAACCAATAAACTTGAACTAATGTTAATGGAGAGAGAAATTTTATTTAATGAAATAGTTCCATTAGTAGAAGAGAGATTAGACTTTAAAGAAAAAATAGATGAAAAATTCAAAGAGATAGAGAATTTTCCAGAACCTACATCACTTAAAGAATTTAATCAACTTAAATTATCAAAATTTCAACTAAATGAATTGAAAACACAAGAAATGATAAGAGAGGTTCAAATAAGCATAAAAGTAAAATCACTAGATTCTCAAACTGAAAATATGGAAAACTTCTTAGATGAGAATTTAAGAACAATAGCAAAATATGAAATTGTTCTTGAACTTGAAAAAATGGAAGAAGAAAATAATATGAGTATGTGGAGATAAATTATGATTGAAAATTTTAACAAAGAGATAGAGAAAAGAGAAAACTACATTAAACAAGCAAAAAGAGTAATAGGAGTCAACGAGGAAGATAGTAAAGGAAAGAGGGTATCAAAAGGAGAGGAACAAATGAACTCTTATAAAGATTACAAAGAGAAACTTGATATCTTAAAATCTTCAAGGGAGGGAAAGAGTGAATCAGAAATTAAAATTATTGACAACAATATTGAAAAACTACAAATTCAACAAAAGAATAGTAGATTGGAGAGACAACAAGAGATTTTAAAGAAATTTCAATCAAAGATAGAAAACTCAAATGGAGACAATAAAGAATTAAAAAAAGGATTAGATACTTTTTATAAAGACTCAAAAGAGTTTAGTAAAAATATTGATAAAAACTATGAGAGTAAATTAGATAAAAAAGTAGCACAATTAGATTCAGAATATCAAGAAAACGAAATTGAGGGTGCCGATTCATCTGATTTACTTCAACTGATGATATTAGGAAACTTAAAAATTATGATGGATAGTTTAAAAGTAGCCGAAAACTTAGGAATAAAAATAACAAAGGGTTACATATCAGATAAATATGAGAAAGATTTAATTGAAGCAAGTAAGGTAGAGAAGATGTATCACAATATACAAGCAATGGAAAAAATTCAAGGACAATTAGAAGAGAAAGGAATTTCAGTTGATTTTGATATTGATAAAGATGAACTTATTACAAGTGTAAAAGATTTAAGTAATGGTGCTTTAAATGAACTTGAAGACAGAGATGGAATTCAAGAAATGATTAGAGAACATGAAAACAAGAAACCTCAAACAGAAGAGGAAGAAGAGATTACTAATATATTTGATAATGAGGAAGAAGAGGTTGAAGAGGAAACACCTACTCAAACTCCACCTATTGAAAGTTTAGATGAAGAACAAGAAGAATTATTAGATAATTTACAAGGATTATCCCAAAAAATGACAACTGATATGGATTCTATGGTTCAAGACACATTAGATAAAACTTCTATGGAAGATGTTGCTGAAGATACCATTGAAGAAGTTTCTGAATCATTTGATGAAGTAACGAGATAAGGAAAATATTATGAACATACATTCAAAAGATATGACAATTCAAAATACAGCAAATATACAATCTTTAAACAAATGGATTTTAAAACATACACAACAGATGAATAGTTTAAAAAAACAGTTAAAGATGATATATAAAAATAGCACAGATATAGAGGAACAAGTATCTAAGAACTCTGAAAGAGTTGTTCTTAGAGTTAACCACATGGATAAAGAGATTCAAGATAGAGTTAATAATGCTATTGATAAATCTATCAAAGATTATGGAATGAAATTAGATGAAGAGATTATTAAAATTAAAAATGAATTTGCTAACGATGAAGATATTGAAGATGTAAATGAATTTAATATCATTAAGAAAAAATTGAAATCTATTGAATCATATAATAAATCAATAGAGAAACAAAACAAGAAATTATCTTCTAAAATTAGTAATTCTACAATCAAGAATATAGTTCTTAATATAATTACTACATCTATTTTACTTCTATCTTATCACTTCTTACTTCCTAAATTCCTTTAATATCAAATAATTGTATTCTTACTAAGAATACTTTGTAGAATACAATTAACTACAAGTGAAAATAATTATATATAATTGATTATATATAATTAAAAGGAATATAAAATGGATAAACTAATAAAAGAAGGACTTGAGTATTTAATACAATATCCCTATGTGGTGTTTCCAGTAATAATGATATTTATTTTAGTAGTTTTTACAAGAGTTTCAAGAAAAATTACAGAAATACAAGTTACAAAACAATACAACAAGATTTTAATGTTATTTATAATTTATACAATCGCTTTAAGTGGGGTTATATACCTCTTAAATACTTATCTTGATGAAAGATATAAGATTTATACAACTATGTCTTTAAACTATACTCTAATGACTTATATCATAATAAGAATCATTAAACAAATGAGCAAAGGAATAGATAATAGAAAGATACTTTCAAAACAAATGACTATTTTCCCATTAACTAAAAAATTTAACAGAGATAAATTTAGAAAAAATAGTCAAATTGAAGAAGTTGAGTTTAATATTATCGAGGATGAATTATTTGAGAGAGTAGAAAGAGAACATGATTTTGTAATGATTGGGAAAAATAATGTGAATCTAATTACTAAAATAACAGTTAAAGAAGAGAAATTAAAAGAGTATGATGAAATACAAAAATTAGCAAGAAAAACAATAGTAAATAGACTAAACGATGTTCATTTATCTATATTAGAGGCTATTGATTACTCTTACTCAACAAATAGTGAGAAAGCAGAACAAGAGAGAATCAAAAGAGAATTTAGTGAAATTAAATTTCCTATAAGTAGATTAAAACTTGATTACAAGATTTACAAAGAGTATAAAAGTTCATTAGATGTATATACATCTCCATTAACTAACATAATGTCAATAGAAGAGGGTAGATTAGATAGAGAACTAATAGGGGCTTTACAAAATACAGCAATGAGTAAATTACAAAGTTACGGATATTCTTATTTTAAAATATTTGTAGATATTGAAAACAAGAATATTGAGAGAAAGAATGTTAGAAAAGTAAAGAAATTATCTACCAAGAATAAAGTGAAAGGTATTAGTTCTTTTCATAACTTAATATTACAAGAGATAAACACTTATGATAAAGATTTTACTCTATCAGATAATTATCCTAAAACAAGATTAGATATAGATTTTGAACTATTTATAGGTTATAAAAAAATATCTAAGATTATGATTGAGGAATTGACAGAAGAACATATAAAACTTAAAAATGATATGTTGGAGTTTTATAGTGATGATTCCACAAAGATTGAAAATAAATTACAAAATTCAATTAAAAAATTAGAAGAATTTAAAAGAAATTTATTTCAATCAAAACTATCTTTCTATATGAAACTAAAAGAGAATATATCAAGAAATAGAGGTAAAGAGGAAGAACACCAATCTATCCAAGAGATGGAAGAGTTTAAAAGAAGTAATCTCTCAAGAGAAGAGATAGAAGAGTTAGAGTTCTTAGAAAATGAAGAGATTGAAAACAATAAAGCAAAAGAAGAGGAGATTAACAAATATAACAGTTTAGAAGCAGAAGATAAAAAGAATTATGATTTAAAAAAGAATAACAACAGAATTAAAAGAGAAAGAATTGAGAAAGTATTTAATTTTAATTTTCCATTCTCATTAGTGGAATCAAATAGGATTATTAATACAGAATATAATAAATTTTTACCAATAGCAAAAGAATCAGAAAAGAAAGACAAGTATAAAGATATACAAAACAGAAAAGTTTTTTATACTGAAATAGGAAGAAAGACAAACAGAAAGAACCTATTAGATAGAGAACTAATAGGTTCATTTAAAAATCTATTTAAAAGAGATTTTCAAAGTGTAGGATACACTTATTTAATAATTTTTGAGGAAAAAGAAACCCCACAATCAAAAATTTCACTAACAAAAGATTAAGAGATATGTTTCTCTTAATACACAAGATAAGTCGAACAACAAGATATTAAAATATCAGTAAATAGAATTACTAAATAATTCTATAGACTTATCTAACTCTCAATAAAAAATATCAATAAATTACCCCCACCACCACAACGGAATTTAGGACTATTTTTAATAGTTGTATTCTATAAAGTATTCTCATAAGGAATACAATTAAAGAAAAGTATAATTAATTATATATAATTGATTATATATAATTAAAAGGAAATTATTATGTCAATGAAAAAGATAAAAATGACGCAAGAAGAGAGAGAGTTTGACACAGTAGGAAGATTAGAATATTTAAAAACTAACTTCCTATTTATAACGGCTTTAATATCCACTCCCATATTGGGAGTAGGGTATTTTATGAATGAAATAAACCAAGATATATTTTTTCTATCTTCATTTATACCTATTTTAATTCTAATGTTAGGAATCGAAATAGGAATTTCAGATAAACCTGAAGATATGGATGGAGTAGTTAAAAATACAAAGAAAGAAGAACACTTTATAAATTTAGGATATATGGTTCAAGAACACGATTCAAGAGGAGCAAGTAAAGATTTTACAAAAGATAACATAGTCTATCCCATCAACATTAGCAAGACACATTATTCTACTCACATGAATATCATAGGAACTACTGGTAGTGGAAAAACAGTAATGGCTAAATCTATGATGAGACAGATAATAAGAGATATAGGAACTGGTTATCTCATAATAGAGGGTAAAGGGGATAGTGGAATGTTACATGAAATGTATGCTGAATGTGTTGTATCAAAAAGAGAACATGATTTCTTTGTTCTTAATTTTCTTGATAAACACAATTCCAACACTCTTAATCCATTAGAATTAGGAGATTATGACAGTATCGTTAATCTTTTAAAAGATTTTATGTTTGCTACTGGAAATGGAGATACATGGGAAGAGGGAGGTAAAGAACTATTCGAGGGAGTTCTTAAACCTATTATAGTTTTAAGAGATTCTAATTTAATATGGAATCCTAAATACACAAAAGAGATAAACACTATTGAGGATATAGAACAGTATAGAGATGATTTATCTATACCAGTTCTAAGAGATTTTATTCAAAGTCCAATGTTTATATTTGAATTTGCTATGGCAATTTCAAGACTATATAAAAATGATAGAGTTGAATTTGAAAAAAGATTAAAAACCAACAATATTAGAAAAAATAAGAATGAGTATTTTGATGCCAATAGTGAAAGAATAGAGATACACGATATTCTTAAAGGTGTTTTAATGACACAAGGACAAGAAATCCCTGAATGGGAAAAAGTAGTAGAGTTAGGTTCTTACTCTGCTCTTCTTGATAGTGTTAAGGATAAAGGAAAAGCAATCTATAAAATACAAATATCAACAGGTTTCTTTGGGAAAATGTTTCAAGTATTTATAGGACAATTTGGAGAGGTTTTTGCTGTTAGGGAGGGAGACATAAACTTAGAAGATATTTTAGTTAATAATAAAATACTTCACATAGCACTTCAAGGGATAAACCCAGAAGTAGCAAGTGGAATAGGTAAGTTTATGTTATCTCTAATAAGAATGGTTGCGAAGAAAAGAGGTAAGAAGAAAGCACTTAGAGCACCTTACACTCTATTCCTTGATGAGTTTAACTCGTGGAGTAAAGGAATAGAGGGTTTTGCTGACTTAATGTCAGTAACTAGAAGTTATGGTTTAACATTTTGTATTATGTATCAATCTGATTTATCAAAAATTGATGATGGTAAAGGTATAGAAAAAGGACAAATATTAGCAAATACTAATACAACTATTTATTTAAAAGTTGTAGATGTAAATATAATCAAAGATTTGATTGATAAATTACCAAAAGACAAAGTATTTAGAAAAAATTTAAAAGTGACTTCTTCAAAAGATACAGATAAAGACACAGAAATCACTTATACTGATGCCGAGGTAGATTATATGAAGACAGAAGAGATGATGAATTTAAAGGGTGGGCAAGGGTTTGTTTATATCAATGGAATAATAAATAAAATGGTAAGCACTTATATATCAGATAATACAAGATATGATATTAATAGTGAAAATGATATACCAATAATTAAATTGGTAAAAAAAGATATTAAAATCACTCAAGAGTTATAAAAAATTAACTACAAGTGATTTTAATTTTATATAATATATTATATGTATAATTATATACATGAAAAGGAATAGAATATGACAGTCGCTGATAAAATGAGAAATGATTTTAATAATGAAAAAATTTTAATGTTACAAAGAATTTATCAAAAGAATTTAGATATGAAAGAGATGTATGATGATGAAATTCTTGAAATGTTTGAATTGGTAACAGATGGAGAAGAGACTCTTGACGATTATAAAGGTTTAGATTTAAAAAGAATACAATCAGAAATTTTAGAATTGAAAGAGAACAATGAGAAAATAAAAGAGGGAGAATTTCATGAAAGATAATTCAAAGATTAAACAAACAAGAGCAGGAGCAGGAAGAAAACCTATAAGCCCTAATGGAGAGAAGTTAGATAAAAAAATCTTAATTACTTTTACTCAAAGTGAATATGATTCAATTATGAAAGCAAAAGATAAAGAACTTATGACAAGTTTTTTAAGAGAGATTATTATAAAAAATATCTCTAAATAGAAAGATACCCCTATATAGTTTAATCGCTATTTTAGGGGTTTTTTAATGGTTGTAAGTGTATTCTATAAGGGAATACAAGAGAGAATACAAATAAGAATACATTTTAAAGAAGATATAAGTTTAAGTGCTATATCATCGTATTACAATTAAGAATACAAAAGGGTGTTATATGGAAACAGAGATTTATGAAACTCAAGTAATGGATAACAAAAAAATTAGAAAATTTATCCAATGGTTTGATAAAGAGATAGGAACAGAGAATGAAAGAAACGAAGATGATGTAAATACATCATATGTTGTATGTTTTGACTTAACTTATAGTGAAGTTCAAAAATGTAGAGATTATGAAAATAAATTAGAAAAGGAGAACTAAAAATGAAAATTATTTTAATAACAAGTTTTAAAGGTGGAGTTGGAAAATCCACAATAGCAAATAACTTAGGAGATAAGTTAAAGAATAGTATTATCTTTAATCTTGACTTCTATCAAGATGCCGAAGATATAAACACAAGCAATACGATTAACATAGGAGGGGGGGAGGATTTAATACCATATATCAATAAGTATAGCGATAAAGACTATATTATTATAGATGCTGGTGGGTTTGATGATAAAAGAATATATAAACTAGATATAGATATGTTTATATTCCCTCTAAAAAGTGGATACAGAAGTGTTAAGTCCACTATTGATAGTGTAAAAATCATTTATGATACTTACACAAGTGAAACTAATACAATATTCATTATAAATGAATACAAAGATGATAAAGAGTTCAAAGATACTGCTTTACTAATGAATGATATTGTTGAAGAATCAGAATTATTCTTCAATGGAGAAGTTAAAGTTATGGGTGTTAAATACTCAAAAGCACTAAGAACAGTAGAAAACACTAAGAACTCTATTAGTGGGATAAGAAAATTAGGTGGTATCTTAGGATACTCATTCAAGAATGTAGATAATAATTTTATAGAATTATCTAATGAAATACAAACAATTTTAAAATAAACAAAAAGGAATAATTATGTTACAAACAAATATGTTACAAAGAAGAAAGGTTAAAAAGGAAAGTGGTGTTCAAACAACTCATTCAGAGGTTGAATCAAAAGTTGTAGAACAAGCAAAGAAAGTTATTGAGGATGAGAGTAAAGATTTTATAAAAACTACAAAATCTTCTAAGAAACAATCAACTAAAAAACACATTAAAACAATGAGATTTTCAGATGAAGAACATGAAAATATAAACAAATATTTAAAGAAAAACGATATTAGTTTTGCTGATTTAGTTAGAGATTTATTAAGTCATAATAATATCATCTAACACTCTCTTTAATAGGAAGAAGTTCTAACTCGAACTTCTTTAATCTCTTATAATTTTTTATCTTTAAATTCAAGTTAGTTGATTTCCAATTAACTGCAAGTAAAATTAATTATATATAATATATTATATATAATTAAAAGGAAATTATTATGATAAAGAAATTATTATTGATGTCACTATTAGGAACAAATTTATTTTCATATCAATCTAAACACAAAGACTCTTACACAAAAGAAGAGTATTTAAAATTAGAGATGAGAATTACCAATGAATCAAATGAGAAATTATTAAAGATATGGAAAGAAAATACAAGACTTGAAAAGTCTAATTCTAGATTGGAAACTAATATTTATAAATTACAGATGGCAATTGAAAGATTAGAATATACAGTTGAGAAGTCCGAATTATCGGCTCAAAAACTACAAGATTCAGTAAGTGATTTTAATAAATTATTAACAGAATATAAGACTAAATTGAGAATTGCGAATTTAAAATTAAAGTTAGCAAATAAACAATTACAAAAGAAAGATAGAGAGAAAGAAAAAGTTGAGATTCAACGAAAGAAGAAACAACTAGAACTAGATAGATATGAGGGGCTACTATGAGAATGATACAATTATTAATAGTAACCCTTTTAAGTATCAATCTATACTCTTCAAGTTGTAATAAATTTGAAGAAGATACTTTTAATATAATCAAATTAAAATCTGATAATGAAAAGTTATTACAGAATATAAAAAGATTTAAAAACAATAAATATGAATTAAAGAAACAATATAGAAATCTTTACAATACAAAAGAGTATGAAGAATCAGTTTTAAAATCAAAGATTAAAAAACTTAATAGAATAATTGATTTAGTCGTTAAGAAGAATAAGAAATTAGAATTAAAGATTAAATCAAAAGGAAGAACAATTAAACAATATGAAGAGGAATACATACAATAAATTTAATTATTGGTTAACAAGATAGATTCATCTATAAATCTATATAATATATATAGTAATACACCTCTATCTTTAAATACAAACTCAAAAGTATTTATAATTAAGTTGATACATACATAAATCATAGATTATATGTATCTCTAATCTTAACAATACTGAATATGAGTATTTTAAAATTTAAAGATAGAGGTTATATATAACCCTACAAAGGAAAACGAAATGAAAACATTTATAACAATCTTATTATTGATAACTTCTCTTTACAGTTATGAATTTACAAAAAATAATATAGTGGGAGAATGGCAAATAGAGGGATACAAAGAGAACTCAACAGTTCAATTTGGAACTTATACAAGTAAGAGAAACGAGACTTTAACACTACTATTTAACAAAGTAGGTAAAGTTAAAGTATTAGAAACAAATGATATATATTTTTATGAAATCACTCATGGAGATTTAAAGATATATCAGCAAAAAACTTATAAATATGGAAATGTTAGAAAATTAAAAAATAGATATAATTTAATGACATTAACAAGTAAGAAAGAGGGTTGTTATATTATGAAAACAACTACTCTTAAATTACCTAACTCTTATAAGGCTAAACATGGTGTTAAGATATGTAAAATAAACAATATCCCTACACCAGTAACTTACAATCAAGAGAGTTATAAATTCTAAAAATTTACTAACTTAAACTATATCTTAAAATATAGTTATTACAGAACTCCTTACAAGGAGTTTTAAATCAAAAAGTATTTCATTCAAAGAAATACTCAAACAATCTATAAAAGTCTCATATATCTTAAATATGAGGTTATTATAGATACTTCTTTACTATTGAGAAGATTATCCCCCCAACTTCAATAATTAGAACATACAAAAAAAATTTATTAAAAATAAATTTACAATAAATAGATTTGAAAGATATTTAATCTCTCAAACTACCCTCAAATACACCTATTAACAAGAAGTGAATTTATCATCCTAAAATATCATATTAACAAAGGAATAAAATATGAAAGGAAATAAACTAATAACTTTATCAATAATAACTTCAAGTATATTATTGATAAGTGGATGTAATGAAGATAACAATCAAGATTACTTCGATTCAAGCACAAGTAGCACTACTTCAACTTCATCAACAAGTTCAACAAATAATTTAACTTGTGAAGTATCAGAGGGGAATTTTATATCATTAACAAATGATATATTAAATCTATACATATCAGGGGATATGAACTGCTTAAACTTAGATTCTATATCAAATACTACTAATGAGATTAGTAATGATTATTTAATATCATGGTTTGATAATGATACGATAGCATCAGTTCCAGTTAAAATAGATAAAACAATAGCACCTATTCTTTTAAAAGGTAATATATTTTTTGATACAAACTCTATATTAACAAGAGTATTTAATAGTGATGGAACTATTAAAGAAGAAGTAGAGGGAGTAATAGAAAACAGTATATGGGAATCTCAAACTTCTCAATTAGAAGATGGAGATTATAGTTTTGTAACTGTTTCTATAGATAGTAAAGGAATTGAAAAAACTTTATCTAAAAGTAATTATTCAATTACATATTCAAAAGTATATGTGGGAGATATTGAATATTCAAATTCAATAGGAAGTGAGATACTAATTCAAGAAGAATCTATTGATACAAATTCAACATTCTCATTAGTAAAAAACACAGATAATAATTTATTTAATTTTAGTGGATTATCTAGTGAAGATATAACTTCAATACAATTAGAAATCTATAATATCAATGATTTATCAACTCCATTATTTACACTTAATCCTACAATCACAAATACTTCTTATTTAAGTGATTCAGTTGATTTAGTTGATGGATATTATTTAATAAAATCATTACTAACAAAAGAGACAGGAACAATAGAAGTTAGTGAAGAGTTTTCAATACAAACTCTTAACTTATATGTTTCAATGGATAATATAGGAGATAAAACACAAAATGATTTTATCATAAGTGGTTTATCTGATAGAGATTCAATTGTAAAAGTAATTACTACTAATACAGATACAAATGGGGTATTAGAATTTACAACTACAAAAGACTTAGACAATGTTTATCAATGGAACTCAAACATTTCATTATTAGATGGTAATTATAGTTTTGTAACTGAAATTACAGATGATAAAGGAAATTCTTCTTTGTCAAATACTCAATATGTAATCATTAAAAAATCATCTTCTGTTACTTGTTTAGGAGAAGAAATAGGGAGTATAGTTACCTCCCAAGGTAAAGATTATATGGTAGTTGATGATGATTCAATTTATGATGCTGTAAATGATGGAATTACACCAAGAGGGAGTGACACTACATATACTGCTGAAAATATATGTGTGTCTAATGTAATTGAATTGAATTGGTTGTTTGAGGACATGAGTGATTTCAATGAAGACATATCAACATGGGATGTATCTAATGTAACTAATATGTATGGAATGTTTTATGGTGCTTCTTCATTCAATCAAGATATATCAAATTGGGATGTGTCCAATGTTGAGTCAATGGCAGGAATGTTTTATAATACTTCTTCATTCAATCAAGACATATCAACATGGGATGTGTCTAGTGTTACTGATATGGAATATATGTTTGGTGAAAATGAAACTTTCAATGGAAATATATCTTTATGGGATGTTTCTAATGTTACTAATATGTATGGAATGTTTTATAAATCATATTTCAATGGAAATATATCTTCATGGGATGTATCTAATGTTACTGATATGGAGGGGATGTTTTATGATGCTTCTTCATTCAATCAAGATATATCTTTTTGGAATGTATCAAATGTAACAAATATGACAGAAATGTTTGGTGAGAATAATACATTCAATCAAGATTTATCAAATTGGGATGTGTCCAATGTAGGATGTAATTTTGAAGATTATGACTATGAAACATCTTCATGGGAGGATATAAATAAACCTAACTTTGATACTTCATGCAGTAATGAAGATTAAGGAGAATATGATGAAAACACTAATAGAAACTATTCAAGATAGACACGAAGAGAATTTAAGAGACTTTGAAAGAATTTTAAAAGTCTCTATTAATAATATGGAAGAAGATTACAAAAAAGAGATTAAAAGATTAGAGAATAAAATTAAGAAATTTTCTGATAATGATTCTTCTAATAATAATTTATCAAAGAAAGAAGAAAAGGAGATAATTTATCTCAAGAAGATAAATTCAGCAATTGAAGAGTTAAGAAATATGAACGAGAAAGTTTCAATCTCTAATATTGTTGAGGAATCAAATTTAAACTATCCAATAGTTAATAAATTGATTGATAAAAGCATATTTGAGAAATAAGATAGATAAAAATTATCTATCTTCATAAAGGAGTTGTTAAAGGAAACATCTATAATACAGAGGATGAAACAAATATCAGAAATAATATCTGTTTCGACTTTATTAAAAGAACTAAATAATTGTGAAATTATCTTGTTTTGTCTTATATTATATAAGAACATTATTATTATATGATGTAAAAATTTCTTTCTAACAATTAAATTTTAAGGTATATATGAAAAGTATATACTTCACATATATACACCCTCTCAAAACCCCCTAAATTACACTTATTAACAAGAAGTCTATTTTAATTCCTATAATTTAGTATAAATAAAAGGATTAAATTATGAAAGGAAAAAAACTAATATTATTATTATCTACAATATTATTATTATCATCAAACTTATACTCAAATGAGTTGAAGAAAAGTGTAATGGTAGGGATTCAATCACTCAATACAGAGTTCTTATCTCAAAGAGGAATATCATTTGGATATTCATTAGAAAAGGGAATAAAAGGATTGTCCTATAGAGTTGATTTAAACTATGGAAATAATGAATATACTACAAATTTTGATATGGAATTTTTAGTAGGAACAAGAGTATATAAAAAAGTCATGGTATATGGTTTGATAGGATATAAAAATGATAATTGGGAGTTTATGGATACTGATGGTTTTGGTGGTGGAGTTTTAACTTCATACAGATATGATAAACACTATTTTATAGAAGCAAAATACACAAACTACGAATCAAGTTCAAATGATAAAAGCATAAAAAGTTTTAGACAAAATAATTTATTATTCTCTCTAAAGTATCAATTTTAAGATTGATACACCCCCTCAAACTACCCTAATTTACACTTATTAACAAGAAGTCTATTTTTAATATTAAAATAATATATAAAGAAAAGGAATAAAATATGAAAGGAAAAAAACTAATAACTTTATCAATAATAACTTCAAGTTTATTATTTCTAAGTGGGTGTAATGAGTTCGGAAATGGAGAACATTCATCTTCAAACTTACACAATGATACATATATCAGCAATGATACAAACACAGAAGATTTACAATCAATTACAATAGATGGAATTAAAACAATATCTCCAATTTTAGTAACTGGAAATACACAAACAGAGAATGACACAATAACAGTTTATGTATATGATGAGAATGGAAATTTAGTTGAAACTCTAATTGCTACAATCGATGAGAATGGAGATTGGATTTCTACTACTTCAAAATTAGATAATGGAGATTATAAGTTTAAAGCAATAGATAAGAATAGTAATGAAGTTAAAGATTTAATATTTTTATCTACTTATATCAGAATCAACAATATTCAAGATATTACTAAATTCCCCTATTTAATAAGTGGTTTTACTTCATTATATAGAGATGGAGAGAAAATCTTATATCCATCTAATTTAAGATTAGAAGTTGTAAAGATTGAAAAGGGGAAAAAGTTTATAGTAAAGGATAATGGAAGTGTTTCATATAAAACTTATTCTCCAATTAAAACAGTAGTAGAAGTTTTTGAAAATATCAAACCATCATCTAGTGGAAAATGGTCACAAATGATAGAAGGGAGAGGAGGATACAATAACCTTGAAGAGACTTCTACTCATTATTCTTCTCAATACTATGTATCAGTAAACAATGAAGATGAAATTCAAGATGAAATATATTTTAGAAATAGACAATACTCTTACTCAAATTATTTTAATGTAAATCTTGAAGAAGTTGTAACAGAGATAGAGATAATCAAAGAGATTCAATATATAGATTCTAACTCTACACTTGATTTATCAATAAAAGGGAACTCTACAACTGGAACTATTTTAAGTGGAAGTGTAAGTGATAATATAACTTCAATGTTAGTAGAAATTAGAGATAATCAAGATACTCTAATAGATTCTCAAACACCTACAATCAATCAAGATTTCACATGGGAAAATAATTCAATCAATTTAAGTGATGGAACTTATTCATATAAAATTTTATTAAATAAAACTGATGGTGGAGAAGTTGTTATCAATGGAGGGTTTGATGTAGATAATACTTTATTTGTATCTGTAAATCAAATAAATAATCAAACTAACGGAACATTTAATATAAATGGTTCAGTAAGTTTAGATATGACTTCTATCGTTGTTTCTATTGTAGATTCTGATACAAATAGTTTAGTAACAACAATAGGAGCAACAAGTGTTAATGACACTTATGAAGTAACTACAAATAATTTAGCAGATGGAAATTATGAAGTATATACAACTGTTCAAGATGATATAGGTAATTCAAAAGTATCAAATATTGTATCTTTTAATATTAATTCGGAAGTAGTTGAACCTGACACTATTGAGTGTTTAGGAATGGATGATGGAGATATAACAGAAGATGGATATACAGTTGTATATGATAAGCAAGATATATGGAATTTGATTGCTTCTACTTCGGAAGATTATAGTGTAAAAGTTTGCGTATCTAATGTAACCGATTTTAGTGGATTGATGTCAACAGACAATCCAAGAACCCACGATTTTTATGATTTTAAACGCATATATGAAATTAACAATTGGGATACAAGTTCTGTAACTGATATGAGTTATGCGATTGGTGTTGATGATTCATCAGTAGATGATGTAGATTTTAATGAATATATAGGAAGTTGGGATACAAGTTCTGTAACTAATATGGAGGGGATGTTTGCATATTATGGTAATTTTAATCAATATATTGGAAATTGGGATGTATCAAATGTAACCAACATGAAAGATATGTTTAGGAAGTCTATATTTAATCAAAACATTAACAATTGGGATACAAGTTCTGTAACTAATATGGAGGGGATGTTTTCCGTTTCTCGTTACAATCACAATCTTGACTTTTGGGATGTATCAAATGTTACTAACATGAAAGAAATGTTTTATTATAATAGAACTTTTAAAGGAAATATTAACAATTGGGATACAAGTTCTGTAACTAATATGGAGGGGATGTTTAGGAAGTCTATATTTAATCAACCAATAGGAGATTGGGATGTTTCTAATGTTACCAACATGAAAGATATGTTTAGCAGTTGGGGTGAGCTTGAAGTATTCAATCAGGATATTAGCAATTGGGATGTTTCTAATGTTACTAATATGTATAGGATGTTTATGTCATCTGAATTTAATCAACCAATAGGAGATTGGGATACAAGTTCTCTAACTAATATGATTGAGATGTTTAGTAATTCTCAATTCAATCAGAACATTAACAATTGGGATGTTTCTAATGTTACTAATATGTATAGAGTTTTTAATGTATCTGAATTTAATCAACCAATAGGAGATTGGGATGTATCAAATGTTACTAACATGAAAGAAATGTTTAGAGAAAGTAAATTTAATCAACCAATAGGAGATTGGGATGTTTCTAATGTTACTGATATGGAAGAAATGTTTGGAAGTTATTATAAATGGAATCAATATGGAACAAGAAACTTTTTTAGCCAAGACTTATCTTCATGGGATGTTTCTAATGTAACTAATATGTATGGAATGTTTGCAAATTCAACTTTCAATGGAAATATATCTTCATGGGATGTTTCTAATGTTACCAATATGTGTGGGATGTTTCATAATGATGATGAATTTAATCAATATATTGGAAATTGGGATGTATCAAATGTAACAGATATGAGTTATTTAATGCATAGTAGTCATGATTTTAATCAAAATTTATCTTTATGGAATGTATCAAATGTAACCAATAATGATGGATATGATTTTACTGCCTATTCATGGGAGGATATAAATAAACCAATCTTCCCATAGCCACAAGATATATACATAAAAGTATATATCTTTCAAAATATACACCCTCTCAAAACTCCCTAAATTACACCTATTAACCACAAGAGAATTTTTCTTCCTATAATTTAGTATAAATAAAATATATCAAATGTTTTATAAAAAAAGGAATAAAAAATGGAAAGTAAAATTAGAAACATAGTGTTATCAATTTTAGGTGCTGTAGTAGTTTCAGGTGTAATTACAAATATACAATTAAAATCAATTAAAACTCAAACTGAAATTATCAATAGTTCAAATTATCAAATTCAAAAATTGATACAAGAGAAAGAGGATTTAAGAAAACAAGTATTAAATTTAAAAAAACAAGTTTTACCTTTATAGGAGTAAATGATGAGAAAAACAGCATTTACACTTATAGAGTTATTAACAGTAGTAAGTATTATAGGAATACTTTCAGCAGTAGGAATACCATCTTATAATGGTTATATAGAGGGAGCAAGTAAATCAAAAGCCCTTATGTATCTTAGAACTTTATCGATTGTGGAACAAGATGCTTATGCTAGCACTGTAATAGAATGTTCTTCTGATAGTAGTAAAAGTATAAGAGCCTATGTTGAAGATAAAAATTTACCTGATGGAACTCCAAATGGATTATTAGAAATGGTAAATCAATATAATAGTGAAGATACAAAATATTCATATAAATTAGAACTTACAAATAGAAAAGGATGTTTAGGAGATTCTTTTTTAGTAACAGCAACAAGTAGAGAAGATTCTAATAAATGGATTACTCTTGATGATAAAGAAGCAGTAGTTTATAACGGATTTTAAAATTCTCTACAATCTTTCAAAAATCATAGTATGTATATACATTTTGTATATACTTCACATATATACACCCTCTCAAAACCCCCTAAATTACACCTATTAACAAGAAGTCTATTTTAATTCCTATAATTTAACATAATTAGTTATACCAAATAACTAATTGAAAAAAAGGAATTAAATAATGAGAAAATTATTATTAACAACATTGGCAACAATCGCATTAGGAACAAGTCTTATGGCTTCAAATACAAACTCTGTAAATCAAAACTTAGTAAAAATTGATAACGAAATTTTACATTGTTCTTTGATACCTCAAAAAATATGGGAAAGAGATAAATGGTTAGTTAATTTGAATGACAATGTAATTATCACTTGTGATAACTATTTATATTCAGTTAAAAATAAATCATGGTATATCAAAACAGATAATGGTTTCAATAAATTATCAAATAGCATAGATAAATTTAACAGAATATCTTCAATCTATAAAGATATGAGATAGAGAAATGATTTACATAGAACTAATAATTATTATACCCATCCTAATTATAGTAGGTATAGGTTTTATTAATTATGTGAAAAAGAGAATGGTGTAGTTATGAGAACTGAACAAAGGGAACAAACAGATAAATTGATTTCTTCAATTATCAAAAAATACGAAGAATTATTAGAACAAACAAATAATGAGACAGATAAGAAATATTATTTCTATGTTTTGTCTCACATAGAAGAATTAGAATATTTAAAAGGAAAATAAAATAATGACAAAAATTACAATGATATTACTATCAACAATAGCACTAGGAACGAGTTTATCAGCATCTTTTTTAGATACTGATTCATATACAAACAATATTAAAAATTTAAAAACTATAAATGTAAATAATACTAAAAATTATTCACAAAATAAGAGAATTATCAAGATTGATAAAAGTGTCTTCAATACAGACACATATAATAAGAATGTAGATTCACTAATTAAAAATAATCCAAATTATAAATTAGTGAAAGGTTTGAGTAGATTAAATACTATTTCATATAATCAAAAAATTCAAAATATTAAAGAACTTTAATATCAACTAACACAGATTAAAGATAAAAATCTTTATACTCACAAGATAGAACTTTTTGTTCTATCTCTACATTAAAAAATAACATCCAATCAGAAATATCCACTTAACAATATGAAAGTCTAATTCGACTTTCTTTTACATTATAAGGATTATTTCTCTAGATTGAGTTAGATGATTATTTTATAAGAAGAAAACCCCTCTTAAAGAGCAAAAGAACCCTCTAAAATCAAAACATTTATAAAATCAATACAATTGATTAGATAAACAAGAAACCCCCTAAAAGAGCAAAGAAGATACTAATTTAGTATCTTCTAATATTCAAATCTTTATCAATAGTAAATAATTGAATATCATGTTGTTTAGATACTTTTCTAAACCTTTTTAAGTAGTGAATATCCTTTGGAGATTCTATAATTAACAATACCGCAGCCGACTTACCAGTTTCAATAGAATAATACAAAGATTGTCCTATTGATTCTGCCCATTTATTAGCAAAATCAACTTCAATAGCATAGGTTGAAGTTAAACAATCAACACGAGTATTGTCATATAAAGTATATTCCATTACTCCATTTATTTTATTACAAAATATCTTCTGATAATATTTTTCATAATGTAAATGTTTAGAATAAAGAGAACTAAATAACAGAGTAATTATTAAAAGTTTGATATACAAAAATAATTTCCTTTAAAATAATAAAATTTTTTTCTATATCCTATATTTAGAAAAAGATATAATTCTATTATGATTATACACCCTAAACCATTTAGAGAGAAGATAGAAGAATATATATCATTGTATTCAAAGTATTCCTATATTCTTTTATATTTTGAAAGAAACCCTAAATATGTTAGAGAAGAACTTATTGATGATTATAAAATAGATGCTATTTTATCATCCTCTTTAAAATCAATTACTCCTAAATATATTAAAAAAGAATTTGATAAAAAACCTATCAAAAATAATAAAAGTATTACTTCTCATAAAATAAGTAATCCTCAAATTATCTTAACTAACTCAAGTGAAGAAGAATTGAGATATATACTTTCATATTATCCTCTATTAATAATATATGATAGAGATAAGGTAGTAAAGAATAAGAGAGATGATACAGATTTAAAACCTTTACTTGTATCAATTTTACAAAGAAAATTATCCTCTTCTAATACAGAAGATATTATGAGTTATTTTAATCATGAAATCAACTATAAATATATTATTGAAAATAAAGAATCAATAATAAATAAAATAGGGAATGTATATGTTTTAGAAAAGATATTATCAGAGTTTAAAAAACTTGATAAATATTTCTTAAAAGAGAGTAATTATAAATCAATTAGAAAAAGAACTGACTTACCAATAGAAGAATTTATGGATTATGATTATTCTAATTATAACTATGTAAGTGGCTATTTTCAAAAGAAGAATATAAATCATATTCTTAAAAAATATAACTCATTAGAGTTAAAACAATTTTTCTATTATGAAAATATTAAAGATGGTAAAAACAAATCAGAGAAAGAAGATTTAAAGATAGATAGAAATATCTTTTACAAGAAAGACACAGATGAGATGTTATCTCTACTTAGAAGTAATACTTCTACTTCTGAAAACATTTACAAAGAACTACTTAAAGAAATAGAATTTTGTAATCTCTATGAATGGACTCATTCATTAGATACTTATGAGTTTGAAGATCTGTTTCTCAAACTCTATTCATCTATTGGAGAAAATCAGATAACTTCCATATCTGATGACTATACTAATTCAGATTATTTAAAAGAACTATCAAATAATCATGATTTTATATGTGAAGAGAAAGTATCAAGAATCATAAGAGAAGAATTTTATGAATACTGTTCTTATGATGGAAGTGAATTTGTTGAAGATAAAACAAGAAGCGTTTTATTAAAAGAATTAAAACACGATTATTCAGAACTTCAAATGATAGATTCTTATATAGAAGATATAGAATCTAAAATTCAACTAAGAAGAGAAGAGATTGAAGATGAATGTATGGAAGATTTAAAAGAAGTTTCTAACGAAGACTATCTTCACACATTCATCCAAAGACTTAATCAAGGTAAAACAAAACATAGTAAATATCTAAAATAATTTACTACCCCCTACAAATATAACTTTTCAAGCGATTTTTTACACCCCCACTCAATAAAAAACCAATAAAAGTTATATTATTTATAAAAAAAAACAACCCCCTAACTTTTTTTTAGAAGTATCTACTCAAGGCGATTATAAGCCATTTTTCACACATAATTATCTCTAATTTAAACCCTCTATAATTGCTAGAATTACACAGTTAGAATGAAGAACCAGTCAATACAAACTGACTTAAAACCCTATGTATAACCCTTATAGTTGATTAGTAAATTAACTATTATTTAAAGGAATACAAATGAATAATGTAAATGAAATTAAAGAAGAAGTAGTAAGTAAAAAGAACTTACCTAGTCCTACAAAATTATTTAATAAGGAAAATGGAATAAAAAGTAGAAACAAAACTGTATCTACTAAATTGAATAACTTATTATCAATTAAAGAATTATCACATTCTGAAAAACTTGTAGTTGTTAATATGATAGAAGAGATTAAAGATTTTGATATTCCAAAAATATCTAATCCTTTTACTAACTTTAGAAATTGTTTAAATGGAATGGAAAAAGTCAATCCTAAACAATTATCAAGTGAGATAGTAAGAATGAATAACTTATTTCAAGAGTTATTAAATCCTACATATGAGAAATTAACATTCAATAAACCTACAATTGGATTATTTGAAATGAAAAAATACATTATCAATAAATTTTCTCAATTTGTAATCAATGGTTTTGAGGAAGAAAAGTCAATTACTATTATTAGTAGACTTGAAAATAGTAATGATTTTACAAGAATTATCTATTCATACTCAAAAGGGAAAATCTTTAATGGTAAAGAGTTAGTTGATAAAGTTTATACACTTATAGGAGACTACAAAAAAGTTAATTCTTCTAATGTAACTGGATTAGTAGGAAACAAGACTGAAAAAACTATTCAGAAAGGAATTTACGAAACTATTAAAGAAGATATGGACTTAAATAAGTCAAATAGATTAGTTGTTACTTATGGTGGTTCAATAGGGGAAGTAGTAAATTTTTATCCTCTTGTTTATGACAAGGATTACAAATTAGTAATCAACTTCTTTGAAAACACACCTTATCAATTCCATAAGGACTTAATGGAGAACACAGAAGAACTTCATTTAGAAGTAGGGAAGATTGAGACTAGATATAGAAAATTCACTAAAAACTTTACAAAGAAAGGTAAAGATATTGAATTTTGTAAAATAATCAGAAAAGAACTTAATGAACTTGAGGAACAAGGGATTCATAATATGGATACCTCTTGTAGATATATGTTTATGAGTAATAAGATATTTGGGGGAAATCTTTCCTGGAAAGGTGGTAAGACTCAAGGTTCATTTTCCAAGGGTAAGAAAATACAAAAATCAACACTATCTAAAATAGATTTTGGAAAACATATATTAGAGAGTTTTTCAAATGTTGAAATTCGTAATGAAAGTTATGAAGTAATCTATGGAGATTACAATGAAACAACAGACTTTCATTCAAACGACCCGTTATATTGTCTACCTAATGGTTTATATATTGAAGATTCAACAAGAACAAATTATGGAGTAGAAGAGGGAGGTTTTAATCATAAAGATAATCTTAAAAGATTTATGAATCTAAAAAGTGTAAATAAAATCTATCACAATTACCCTAACAAGGGAATATATGATTTGATTGAAGACTCTGAATTGAATTGTGTAGTTGTTGAAAAAACTATACAAAATGGAAGAGAGAAAACAATAGGAGAAGAGATAATTCTTCACACTACCTCAAAAGATAAATCAGTAAATAATACTGAATACACACCTCAATCAGAGACTTTATTAGTCTCTTAATCACAAAGTCAATTACAAACTGACTTAAAACCCTATGTATAAAAAATTATCAAGAGAGAAATATATCAAATGTTTCTCTTACAAAAAGGAATGAATATGTATGAATTAGATGAAGTAATGTTTAGTATAGATAGATTAAAAGAATTAGTTGAAAACAAAGAAGATTTTCAAACAATTCAAGAATTAGAACTTTATATTGAAAATATAAACAATGAAGTTGAAACTTTAAATAAAGAATATAAAGAGTCTACAACAGAAGATAATACAACTGTTCAAACAAAAGGAGAAGATAATGAGTAAATTTAAAAAAATTTTAGTTGAAGTTGAAGTTAATGAAACTTCAACTACTAAATATTTATATGAAGTAGTAGTTCCTCATAAAGAGGTTGAAGACTTTAAAAAATATATGAAAGAAGAAGATGAATCCTCTAAGGATATTTATCTTAGTGGGTTTGATAGAGAGAAACTAAACGAAGATATAAAAATATGGGAACAAGATATTGAATCTGTTGAAATAAAGGAAGAAATCTTATCTCAAGAGAGAATAGATTTGTATAGAGAAATAGAGGAGAGAAGATAATGAGTAGATATGAATATCAAAAAATAGGAACGAATAGTAGAGAAGTTTTAGAAGAAACAGATTCTTATATTTCTTACAAACCATCAAAGGAAGATTATGATTTACTAAATAAGGAAGGTATGATTAAAGAATCTTGTGTGTTTACTGGTAGGGATATTTTATCTAAGAATATAAATTATCTTACTCATAAAGTTATCAAAAGAATTGAAGAACTATATAGTAAAGAAACTTCTAAATATATTGAAGATTATTTTTCAGAATTGGTTAAATACGAAATGAGAACAATGATTTTAAATAAATCAGTTCCAAGAAAAATGTTAAAAACGAAAGGGTTTGAATCTTTATATAATTTAGTAAATTTCCATAAAAGAATTTATGAAACGATACACAATATAGATAAATTGGTAGAACTAATTGATAATAAAAAGTTGTTAAAAACACCTCAATTATTAGATTTGTTTTTTAAAAGAACTGAGAGTTATTTCAATGAATTATCAAAAAAGGAAATATTATTTCAGAAAGGAGAAGGTAATGAATGAAGATATAGTAGAACAATGTAAAAAATGGGTTAAAGATTATGAATTAGCTTTTTTAAAAAATGGGTTATTAATTCAATCAGAAGGATATAGACAATTAGTATCTTCTATTGAATTTTCTGAAAGCAAAGAGTCTTTTGAAATGATAAATCATTTTTACAAATTAAGAAACGAGATTCAAAAGAATCATATTGATAAAAATAATTTCAACAAAAGATACAAAACACTAAATGAGAAAGTAGTTTACCATTTAGACAAAATGATTAAAAAAATCACTTATATAGATTTTCAGAATCAAAGAGGGATAAATAGACTCTGTGTTTTTAAATCAGATATCCCATACTGGAAGAAAGATTTAAACAAAAGAGGAGTTCTTTAATGAACTCTCTTATTGAATTAAAAGTATATCTAATCAATAAATATCTTAACAAAGATTATAGATTAGATGATACAACAGTAAAAACTGTAAATGGAGAAAAGACAGAATATTTTTATATAAATAATCTTCTTTTTAGAAGTATAGAAAACTCTTTAAAGGTGTATGAACCTCTTTTATTGTTAGGAACAACAAAAGATATAGAGGATACATTAAATCACTTTAAAAGAGTTGTTAAAGAGTGGAATATGAATGAGAAAAAATATCAAGACAAAGACACAAATATTTTTATCAAAGATTATTCAGTAGACATAAATGAGATAGATAATCTTGTGTTAAATCTCATTAACGATTCTCTAAAAGGAAAATTATGAAAATTGATACAAATTTACTAAAAGAATCAGTTAGAGGAATGATAGATAATAAACTTAAAAAAGATAAGTTTATCAAAAAAGGTATGACTTATTTTGTATCTAACAATACTCTAAAAGTTGTTGATAACAAGAATATAGGATTTGAATTATGGATATGGATTAACCATAGAAACAATTCAGATAGTAAAACTAATATTGAGTTTTTACTAGGAAAAGGTTCAGATTATTCAGACTCATTTCTTATGAGTTTAGATACTAAAAATTTATTAGAAGAAATAGATAATCATATAGATTTAATCCCATCAATGGGAGTAAATAATGATTGAAGAAAATAAGAGATTAAAAGCAGAGATTGAGAGACTAAATAACATTATTAGTTACTTAGATAACAATCTGACAAAGTTATTAGAGAAACACTATTCAAAGAAGTAAAACCCTATCTCAAAGAGAGAGAGGGGGGGGGAAGATATGGTTTTAATTAGAGGAAATAGTATAGAAGATGTAAAGAGAGTATTCATAGAGGAATACTCCAGTAAAGAATTTGAGTTTTTAACACTCAAAGATATAGAGAAAATAGATAATCAATATCTATTTTTATTTAGTAAATAAAGGAAAAATTATGAATAAAGAATATGAATTAAGAGTTTATGAAACAGAACAAGACAGAGACAATGGGGAGTTTGTGTTAATCCCTTTCTCTTCTTGTGTTGGACTTAAAGAAGCAATAGAAGAGAGTTATGATTATTTTAACAATAATGAATGTGTTGAACTTCTTGAATCAGATACAGAGGAAATAATTCTAAATTTCTCTTGGGAATACAATGAGGATGGAAATAAGTTTAAAGATTATGAATTTTACACTGAAGAATCAAAAGAATATTTAATTAAAAAACATTGGAAATATAACAAAACCAAAGAAGAAATATTTGAAATTTTACTACACAATATGGAAGTTAAAAAACATGATGAGGAATTACGAGACAATTCAAGCAAAGAAGATTGGGATTATGATGTAATTGATAATATCAGAGATATTGAAAGAAACAATCGTCTACTACTAGACATATTAACAGAAGATGAACGAGTAGAGTTTATATACTACACAGAGGAATCAAAAGAACTATTACATCTTCTAAATGAAGATAAAGATAAAGAATTACAAGAACCTATAAATCTTTATTCTTCTGATTGTAAAGTAAGGTATTAAAAATGAGTAAAGATACAGAATTAGAAAAAGAATATTGGGAAGTTATGGACTTCTTGAATATGTGCTACAAATTAGAATTATATGATGAAGAGTTTTTATTTGAGATTGAAAATAAAACTCTCTTGTATGTTTACAATGAATTAAATTTAGATAAATCTATAATTAGTTCGTTTATAGAAAATGGTTATGAACCACATAAAGAAACTCTCTTAGAGTGGATTGATGGAACTTGGAGTATCCAAGATTGTATTCACGATATATTTAAAAAATCAGATAAATATATTCAAAAGAAGATATTAGATATTTTTAAAAAATCTATTAAGATTCACTTTCATTCTGATAAAGATATGAACTATTTAGAGTTTTCATCTCAAATAAAAGAAGAATTTGAAGTTCAAAAGATAAGTAATTTACTTTAAATAATTCAATTAAAGAAAAGTAAAATTAATAATATATAATTAATTATATGTATATATCAAATATACATATTAAAAGGAAACAAATATGAGCAAAAAAATAGTAGGAAGAGGATTAATATTTGAAAAAACATTATCAATAAAACAGATTAATAAATATGATAACAATACAGAATTGATATTTAATGGGTATGCAACAGATTCATTAAAAACAATATTGGATTCGATGGAATCTTTTAAATTAATATCTAATTTAACAACAACTATTGAAGATAGAGAAACATTACAATCTGCTTTTTGCACCGACTTAAACCATAAACTAATTGAACAATATATAGATGAATTATTTTATGGTTTTGATTTAAAAAAATTGAAAAAATCTGACATTGGTTTTGTTGTATCAAATCACAAAGATACTCCATTAAAGATATTAGATGATTTATCAAAAAATAGGAGTTATGTAGTAAGAATGGGAGTATCTCTTAACGAATCTACTTCATTAGAGGTTTTAAAGAAACTATCTAATGACAATAATAATAATCCTAAAGGTGGTGTTGCTCAAAATCCTAACACTCCAATAGAAATATTAGAGAAGTTATCTAATGATGAGAGTGAACATGTAAGAAGTATTGTTTCTAAAAATCCTAACACTCCAATAGAAATATTAGAGAAGTTATCTAATGATGGACATAGATGGGTAAGAATGGGAGTATCTAGAAATTCTAATACTCCAGTTCATATATTAGAAGAATTAAGTAAGGACACTAATCATCAAGTAATAGTTTGTGTTTTAGAAAATCCTAATTACATTGATTATCTTGAAGAAGAAAAACAAATGAGTAATGAAGATAAAGATTATAAAACTAAATCATTAGAAATTAATTTTGATAACAAAACTTCAAAGAATAAAGATTTAGATTATCCTCAAGAACAATAAAATCCACTAAAAACCTCATTCCCTAAGAATGGGAATGAAATGATATTTTACCCCTAGTAAAACAAAACATATTTTTAAATCAACTAACTTAAAATTAGTGATAAAAATATTTAAAGATTCAGATTTACGAGTTAGTAAATCTTCCACTTAAAACAAACAGTTCCTATATATACCTCTTATTTTTAAATTAAAAAATATCTCAAAACTCAAAAGTATTTCTAATTAAGTTGATACATACATAAATCATAGATTGTATGTATCTCTAATCTTAATAATACTGAATATGAGTAAGAGAAACATTTTTTTCTTAAAATTTAAAAATAAGAGGTTATAGATATGTTAAACCAAATAATAGAATTTTTGATGAATTTCAATCAAGAAATAGAGATTAAAATACTTGAAGACAATAAACACCTTATCAAAGAAAATTCATTTGATAGAGATGTTTTCATTAGAGAAATAGCGAAGTTCAATCTTGAACTACAAGGGATAGGAGAAAGAGAGTTTTATATAAAACTTGATGATACAGAATTTACAATTCAAGTATCTAACCACGAATACGAAACTGAATTAAGTTTCAATTAGGAGGACATGATGAGAATCAACATAGCAAAAGGTTTATCTCTAAAAACAAATAGAGATGAAACTAAAATACAATTACTTCTCAATAAAGAAGTGGTTAAAGAGTGGGATTATAGTGATTTAAGTTTATATCGACTCAAGGGGAGTGCTTATAAAATGAAAGAAACTATAACTACTAAATATTTTAAAGAAGCACAATCAACCCAAGTGGGAGGATTTGATAATTTAAGACACTTATTCCTATGGTGTAAAGATGACACCAACTGGGAATATAAAAAATCAATATCTATTTTGTTTGATGATAACAATAATAGATTTGTAGAGATATAGAATCCTATGGATTCTATATTAAGAAGTTGATATCTTTAAAATCCTAGAAAACTCTGAAAAGAGGGGGGGGAGAGTTTAGAGGATTAAGATATCAACAATAGAGACACCAAAGAAAAACCCTTTATATATACCTCTTATTTTTAAATTAAAAAATATCTCAAAATTCAAAAGTATTTCTAATTAAGTTGATACATACATAAATCATAGATTGTATGTATCTCTAATCTTAATAATACTGAATATGAATATGAGAAATATTTTTTCTTAAAATTTAAAAATAAGAGGTTATAGATATGAATGAGAACATAGAAGAAATAGTTAAGAAAATACTTAACATTGAAACATTAGAAACAAGAAATTCAGATAGTTTAGACTTTCATGAAGTTAGTGTATGGAGTTTAAAAGAGACACTTGAAGAAGTGTATAAACAAGGACAGAGAAGCATTACTCATCCTAACAAAGGATTATGTAATGACTAAATATAAAATACTCAATATGAGTTATGGTAAAAATGGAGTTAGATACTCCGTTGTTAAAGAGTTCCAAGAGGGAACAAGAGAACATACCCTCTATGTAGTTTGTGAATTACCATTTTTCGGAAATGATAATGAAATGAAACTAAGAGGAGATATGTTAGGACAAATAGCATTTAAAACAAGAGTTGAAGCACTTGAGGAATTTGATAGAAGAATCAATCAAGAAGTTCAACTTGTTACACCAGTAGAGAAGAAACGAAAGTTTCCACGATTAAGAGAGAGAAAACATCATGGAATGAATGTTAAATTAGTTCCTACAAATTATGGTTATTTTGATGGAACTCACATAGATACTTATGAGGTATATATCAATGAAGAACTTTATTCTACACTTGAATATAACCTCAAAGAAGAAAAGGAAAGTAAATTCATAGGAATTACAGCACCTTATATAGAGTCTACTCATAAGTCAATACAAGAAATTTCTCTTGTAATTGCTGATGACAATAGAGGAGAACAAGATGTTAAATAAGTTAGAAGAATTATTTAATATCTTTGAAGATTATGTATATCAATTATCAGTAAAGATATTTTGATATACTACCAATAGAATAAATATAGAGTTATAGAAGTTTTATAAACTGTTATAAATATCTATAATTGTTGAATTATGAGATTCTAATTTAGCAAGTTCTCCCATAACAAAATAACCAAAGTTTTCTTTTTGAGCAAATTCTAATAAATTTTCTTGATAATAATTACAATCTTCTACTCTTTCATTCATTTCTTTAAGAATGTAAGAAAAATCTTTATTAGGTTCTTTGTTTTGAAAATCAATAACAATAGGTTCATTTTCATCTGATGGTTCATTATATAGGTTTAGAAATATAACAGTTTCTTTATAAGAATTTTTCATTCTTTCAAAAATCAACCATATATTAGTTTCTTCCCAATCTTTCTTAACGAGTTCTTCTGAATCTTCATCAAAATAAAGAGTAGAAATATCTAACCCTCTACCAGTTTCAATATCAATATTGTATGTTGTAACAGCCATTTTATTATTTTCCTTTGTTTAATTTAGAATGATATTCTAATACTTCTTTCACAATGCTTACTTCAAGAGATAATTTATCAGCACAATCAATTATCAATCTTTCTCTATCAATATCAGTTTCTTTAACTGATTCCATAGTATCAGTAATTATTTTATATATTTCCTTATCTTTAATATCAATTTGATTATCAATCATTATTTATTTTCTCCCCATCTTCTTTTAGAAGAGGATTTAAAACCTATCGCAAGAAGAACAGAAACGACAATTAAACCGATTATATAGTTTTCCATAGGTAAATCCTTATAATTAGATATAAATGAGTTATAAACCCATTTCCTTTGCTTTAATTTTCATTTCTAAGAGTTTTGATTCTTCTTTCATTAGTTCTTGTTTGAGTTGAAGTTGTTTATTTTCTTCTTTAATCAATTCAATCTTTGAAGTATCTTGAATTATCTTAGATTTTGAAGTAGGTTCAGTTATTATTTCTTCTTCAAGATTAAAAGATTGTTGATTAGGATGAATTTTTTCTTCACTACTTTCAGAAATTTCAATAATATTATGAGTAGTTCCATCTTCAACGGTTGAAGAAGAACCTACAATATGATGAGGAATATCAATAATTTCTTTTGATTCATCCATGAGAGTAGAAGTAGAATTAGACTCTGTTAGTTTATTTTCAATAAAGTCATATTCAAGTCTAATTTCTTGTCTAAGTTTACTTATGTTTTGCCAATTCCCCTTTCCGAATATAAAGGGGTTTAGTAGATGTCTAAAACTTTTCTCTCCTACTTGTTTCTTTATAATAATCTCTTTTTTGATTAGTTGAGATAAAAGAGTGTTAATAGATTTTCTTGATAAATCTGTATTCTCGGCAATTTCATCTCTTGTAGCAGAACTAATATCAAGATTATTTTCTCTTGTAATATAATTTCCAGTTAATAGAGAGAACAATAAAGTAGTTTGTCCTGTGGTAAGTTTTGCTTCAACAAGAGCAGGGGAAGTTTGAGTAAATAACATAATGAAATCAGGAGTTTTAGACTTTTTAATAACCTTATTAGTTTTTTTCTCAATAATCTCCCCAGTTTCTTTATCAATAGTTTCACTAATTTCTTCATACATAACTTTATCAGAAGAAGAGGATATATCCATATATTTATTTTTATCACTCAAAGTAAATCCTTGTAATATTTATAATTATGATTCTATACTAGAGAACCTTAAGTTATAATGAAATCATTAAAGGTGTGACACTTGGAAGAGGTAGAGAGACTATGAAACCATTAACGATATAATTAATGAATTCATCTACAGAGAGAATTGATTAGAGAGTTCATAGACTATGAAACTATTTACGAATAATCAATTATTTTATTTTAGCAATAATAATAATAATTGATTAGTTTCTTTTTACTTTCCTTTTAAATAATCTAACTTTCTGTATAGACTATTTAAGATAATATTATCTTTATCAGATAAAAAGTTTTTATCTTCTAAGTGTAATATTTGATTTGTTGTGTAATTAATTTCGTTCATAATTTATTCCTTTTGTATAATAGTTTTGTTATTCAAGATAACTATCAACTTGATATGTTAAATTATAGGATGATAAATTTACTTTCTCTAAACAAGTGTAATTATGGGAAGTTTAAGAGAAGTTCTAAAAAGTAATTAGTTTGTATTACTTTTGTATGGAGTTTAGACTCCTTTTAGATGGACACTCGTAAAATAGGGATTATTTTAGGGGTGTATATTTATAGACTCCTTTTGTATGGAGTTTTACCATACAAAGAGAGTCCATTGATTTATTTCTTTAAATCTTTAATATATTAGATTATTTTTGTGGGGGGGATAATCTTTTTATATATTAAGATACTTTTTTCAGTTCAAGAGTTTCTTTATTGAAATCTCTTTCATCTTCTTGAGTTTCTCTTTTAGATTCTAATTTATAATTTTTAACTAAATATTTTAAATCAGAATCTTTGAACCATTTAGATTTTTTTCTTTGATTAAATAAATCTAAATATATATCTTGTTCTTTATCTTTTGGAATAGGGATAATTCCATATTCAGATTCTAACCCTAATGATTTAGTTTTAGTATCATAGATAAAGTTCTTATCTTTATTGTTATTAAGGATAGTTCCCTTATCAAGGTTAGGAATGTATTGTTCTTTGAATACAATAAATTCATCTGATAGAGTAGTGATTAGTTTATAATCTTCTGAACCTTGTTCTTTAATAGATAAAATAGATTTATTTTTAGTAAAATAAAATTTAATATGAGTTTTTGACTTTCCTTTACCCTCTGAAAAGACTCTATATTTAATATTGTAATCGGTTTTATCTTTTATCTCTTTAACTGATGTGTCAATAACTCTTTTTTTTAATTTATCCCACTCTAAAAAACTTTTAGATGTTGCTCCTATCATTTCTCTAAATAATTCAAGAGTCATTTTAGGTAAATTGTAATATTCCTTTTCCTCGTTGTAGTAAGACATAGCATTTTCATATAGAGATAAAGAAAATTTAGAATCAAACTTACACAAAGTTAATATATCCAACCTTGTATAGTTCTTATTTTTAATTAAGTCTTCTACCAATGATTTTTGAAGTGTAAAATTAACTTCTGTATCATTTACAATATGAAGAGTATTCATCAAATGAAATACTTTTGTTTCAGTTCTATTTTTTTCAAAAATATCTATAACAATTGATGTTTTACTTAATTCAACTAAATTGTTTCTTATATAATTATTATCATTAGTGTTTAGTAAATTAATAATATCAGCAAATTTAACATTGAAAACAGTATCACTATTAAATGTTTTTCTCTCTTGTATAGAATCTTTTACATCTTGAAGTAAGATAGTATAGATTTTTCTTTGAATTAAATTTAATTCATTGTTTGTATTAACTAAATATCTTGGTTTATCAGCCATCCATGATTCTACTTTTCTTGTTTGTATTTTTCCCATAATTATTTTTTCCTTATTATTATTATTATTATAATAAGTTTATCAATTAAAAACCACTTTTCGTTAATTGTTGTCGTTTTTAATATATCTCCCTATTTATAGGGGTTTGAAATTTAAAAAAAACTCCATAGAGGGGTGGTTTTTTTAATAAAATATAAAAATAGTTGAAATTACTATTGTGATTTAAAAAACTCCATAGAGGGGTGGTTTTCTCTCCATAGAGGGGTGGTTTTCTTTTTTTTCAACCCCCTCAAAGATACCAATTTATAGTATGTTTGAAAGGGTGTTAAAATTGCCTATATAATTACCATGATGTTTAGGATAATACTTGCGACCGAAAAAAGTTGTTATAGCAAATAATTTTTTTTGGATGATTCAGAAGATAGAAATGTGTAATTAGATTAGGATGATTTTTTTGAAGAAGATTTTGTTATTAGTTTATTTGTATTTTCATATCATAGATATAGATTTAGGAACTTATGGAACAAAAGTTTCAAAATATAAAGTTGAGAACTTTGTAAATTCTACATAAACATAATAAAGGTATCAAAATCACTTCAAACTATCAGAGGTAGTAAAATCATTGAATAATCTGTAAATAGATTAAATAAGTATCATTCTGAATGAATTAGAATACATTTAATCATAATCATCAATTAGATATAATGATATTTATAGATAAAATAG